>Ga0209284_10001650_pt1 | contig 33501 bp, 28 predicted proteins | sample FRY03_FD_187211 | JGI IMG/M metagenome (GOLD analysis project Ga0209284, IMG submission 187211) | Freshwater microbial communities from Lake Fryxell liftoff mats and glacier meltwater in Antarctica - FRY-03 (SPAdes) (version 2) | ecosystem: Environmental > Aquatic > Freshwater > Ice > Glacier... | reverse complement strand
ACTAATCTAAAGCGCCAATCTGTCAATTTTGCTTTCCAACTAAAACAGCTATTAACAACATAAGCAGAGGCTAACGGCGCAGTAATCGCTGAGGTAATTCCCGCTGCAAAAAGTCCAATTCCGATAAAATATTTTGCTGCACTCCCATATAAAGGTTCTAATCCCATGGCTAAATCAATCACATTGGTGATATTTTTATTCGGAATAGTCGTTGCGGCTATCATAATTCCCATAGAAACTATTCCGCCTAAGGCTATGGAAATCAACGTATCCCAACGCGCAGGTTTTAAGTCGCGCTGAGACCACTTTTCACTAACCAAAGAAGCATGTAGAAACAAATTATACGGCACCACCGTGGTGCCCACTAAAGCAATAATGGTTAAAATACTTTCATCTGGAACAGTAGGAGTAAACAATCCTTTTAAAATTTTATCTAAGCTTGGATTGGTAATTATGGCCGTAATTAAAAATGATAGACTCATCAAAATTACCAGAGAAACTAAAACTTTTTCTAATACTTTGTAACTGCCAAAATAAAGCAATGCAAAAGCAATAAATCCGACCATAAAGGGATAAAACTTGCTGTATTCCATTCCAAAAATAGCCTCTAAACCTAAAGTTGCTCCACCGATATTGCCTCCTTCATAAGCTGCGTTACCAATCACTATTGCAGCTAAAATGATGGTAATAACTATATATTTTATCCAAGGTGTTTTTAGTTCCAATTTGATTACATCTGCCAATCCTTGTTGACTTATAATTCCTAAACGGGCTGCCATTTCTTGTAAAACTATTGTTGCAATTATGGACAATAACATTGCCCAGAGTAAAGCATAGCCAAATTTTGCACCTGCCAAAGTACAGGCCGTAACCGTTCCAGGGCCTATAAAAGCGGCAGCTACCAAAACTCCAGGTCCTAGCTTTTTAAACATTTTATTTGGTATGATTTAAAGCATTTAGCGCAAAACTGCCCAGCCAATGTGTGCCACTGTAATTACCATCTACAATATTTGGTAGCGAATATTCAATATGTTCTGAGGCAATTCTGTTTAAATGTGCGTATTCAGGAATGGCTTTCGCTATGCCATATAAACACCAAGCTCTGCTAAAATTGAGTCCGTCTAAATGCACCAATTTGCCATCGGTTCTATCGGAAACCTCTCCAGGTTTTAAGCTGTATTCGGGGTCTGATAATTCAGGCAAAAAGGTATCGAACCAAATTTTAAACTCGTTCGGCGAATATAAGCTTCGCATTAAATTGGCTTCTTCTAAACAAGGCGATAAAAAATCGAATCCACTAGGTTCCCAATCTAACGGACAATTCACATCAGAAGCATAAAAGCGGACAGCGTTGGATTTAATTGCTTGCTGTAATTCTATATGTCCTAAAGTTTCCGCATAATCTAAAGCCAATCGTAAGCCAAATGCGGTGTTGCTATGTTCTCCGACCCGAATAGGATAATTTAATTTCGGCAGAAAATTGATATAAGCTTCTATCAAATAATGCGTAAGCGGTTGTAAATTACGTTCTAAATCTCTCGCTAAAGGATCATCCCAAATGTGTAATTCTTCTGCTAATTTTAAAATCCAAGCCCAACCATAAGTGCGTTCAAAAGTGCTATTGCCTTCCATTTTAAAATAAGCCACTTCCTGTAAAATATGTTCTTGAGATATATTTATAATTAGTTTTTGACGAATGCTTGCCGCTTCATGTAGCGTAGGAAACTGTTTTAATAAGGATACTAATGACCAATGCCCATGCACCGAAGAATGCCAATCATAACAACCGTAAAATGCAGGATGCAATTCTTTTGGAGTTTCAATATGAGTGGAATCATTCAAAGACTGATTTAGTTTATTAGGATATTCAACTTGCATACATTCCAATGGAAGGCTCGCCAACCTATTGCCCTCTTTAAACGTTAATTCTGGTAAGTTAATTAAATTTTCGGTTAAGGCTTTTTCCTCCTTTGCTTGTTTACAATTCCATAAAAAAAAGATAAGGAGTAGATATATGATATTTTTATTCATAAAAAAGATTGATTTCAAGGTAAATATAACGAGAACTTATGGAAACCTAAATAAAGTTATCAAGAAAAAAATCTGGCTCTAATTTGTATCTATCAGGTATATTTTAGGCGAAATTTCTCCAAAAAATTCTTTTTTTTCCGTGCAACTTTAGTTAATCGCTTTTTCATAGTGCATTACTTTGAAATTTAAAACCTATTTAGGCCATAAAATTATATTATGGTTTAAAAGCCATCAAAGTTACCTCAATGCTTGAATGGTGGGATGGTAAAAAATCGGTTGATTTGGATATTTCAAGTGTAAAACTCAATATTGAGATTGATACGGATTACAATACCATTTCACGCGAGCAGGCTATCATAGATTTGGAGGAAGCCATGCACTCTTTCAAAAATGGATTTACAACATTCCGCATTCCGTATGTAGTTATTAAGTATTACTTAAAAGAAACGGTAAAAAATATTGAAGGAATTGTTGAGGGTTTGAAGGTGAATATTAAAACTTTGTAGTTGCTCGGTTTTCTTTGATGAATTATGCGTGATAGCCGATGCATGTTTGATCAACTTTGTCAAAGTTATATTACGGAGTTTCGGAATGACGAAGCTTATTTTTGAACCTGTATACCACAACAGGAACAGTCGCAAAGTTTAAATCCGTTTTATCGGCTAAACTTAAACTCTAAAAGCTGGACTTCATTTAATTTCTGCTTTCACTTTTACACCTTTTTTGTGTAGACCTATTTTAGGAAAATACCGTTATACAAATCAACAAAATATCCAATACCTTATTATCAAATAATCTAGCTATCCGAAAATTCAACAATCTAAAATCCTAATTTATTTACTTCGAGAATACAACAAACTTTCTTCCGTTGAAAAATCGATGCCTAAATCATCTTTAAGCTCGTATTTTATGAAAACTTCGCCCCAATAATGACCATCCGAAAAATCAGCTAGAATCCATTTATGATTGAGGACTTTTATTTTATTAATTTTAAAATCGCCATCCATTCCTGCATAAGGCACTAATGGGTTATCGCCTTTAGTTTCATTGGTTTCTAATAATTTATCTGCAATATAACCGGAAACGTCTTTTATATTTAAGTATTCGTAATACGCTAATGCATCATCATTATTTTCTAAAGAAAAATATCCTGTTTCTAACTTTTTGATATGTAGATTCTGAATAGAGTCTTGAAGTTGTATTTTGTCAAATTCTAGAATTTGTATTTTTCCTTCTTTATCTTTAGCCCAATTATCAGCACTCACAAACTGATATAAAGCTATTAATAAAGCGAAAAAAAAGAGGTATAAGAATATTTTATTTTTCATAGGTTTTTAACGTAAGATTAGTTTCTAAACGTTTATTGTTAAATTATCGTAGGCCAAATATACATTTTTAGGCAGCGTTTTTTGTACCTCGTCATGAAAACCTAAATAATGACTGATATGAATTAAATATGACCTTTCTGGTTTAATTAAGGCAATGAATGCTAAAGCCTCTTCTAAATTAAAATGTGAATGGTGTGGTTCTTTTCTCAGCGCATTCACCACCAACACCTTAACCCCTTTTAATTTATTTATTTCTTCGGACGAGACTGTTTTTACATCAGTTAAATAGGCAAAATCTTTAAATCTATAGCCAAAAACCTGTAATCTATTATGTTTGACTTCAATAGGTATTACCACAATATTTCCAAGTTTAAACGAAGTATTATTTTTAACTTCATTTATCTGTACCGCAGGCGCACCTGGATATCGATTTTCATCGGCAAATATATAGTCGAATCTTATTTTTAAGGCTTCAATAACTCGCTCGTGAGCGTAAACTGGAATATCGCCTTGTCTAAAAAAATAAGGACGAATATCATCTATACCCGCGGTATGATCTGAATGTTCGTGGGTAAAAAGAATTCCATCCAGTCTATCAATAGGGTTTTTAAGCATTTGCTGCCTGAAATCTGGACCACAGTCAATCACATAATTATAGGTATCCCATGATATTAAAACAGACACTCTTAATCTCTTATCCTTTAGATTGCTACTAGAACTAACGGGGTGTTTGCTTCCAATTACTGGAATTCCTTGTGATGTGCCTGTGCCTAAAAACGTTATTTTCAACCTTTGATCTATTTCCTTCAAATTTATAACATATTTATTTATTAGCTTGTTCATTCTTATTAACTTTGTCCGAAACAAAAAAAAATGGCCTCTGTCTTAAAAAAAGATACCCTATTTGAGAATATTCCCTCGATAAAATCTAAAACGCTTAGAATAAATCTTAACCCTGACATTTATGGTACTTTTTCTGAAATTGGTGCTGGACAAGAAACTTCAGGCCATTTTTTTAGATCTGGTGGCGCATCTGGCACCATAGCAAAAGCGATGAGTGCTTATGATAAAGATTTTAGTGATGCTATTTATGGTATTGAAGAAGACGGTAGGTACGTAACTCAAGCACGCTTAAAGAAAATGTTGAGCCATGAAATGATGAACATGGAAGAACGGATCAGTAGAAATAAACATCCTGATCGTTTGTTTTTTTCTTATGCCAATACAGTTGCGACAATCGATTTTTCTAAAAGATATAAAGGACACGGTTGGTTAGGAATTCGTTACCAACTAGATCCTACTCAAAAAGAATATGACGAGATAATATTACATGTTCGTTTTAAACAAAATGAAGCACGTCTGCAACAAGAAACCCTCGGAATTTTAGGGGTTAATTTAATTTATGGTGCTTTTTATAAGCATGATCAGCCTAGAAAAATTCTTAAATATCTTTATGACCATTTAGATAAAGATACTTTGGAGTTAGACATGATTAACTTTTCAGGCCCAAACTTTAAGAATGTTGACAATAGGTTAATGAGTTTGCAACTCATTAAAAATGATATGACCGATGCGGTTATGTTTGGCCCTGACGGCAACAACTTATTACCTGCAGCTTTTCTTTACAAAAAAAGTATTCTTGCTTTGCGGGGTAGCTTTAGACCTGTTACTAAAGTGAATATGGACATGCTTAAAAAATCGTATGATATTTTTATACGTGAACAAAGTGTTGAAGAAGAAAATACCATCGTTATTTTTGAAATTACCTTATCAAACCTTAAAGCTTCTGGTGAGATAGATGAACAAGATTTTATGGACAGAGCTGAACTACTTTGTTCACTAGGGCATACGGTAATGATTTCAAAATTTCAGGAATATTATAAATTGGTTGAATATTTTAGCAACTACACCAAAGCAAAAATTGGTTTGACGATGGGTGTAAATAATTTAATAGATATTTTTGACGAAAAATACTATCGCCATTTAAGCGGTGGTATTCTAGAAGCCTTTGGTAAATTATTCTTTAAAGATTTAAAAGTGTATTTGTACCCCATGAAAAATGAGGAAACTGGACAAATTATGACCAGTAATAACATAAAAGTACATCCTCGAATGAAAGAGTTGTATAAATTTTTTAAATACAACGGTAAAGTAATGGATATTATTGATTACGATCCTGAAATACTACACGTGTTTTCTAGAGATGTTCTAAAGAAAATTATTAGCGGAGAAGAAGGTTGGGAAAAAGTTTTACCAGCAGGAATTGGCGAAATTATAAAAGAAAAAAAGCTGTTTATTCGTAAAGAAATAGAAGAGAAAATAGAAGAATAAAATTAGAAAAAAAGCTGTCAAAAAAAATCGACAGCCTTTTTTTATGACAACAATTGCGTTGCGTGATCTTTTGTTTTTACCTTATCAACTATCTTGATAACTGTTCCGTTTTCATCCATAATAAAGGTTGTTCTATGAATACCATCATATTCTTTACCCATAAATTTTTTAGGACCCCAAACACCAAATGCATTGATAACACTGTGGTCTTCATCAGCTAATAAGGGAAATAGAAAATTAAATTTATCCTTGAAATTAGCTTGACTTTTTTCTGAATCAGCGCTTACCCCCAAAAGTTCATAACCTTGCACTTGTAATTCTTCATAGTTATCTCTTAAATTACAGGCTTGAGCAGTACAACCTGGCGTATTTGCTTTTGGATAAAAGAAAACAATTAACTTTTTCCCTAAATAATCAGAACCTTTAACAATAGTTCCGTTTTGATCTTTTGATATAAAACTGGGCATCTTATCCCCTACTTTTAATATTTCCATAGCTATTTTTTGATTAAATTCGTCTATTGAACTCTTTTAACGAGCACTTTGTAAAATTACGAATTATCATGATATATTTTCCGTAATTAAAAATACGTTTTACTAATTTATTCATAGTTTAAAATAATGACCAAAGCAGAAAAAGTAGCTTTTACGATTGAAACCCTCAAAGAATTATACCCAACCATCCCAGTGCCTTTGGATCATAAAGATCCTTATACGTTATTAATTGCAGTATTACTTTCTGCGCAAAGTACAGATGTTCGGGTAAACCAAATCACTCCATTATTGTTTAAAAAAGCAGATAATCCTTATGATATGATTAAATTATCGGTAGATGAAATTCGGGCTATTATTCGTCCCGTTGGTTTATCACCCATGAAAGCAAAAGGAATTCATGGCTTATCTGTAATGTTGGTAGAAAAATATAACGGAATAGTACCAAAAGAGTTAGAATTGTTAGAGGAGTTTCCCGCCGTCGGGCATAAAACTGCCAGTGTTGTGGTTTCACAAGCTTTTGGAATTCCTGCTTTTCCAGTGGATACACATATTCACAGATTGTTGTATCGCTGGGGCTTTACGAATGGAAAAAATGTGGTACAGACAGAAAAAGATGCCAAACGTTTATTTCCTAAAGAAATCTGGAACGATTTGCACTTACAAATTATTTGGTATGGTCGTGAGTATTCGCAAGCACGGGGCTGGGATTTAGAAAAAGATTTGATCACCAAAACCATTGGAAGAAAAAAGGTGTTGAATGCCTACCATAATACTAAAAAGAGCCGCAGTTAGCGGCTTTTTTAGTATTTAATTTAAATTATTCTCAAACTGCATCTTACCATAATTGACAATATTCAGAGATTTAGAATAATTCATCAAAAACTGTATAGTTTCTGGGTAAGCTTTTGCCAACTTGCAAGTATTTTGGTTCTCAGAGTAAATTTTTTCCATACAATTAAGTTTTGTTATGTTAAGATAACGCCACTTAAATGTAAATATTGCACCATTCGAACTACGAGCGATTAATTCGTTAAAACGATATTATTCTTTTCAATTACCTTTCTAAGGTTAATTAAAGCATAACGCATTCTACCTAAAGCAGTATTAATGCTTACCCCTGTATTTTCTGAGATTTCTTTAAAGCTCATATCGCGGTAAATCCGCATCATTAAAACTTCTTTTTGATCTTCAGGCAATTCTTCAATCAATAAATTTAAATCACAATCTATCTGATCTTTTATAATCTGCCTTTCAATATTTAATTGATCATCGCCAATGACAGAGAAGATATTAAAATCATCATTCCCTTCGAACATGGGCATTCGTTTGTATTTTCTAAAGTGATCTATCACTAAGTTGTGAGCAATTCGCATAACCCAAGGTAAGAACTTACCTTTTTCGCTGTACGATCCTTTTCTTAGCGTTTTAATTACTTTAATAAAGGTGTCTTGAAAAATATCTTCTGTGATATCTCTATCTAAAACCTTCGAATAAATAAAGCTAGAAATACGCTGGTTGTGGCGGTTAATTAAAATCTCAAGAGCTTTTTCTTCTCCGTTGATATAATTTTTCACTAAAACTGAGTCATCAATCTGTAGTTCCATACAAATTACTTTTTTTGGTTAAAATTAGGTAGTCCTCTCCCTTGACGGTTTTGGACTTTTAAAATACTAAAATTTGAAAAAAGTAATTTTGCTATATAGGCTACGGTGTTTTAATTACATTTCAAATATAACTAAATAAGACTATTATAAAAAAAAATTGTTATGATATGTAATATTTTTGATGTTAAAACGTGTATTCTAGTGAATGAACTTGTCAAATCGTATCTTTGAGAACCTTAATTACGAGTATGAATGCTATTTTAGATGTAAATCCTAAAGAAAATATAATAATAAAAGGAGCAAAACTCCATAACCTAAAAAATATAGACGTTGTTATACCGAGAAATAAGCTAGTGGTCATAACAGGTTTATCTGGTTCAGGGAAATCTAGCCTTGCTTTTGACACCTTATATGCAGAGGGGCAACGCAGGTATGTAGAAAGTTTATCTTCTTATGCGAGGCAATTTTTGGGGAAACTAGACAAACCTAAAGTAGATTATATAAAAGGTATTGCGCCAGCAATTGCCATTGAGCAAAAAGTAAATTCTACCAATCCTAGATCAACAGTAGGTACTTCGACTGAAATTTATGATTATTTAAAACTGTTATACGCAAGAATAGGAAGAACTATTTCTCCAATATCAGGGAACGAAGTAAAAAAACAAAGGGTTACAGATGTCGTTAATTTTATAAAGACATTTCAAGAAGGTACTAAGTTGCTTTTATTGGCTCCTATTGTTATTCGCGAAGATCGAGATGCCTTAAAATCACTTCAAATATTCTCTCAGCAAGGATACGCTCGTATCAAATATAAAGGAGAAGTAGTCAGAATTGATGAAAGCATCACAGAAATCGACAAAGAATTTAGTCTAGTTATAGATAGAATTATTACTAAAGATGATGAAGATTTTTATAACCGCCTAGCAAACGCCGTTGATACTGCTTTTTTTGAAGGTAAAGGCGATTGTAGTATTGAAACTTTAGAAACTGGAGTGCAAACGCCGTTTAGCAACAAGTTTGAAATTGATGACATGAAATTCTTAGAACCAAATGTACATCTTTTTAGTTTTAATAATCCTTATGGTGCGTGTCCAAATTGTGAAGGTTATGGCGATGTTATTGGGATTGATGAAGAACTTGTAATACCAAACACCGCTTTATCTGTTTACGAAAATGCCGTTTTTGCTTGGCGTGGCGAGAGCATGAGTTATTATCGGGACGAATTGGTAAATTCTGCTCATAAAACCAACTTTCCTATTCATAAACCTTGGTTTGAACTTACTGAAGAGCAAAAACAATTGGTTTGGGAAGGAAATAAACATTTTACCGGACTGCATGATTTTTTTGCAATGCTCGAAGAGAAAAGCTATAAAATTCAGAATAGAGTAATGTTATCCCGGTACCGAGGCAAAACTAAATGCAGCGTCTGCAAAGGGAAACGTTTACGTAAAGAAACTAGTTACGTTAAGGTAAGCGGTAAATCTATTTCTGATTTAGTGGAACAACCGATTGATGAACTCATCTCATTTTTTGAAAACATTAGATTAAACGAAACCGAGGCTAAAATAGCATCGCGCTTATTAATTGAAATTAAAAGTAGGTTAAGTTTTTTAAATAGAGTCGGACTTAGTTATTTAACACTAAACAGAAAATCGAATTCTTTATCAGGTGGCGAAAGTCAGCGTATAAACTTGGCCACCTCTTTAGGAAGTAGCCTTGTGGGTTCTATGTATATTTTAGATGAACCTAGTATTGGTTTACATCCAAAAGATACCGAAAATTTAATTTCTGTATTATTATCACTTCGTGATTTAGGCAATACCGTTATTGTGGTGGAACACGACGAGGATATTATGAAAGCTGCGGATGAAATTATCGATATTGGTCCAGAGGCAGGAACGCTTGGTGGCCATGTGGTAGCGACGGGCACTATGGCAGATATTTTAAAATCGACCTCATTAACTGCACAATATTTGAATGGGAGTTTAGAAATAAAAGTCCCGCAAAAAAGACGGCCTTTTAAAAATTATATCGAAATTATTGGCGCAAGAGAAAACAACCTGAAAAATATAAACGTAACCTTTCCTTTAAATGTACTGACGGTAGTAACTGGAGTTTCCGGAAGTGGAAAAAGCACTTTGGTTAAAAAACTCTTGTATCCTATTATATTAAAAGAAGTTGGTGGTTATGGCGAAAAAGTGGGGCAATTTACAGGATACAAAGGAAAATACAGCGATATAAAGCATGTGGAATTTGTAGATCAGAACCCTATTGGGCGTTCTTCACGTTCTAATCCTGTAACCTACATCAAGGCGTATGATGATATTAGAACTTTATATGCAGCTCAAAAATTAAGCAAACTGCGAAATTACCAAACCAAACACTTTTCTTTTAATGTGGATGGTGGGCGCTGTGAGAAATGCAAAGGTGAAGGAGAAATTACAGTAGAAATGCAATTTATGGCGGATGTGCATTTAGAATGCGATACCTGCAAAGGCAAACGCTTTAAGCGCGAAGTGCTCGAAGTAAAATTCGAAGATAAAAATATCGATGATTTACTCAACATGACCATTGATGATGGCCTTGATTTTTTCGATAAACACCAACAAACCAAAATTTACAGAAAACTAAAACCGCTACAAGATGTTGGTTTGGGCTACGTAACTTTGGGACAGTCCTCCTCTACCCTCTCTGGCGGCGAGGCGCAACGCATTAAACTAGCTTCATTTTTAGTAAAAGGAACAACAAAAGAAAAAGCTTTATTCATTTTCGATGAGCCTACCACAGGCCTTCATTTTCACGACATCAAAAAACTACTAAAATCCTTTAACGCCCTAATAGAAAAAGGACATTCCATCACCGTTATCGAACATAATATTGATTTAATTAAGTGTGCGGATTATATTATAGACCTAGGTTTAGGCGGCGGACATAAAGGTGGTCAGCTTATTGTACAAGGAACTCCAGAAGAAGTGATTAAAAATAAGGTTTCTTACACGGCGAAGTATTTAAAGGAAAAATTAATGGGTTCAATGTGAAAATTTAATAATGTATTAATGATGATTTGAAAATGTTAGTTCATTGTAAAAGTGTAGTAATATCATATGAAAAAATAATTTATTTTTTAAAAATTTAAGAATTAAACAATCCAATCTTGGTAAAAGTTGCTAGAAATAAGCTGAAAATTTTTGTGCTTCGTATTTCTAATTTCGTATCTATTTAAATCTAAAACTCCGGCTCTAAACTTGAAATTGCACTTGATCTTCAACTAACACTTACACTTGTAATAAGTTCCGTCGAAGTACAATCTTAAATTTTTTACCTTTTACCCACTCCGTACTTAATACTTTGCACTTATTACTTATAAATAAAAATAAATATTTAGTTATCAATACATTACAATCGAAATAAATTTCTGGCACGCTGTTTGCCTTATAATAAATGAATGTAAATAGTTGCATTCGGAAATTATAAAACCTTATATCATGAGAAATTTAGTCCTCTTTTTTTCAGCTTTAGTTTTAAGCACCTCAAGTGTTATGGCTGTTACATTAGAAGATAAGGTTGCAACACGCAATGCTTATACCAATTTTAACGACTCCTTTATCTTTGTTGAAAATGGCATTACGTTTTCGGTTTTTCCGGATGGTGAGTTTGATTTTTATATAGATGAAAGAATTCGTATGAATCCTAATATGAATTTTGGCAGAAATAACATCACCCTTAACTCTGGATTTGACTATAATCCATTTGTTCAATACGATGATTTTGGTGCTGTTATTCAAATAGAAAACATACCTGTATTTTACGATTTTTATGGTCGTGTAAACCAAATTGGGGATATTAATATTCGCTACAACAGCGGAAGAATCTCACGATTGGGCGGGATGCAGATATTCTATGATAATAGAGGGTTCTATAACAACCACCGTGGATTTATCAATATTTACAACCAAAATTACGTATTTCGTCCGTTTCATAGTTTTTTTGCTAGACCAGCGATTGGGTTTTGCTTGGTAAACTTAAATCCTTATAGAAGATTTTATTCACCAATTCGTTATACGTATTACAATCCTTACCAATTTAATACGCGTAGAACATTCGCAACAATAGGTAGAGCGCATAGATTTAATGCAATACGTAGCGAAAGAGCCAATGTATACAGAAATGATAATAGAGTTACGGTAAGAAGTGCTAGCACAAGAAATACACCATCGAGAAATGATGGCTACAGGATTTCTAAAAACGATAATAATAGAAATGCGGTAACTAGAAGTTCTTCAAATGCTCATAGAAATGCAGTAAATAGAAACAATACGTATAGAACAGCGGATGCTTCTAAAAATAGTCTAAGTAGAACTACCGCAAATTCTAATAGACGTCAAGGAACTGTAAATAACAATGTTGTTACAGAAAGAGAAGTGAGCAGCACTACTGCTCCGAGAAACACAACGATAACAAAAAGTAGGAGTTCCTCTTATAGAACGCCCGCAAGTAGCAGCAATAGAGCTACAGGAAATGTAAGCTCCAGAACCACAACTTCAAGAAATAGTGATGCGATGCCTAGGAGCTCAGCTCCAAGAAATGCAGAAACGACTGCAAGAAGCTCGTCTTCAAGAAGTAGTGCAGCAAACTCAAGAAGTGCTGCGCCAAAAGTGGAACGTAAAAGTACCACGGCAACAATGAGAAGTACAACTACTTCTAATAGCCGTAGTACAAGAAATTAAAAATAGTTTTTAGGTTGGTTAGTTGTTAACCCCGCAGCGAATAATTTATTCCTGCGGGGTTTTTATTTTCTTTAGGTATTTTGATAAAATATTATAAACATCATCAGACCATTTAAAAGTATATAAAAACCAGATAAATACAGGGGTCACGAAACTACTTTTAAGGACTATATTAACAATTGGATGAAAGGGCAATGAAACAAAACAAAACCCCAATCCTAACCCGCATAGTAAAATAAACACTTTAGCTAATTCCGGTGTAAAGGGTACAATACCAAAGCGCATTTTCACAAAAAATAATTTAATGGTATTGTATATAATTAAAGAGATGAATGATGCGTATGCAGCTCCAAAAAGCCCGTAAATGGGAATCAACCATAGGTTTAAAAGTACTGCAATGATAGCCACTATAACCCCCATGAATAAAAGGACTTTATAATCATCAGAATTGTAAAGAATTGCGTTAATATTACCCAACATCGCATCATAAACTTTGGTACATCCTATTAAAAAAACTACCAGAAATCCTTGGCTGTAGGATGGATCTAAAAGTTGATATAAATCATTTAAATTCAACATAATAAGTACAAAAATAAAACCAGAGACGATTAAAAGGGTTAAGGCACTTTTATGGTATAACTTCTTTAAAGCTTCTGTGTCTTTATTATTTAAAATTTGTGCAGTTAAGGGGTACGTAATTTGGTGCATGGCTCTTGATGGTACAGCTATAGCGGTTGCCATAAAAATAGCAACACTATAATACGCTACATTTTCAATTTTTATAAACTGATTGATCATCAGTTTATCCATTTCGAATAAGATTACAGCTACAGAACCTCCTAAAATGATTAAAGCACTATATTCTAAAATGGTTTTAGTGTTTTTAGGAAAATTAAAATCTATTTTTGGAAAGCGTAATTTAAAGGCATAGAGGTTCATTATCAATGTTCTCAACACATAGAGAATAACCAAAGCGATTAAAAAAGCATCAATAGAAATCCATTTAAAATAAACGCCTAAGAGTAAAATAGCCACACCAATCCGTACAAAAACCTCTTTCATAAAATTCCCGAAAACTGATTTCATTTGTACGCGGGACCAAGCATAAAATACTTCAAAATAGGCCATCGCCACGCCAATTAAAAAAATATACAAAACATAGTTTTTTACAATAGTATTTTCTTTTGATATAAAATCTCCAATAGCACCATTTGCAAAGTAAGCCACAACGGCAAGTGGAAATATCATTAGTAATGGCAAAAACAACATCATCGTTAAAAAACCATCGCTATGGGCTGAATTTTTAAACGAGGAAAAATATTTGACTAGTGTATTTGGCACTCCAAAAGCTAATAAAGGCATCATTAATGACGAAGCCGATAAAATAACACCCACCAAACCGTAATACTCAGCCGTTAAAAACTTGGTGTATAAAAATAGGGCGTTTATAGCCCCAAAGGCAAAACCTATGTAGGTAATAATGGTATTATTCAGCGATTGTTTTAGTACAATACCCATTTATAGTTCGTTTACCAATTTTTTAGTGAGTGCTTTTCTACTGTAGGCGTCAATATTATTTGATGCTACTGTCAATTGGCTATTTTTATAGTCTTGAAACCATTGTTGAAGTTGGTTTTTTAATTCAACTTCTACTTTATAACCAAATGTTTTTCCTGTTTTCGTTTCTGTAATAATTTTTTCAACATCCCAAGCTTCAGGCCCAATCGCCAAAATAGGTCGTTTTGCAGCCATATATTCGAATAATTTACCTGGAATTATACCTTTCGTTTCTAATGTATCAATTTCTGCCAGTAATAATATTTGCGATTTTTGCTGCAATGCTATGGCATCCTCATGAGAAACATAAGCTGTTAATGCAACATACGGCTCAAGTCCGTAGCTATAAATACTATCTAAAACATCAGCACTTATCACTCCTATAAATTTTAGACATATCGCATTTTTAAATTCAGTATTTTCTTGGATTAATTGCGCCAAAACTCGCCATAAATTTTCAGGATTTCTGCCAGTTAAAAGCGACCCAATATGCGAAATTGTAAATTGAGTATCTAAAATAGCATTGCCATTATAATTACTATCAAAGCCATTGGTAATAACGCTTATGGGTTTTTGGGTTATGGCTTGAAACTCTGTTTTAGTAGTGGCGCTGGTAACTATAATTTTATCGGCTGTATTCAGGACTAATCCTTCTAATTTTTTATGTTTTTTGATAGAGTTATTAGTCAGTTTTAATTTTTTATGATAAGCTATAGAAGTCCAAGGATCTCTAAAATCAGCTATCCATTTCACGTTATTTTTATCTTTTAAATGAAGTCCAATTAAATGAACGCTATGCGGTGGACCAGTGGTGATGATGGTTTCAATTTTTTCTTGTTCAATAAGATGTGATAAAAAAGAAACTGACGGTTTCACCCAATATTTTCGAGCATCGGGAATAAATAAATTACCCCGAATCCAAAGCATCATTTTTTCTAAAAAAGACTGATTTTTAGTCTGAATAATGCCTGAACTGATACGTTTTGTTTTTTTAGAAGACAACAATCCAGCAATAGCGTAGGGTTCAAAAATGGATTGTTTGTATATTTTGATTCCTTCGGGAATATCGTTCACCAAGGCATGGTCTATAATCGGATAATGAGGGTTTTCAGGAACATACAAGACTGGTTCTACCTCAAAATCTCGCAAATATTTTGAAAATTTCAACCATCGCTGTACTCCAGGCCCACCTGCTGGCGGCCAGTAATACGTGATGATCAATACTTTTTGCATTATTCCGAAGCTGTTTTACGAGAACGCCGAAATGAAAATCCGATTGCCGTTAAAATCAGAAGTCCTAAAAGTCCTGTGCTCGCCAATACAATTGTAGAGCCTGTTTTAATTACTTGCGGTTCAAATTTAAATTCTATTTTATGCTTTCCTTCTGGGATTTCTAATGCTCTGAGTGCGTAATTTACTCTAAAATGTGTTTTTAAAACGCCGTCGATGTAGGCGTTCCAACCTTTTTCATAATACATTTCAGAAAAAACAGCTAAGCCTAAATTCAAATTGTCAGCTTCATAGGTTAAATGATTGGGACTATAATTAAGCAGTTTTATACTCGCCAAAGAGTCTATTTGGTATTCAAATCGTTTTACATTAGCGAACTTTTGAATATTTACTACCGCTGTACTTTTAGTATCTAAGGCTTTTAATGCCATAATTTCTTCGTCAGCCGAATTCACTTTATCTAATTTTTTTACAAACCAAGCATTGCCGTTCGTATCAGAATTTTCTGCAGGATAGGTGTTTCCTTCTTTGTCTTGTTGAATTACATACTTAACATTCAGCATGTTGAGCACATTAAGATTGCCACTATAAATATGAAAATCAAATAAATCTTGAATTTTAGCAGGTTTTGCTGCATGATATCCACCGATAGATTGATGGTAAAAGGATGTACTTGCGCCATTTAAACCTTCAGCCGGATTAAAAACTCTAAATATCTCAGGGTCTTGTTTTAGTTGTTGATCAATCGGAGTTTCAGGAAATGGCGCCGTCATAGCTTTTTGGCGCACAAAATCATCATCGTTAACATATCGTTTTGCTACACCAACCAAATCAAAAAGCACTAAAAGCCCTATCAAAAGCACCAAAATGTTTTTATTAATTTTTTCCTTAATAAAAAACCATAAAACTATAGCTACTAAAAGCACATATAGCAAAGAACGGAGCGTATCACTCGTATAAACAGCTTCGCGATCTAGGCGAATCATCATCATTAATTCGTTCCCATAATTCTGTTCCAAATAAGCATCGCTTGCGCCTTCAAAATGGAACAATCCTTTACTTAAAAATATCAATATGCCAATACCGATGCTTATAAAAAAACTTATTTTCAAGGCTTTGAGTTTCTTCGCTTTTTCAATACTTGCATCAAATAATGCCGCCAAGGCAAGAATTGAAAGAATAGGCACACAAAGCTCTAAAATGACCTGTATGGACGAAACTGCTCTGAATTTATCATATAATGGAAAATAATCAATCATAAAATCTGTCAAAAGACTAAAATTCTTTCCCCATGACAATATTAACGACATGATAACGCCTCCTAAAATCCACCATTTTGCTTTATTTTCTACCAAAAACAAGCCTAAAAAGAAAAGAAAAAATAATACAGCGCCCACATAAGCAGGTGCAGAAGTTCCTGGTTGATCTCCCCAATATAAAGGTAAACCGGTAGTGAAATCTAAGGCTTGTGTTTTTGAAATTCCCTTTTCTATTAAATAATCAAAGGTTTTTGAATCTTGACCTAAATCTTCGCTATTAGAACCTCCGAACATTCTGGGGATAAATAAATTTAAAGATTCTGTTATGCCGTAACTGTATTGGGTGATGTACTCTTTGCTTAAACCTCCTGTATTTTCTTTTGGTGTTCCGTCGGGAGCGATGGTTAATTCACTCTTACTACGCGTACTCCAATCCGCATATTCTTTTGTTGCCAATAAACTGGTGGCATTTGTTGCAACCCCTAAAAGAACGGCAACTAATAATAAGGCTACAGATATAAAATAATGCTTTAGTTGTTTTTTTCTGATGGCATCTACCAAATAAACGGTTCCCAAAATCAACACCAATAACATAAAATAATAAGTCATTTGATAGTGATTGGCATTAATTTCGAGCGCCATGGCCAGCGCTGTTAAAATAAAACCCCAAACATATTGTTTTCGGAATACTAAAATAATTCCGCCGAGCAACATTGGCAAATAGGCAATAGCATGCGCTTTTGCATTATGTCCAACGCCTAAAATAATAATTAAATAGGTGGAAAAACCGAAGGCTAAAGCTCCTAAAACCGCCAAGCGATAATCGACTTTTAAGCAGCATAATAAAATATAAAAACCGAGTAAGTACAAGAATAAATAATCGGCTGGTCTAGGCAAAAACCGTAAGGCTAAATCTAACTTTTTAATATAATTATGCGGATATTGAGCGCCTAGTTGAAAGGTGGGCATTCCTCCAAAAGCACTGTTTGTCCAATAAGGTTCTTCACCAGTTCTTTTTTTAAAATCTATTTGCTCCTTAGCCATTCCTGTATATTGAGCAATATCAGATTGGAAAATTACTTTACCTTGTAAGACGGGTGTGAAATAAGCTAAAGCTGCGACAATAAATAAGGCGAGGGCAAAAAAATGAATTAAAAAAGCTTTCAGATTACGCTTCATTTGGAGTGGTTGTATTATTTTAAAAGGTTTAAAAGGCTGATTTAGGAAGTGAAATTAATCAATTTCTTCAAAATCTATATATTCTCCTACGTTTTTTGAACTTTTAGGATTTTTATTTTTGTTTGTATCAATAATTACGTCGCCTTCATCGGTAGTTTTGTTTTGCTGTTGTGTTCCAAAACCCTCAAATTTTTCTCTAAAGTGTTTCTCCGCCTTTTTACCTGCATAATTCAATATTTTAGGAGCGAAGATTTTAAGCAATATTTTAATTGCATAATATACTAAGAGTATGATTAAAACCGTTATTATAAAACCCATATCTTTTTGAAAATTATAGTCAAAAATACGATTATTAGCGTTCAATTTAACTTGAAAAATATTAAAAAAATATTAAAACCGCTTTGTACAGCGGGTTTGCATCCAAAATTACCTGAAATGAATCCTTATCAAAAAGGGCCATCAACAAATATGTTTAAAAGACAAATAATATTAAAGAACCCGAATTATATCAGAAATAATCATTTAAAAATTCTATTTTCATCACTAATATTTTTATTTGTAATTTCTTTGCAGGCGCAATATACAGATGTAATTAACTCTAACCGACCAGGGCAATCTGTAAGTGCTTATGCGGTGGGTAGAAACGTAATTCAGGCTGAATTCGGCATTGGTTATGAACAACAAGAACATAGTATTTTGCTAACAGATGCTAATATTTGGAGTACTGATTTGGCTTTGCGCTACGGTCTTTTAATTGAACGATTGGAAATTTTTTATGAAGGTACTTTTCAAAGGGGAAATATTGCATTTAATAGTTCATTATCCGAAGATACTTTTACAGACTTTTCGCGGAACCGCTTAGGACTAAAATATCTTATTTATGACCCTCACAAAAACCCGGAACGCTACAAACCCAATTTATATAGCTGGCGCGCCAATAATAAATTTCAGTGGCGAAACTTGTTGCCTGCAGTTTCCTTATATGCAGGAGCAACTTTTGTTTTGGGCGAAAATCCATATTTTGCTCGTGATCCTATAGCTTCACCAAGAGTAATGTTGGCGACGCAAAGTAAAATATCTCCGAGAGTTGTTTTTATATCAAATATCGCTTACGACCGCATTGGAACGGAGTTTCCTGAAATGAGCTATATTGTTTCATTAACCCACGCCTTACAAAATCCTAAATGGAGTGTCTTTTTAGAACAACAAGGAATTAAAAGCGATAGGTATGCCGATGCTTTATACAGAACTGGTTTAGCGCATTTAATTTCTACAAACGTACAAGCCGATATTTCATTTGGCGGTAGTTTTAAAGATACGCCCACACGCATGTTTGGCACTCTGGGCTTTTCTTATAGGTTAGACAAGCATATGGATAGACCAAAAGCCATTGATGAACAGAAAGCGGGAGAAAACGGACTGATAGGAAAAAAATCGATGAAGAAAAAAGCTAAAGAAGCTAAGAAAGGTAGCGGCGCTGAAGATGTTGATTTAGGTCCCACCAAAAAGCAAATCAAAAATCTAAAAAAAGCCGAAAAGACTAAAAAGAAAAATAATAATGTGAAGATTGATTTTTAGTTTTTTTTACTATTAATGAAGTAAGGTTAGCAATACCAATTAACAACTTTTAGATTACTCTATTCAAAATCAATGGTATGAAGATGCCGTTTTAGCTAAATTTATACAATATAACTTTCTATGAAAGTCTTTGATTTTGTCAAAACTCCGAACTTGGATAAAGTTGATTAAAAAACTTAGACAATAATTAAACCAATAGTTTTCAACGAATTAATTGGTTTCGAAAACCAAAACAACTCAAAATCTTCAAAATTAGTTTCAAAATCTGCTTTTACATCTTTGTACAACACCTGTTTGTTTTGGTTGAGCATCCATAATTGTAAATTTTGAAGTAACCACTCCCCTTTTCCTTTGTCTAATGAGATTGATGTGGTATTTCTATGATGATGAAAAGTCAATTTTAATAGCTCCCAAGTTTGCCCTTTTTTAGATTTCGTATAGCTTTCCTGCAGTGGTAAACTTCCTAACCAAATTACTTTTGCGCTAGGTTTTACTTGAAAATCTATCGTAGTATCCAAACAATCTGCAATAAAATTGGGCTCGATTTGTGTTGTAGGAAGTTTAAAATCGAACCAAGCTTGCAGTGGCGATTTAAAACCAATTCCATGCATATAGTTAAAAAGCGATTTTTTCAATCCAAAACTGAATTTAGAATGATCGATTCCTGTGGAATCTTTGAAATCTATATCATTATTAGCGAAGGAGATTTCTTTTAAATCTGGAATAATGCCATATTCTGAAGGATTTAGACCAATAGGACTATGCGCCGTTAATGCAAATTGATGCCAAAAGCCGGATTGTAAAACGCCAATTTCAAAGAGTTGACGTACCATTTCTAAACTATCCACAGTTTCTTGCACCGTTTGCGTGGGATAGCCATACATTAAATAGGAATGCACCATTATATTCGCATCCGTAAAATTACGAGTTACCTGAGCAACTTGAGAAACGGTTACGCCTTTATCGATCAATTTAAGTAAGCGATCCGAAGCAACTTCTAAACCGCCTGAAACTGCGATACAACCAGAAATTTTTAATAAATAACAAAGATCAGCGGTGAAATTTTTCTCGAAACGAATATTCGTCCACCAAGTTACGATTAGTTTTCTTTTGATAATTTCGATAGCTAAAGCTTTCATTAAAGAAGGTGGCGCCGCTTCATCCACAAAATGAAATCCGTTTTCGCTAGTTTGTGTAACTAGTTCTTCCATCCGATCAACCAAAATAGTAGCTGCTATAGGCTCGTATAATTTTATATAATCTAAAGAGATATCGCAAAAAGTACATTTTCCCCAGTAACAACCGTGCGCCATCGTTAATTTATTCCACCGACCATCGCTCCATAAACTGTGCATCGGGTTTGCAATTTCAATAACAGAAATATAACTTTCTAAAAGTAAATCAGAATAATCAGGGGTGCCAACTTCACTTTGTTTATAATCAGGTTTGGTTGTATTGTTTTTGTAAACAACAATTCCGTTTTCTAAAACAAAGGTGCGTTTAAACTCTCCTCCGCCTGTACTGAATGAAGTCGACGTATCGCAAGGGTTTAGACGGGCTAATAGTTCAACAGGTAGTTCACCATCATCTAAAGTGATATAATTAAAAAATTCAAAAACTCTTTTATCAGTTAACGAGCGTAATTCCGTATTTGGAAAACCACCACCCATAGTTATTTTTATAGATGGATAATGTTTTTTAAGGTATTGTGCACATCTAAAGGCACTGTATAAATTCCCAGGAAAAGGAACTGAAAAACCAATCAGTTTAGGCTGTACTTTTTGAATAGTTTTTTCGAGTAATTTTAGACTTATTTTATCGATATAGGTAATATCCTCCTTTAAAAAATCATACAATTCATCAAACGAATTAGCACTTCTGCCCAATCTTTCTGCATAGCGACTAAATCCGAAATTAGCGTCAATCGCTTCCACAATAAAATCAGATAAATCTTCTAAATATAAAGTAGACAAATGTTTGGCTTTGTCTTGCAAACCCATTTCTCCAAAAGCCCAATCCAAATCATCTAATTGTCGAAAACGTGAAGCTTCAGGTAAAAAACCATTGGTACATATTTGTCGGGCAAAAGTGGGGTTTTTTCCTTGCAAAAAACCGATAACCAGCGAAATGGTATTGATATAGCCATCCTTTAAAGCATAAATACGCTTGCAATTTTCAGAAGTAATGGTATTGTTTTCTTTAGCTAAATTAAATATATTTTGAAGTTCTTGCTTTGAAAACAACTCCAGAATAACCTCTATGCCTAAGTCTATTTGAAAACAAGAAATATGCTTAGTATTCAAAAAACCTTTTAAATAGGCGGTCGCTGGATACGGTGTATTTAATTGCGTAAAAGGTGGAGTTATGAGTAAAATGTCTTTCAAAATCAGATATAAAATAGCACCACAAAGGTAATGGAATAGATTAAGCCAAGGACATTTCTTTTTTAAGAATTTCGGTTACGGCACTTTGATATGCCGCGGGGTTATTTGCCTTTTTAATGGCTTTATTAGCCTTTTGAGGATCAGCAAAAGATTGAGAAAAGAATTCCCAAAAGCCTAACATTTTCATTTTTATAGGCGTTGGGCCCGATAAAAATTCGTCGTACTGCTTGTATATGGTATCATGAAATGCTTTAAAAATATCAAATCTATTTGTTGGATAAACAGTTGTATCCGCCTTTATCATATTTGGTAAAAAAGGATCAGCAATCAATCCTCGCCCAATCATAAAATGGTCGATACTTGGAAAACGCTCTTGCATTTTTTTAAATTGTGCTACCGTGGTAATATCTCCATTGTAATACAATTTGTGACTGGTACTTTCTACACAGCGCTGAAAAGCATCTAAGTCCACACCACCCTTATATAATTGTTTGCCGATACGGGCGTGAATGGCAATATTTTTGATAGGATATTTTTCTAAGACTGGAAATGTGTCTAATATTTCATTGCTATTTTCGTATCCCATTCGCATTTTCATGGAAACAATAACATCCGTTTCTGCATGTACGCGCCCTAAAATATGGTCTATTTTATCAACTTCCTTTATTAACCCTGAACCCATTCCTCGTTTTGTTACCATTGGGTAAGGACAACCCAAATTCCAGTTGAGTTCTTTATAGCCTAACTCTTGAATATACTTCACAACAAATAAAAACTCTTCCGCATCATTAGTCATTACTTGCGGTATTACATTTATAGAGGTATTATTTTCTAATTGTAAATCGCGCTGGTAAGATGATTTTATCACCAATTTACCATCCAATCTAATATAAGGCGCATAAAAAGTATCTATTCCACCAAAATACTGCTGAAAAGCATTTCTGAAACGAAAATCGGTAAAACCCTGCAATGGAGAAGATAAAAGCGTAAAACTCATAAAATTATGTATAAAGGGCAAAGATAGTGTGTTGAGCGGTAAAGAAAAAAGAGAAGGTAAAAAAGAGAAGAGAAAAGTCAAAAGGCGAAGGTCAAAAGTCAAAAGCAAAATGGAAATAGACAAAAGGCAGGATTCAGAAGCTTGGAGGCAAAAAGTAAGAGTTGAGAGGCAATATTAAAGAGCCAAGAGCTGAGATTCAGGAGTCAGTAGGCAAGAGTTGACGCTGCTCTCTTTTCTTTGTTCTTTTTTCTCTGCTCTCTACTCTTTTCGAAATAATGAAGAATGCCATTAAATTACAGAACTAATTATTAAAATACTTTTCCCAAAGCAAAACAAAGTACTTACCTTTAAATATTGCAATTGACCCATCAAATTAAAACGAATGATTAGCATACAAGAAGTAAAGGATAAAACAGCTATAAAAAAGTTTGTAAAATTTCCTTTTAGCTTATACAAAGACTCTCCGTATTGGGTGCCGCCTATTATCGCTGATGAAATAGAAACCTTTGATAAAGATAAAAATCCTGCTTTTAAGGATGCGAAAGTCCATTTATTTCTTGCCTATAAAGACAATGTAATTGTCGGGCGAGTAGCAGCGATTGCCAATTGGATTGAAATTAATCAGCAAAAAGTATCAAAAATGCGTTTTGGTTGGTTCGATTTTATCGATGATTTTGAAGTGTCAAAGGCATTACTAGCAAAAGTTGAGGAAATTGGTAAGCAACATCAACTAGAATTTATGGAAGGTCCTGTTGGGTTTTCTAATTTAGATAAAGTTGGGGTGCTTACTTATGGTTTTGATCATATTGGTACTATGATTACTTGGTATAACCATGCGTATTATGTAAATCACTTTGAGCATTTAGGCTTCGTAAAAGAAAAGGAGTACGTGGAAAACAAATTTCCATTCGTCAATGCTGATCCTAAATTTTATGCCAAAGCAAACGAATTGATCAAACGGAGGTACAATCTTAAGCCATTAAACTTTACGAAAACAAAAGACGTGATGCCTTGGGTGGATAAAATGTTCGATTTATTTAATGAATCCTATGCTTCACTTTCTTCTTTTGTTCCTATAAATGATATTCAAAAGGCCTATTTTAAGAAAAAATACATCAGTTTTATAAATCCAGAATATATAAAATTTGTTTTGGATGAACATAATAATTTAGTTGCTTTTTGTATTGTAATGCCATCTTTCTCAAGAGCTTTACAAAAGTCAAACGGCAAACTTTTCCCTACTGGTTTTTTGCATTTATTAAGCGCAAAAAAGTATAGTAAAGAGGTTATTTTTTATTTAATAGGTGTACATCCTGGTTATCAAAATAAAGGTGTTACCGCTATTATTTTTAATGAATGTTATGAAACTTTCATCGCAAAGGGCATTAAAGACTGCATAAGAACACCCGAATTAGCCGATAATTTGGCCATTAGGCAATTATGGAAAAATTTTAATCCCCAAGTGCATAAACGCCGAAGAACGTATCGGAAGGAATTGAATTGAAAACTGAATTGAACTAAAAAATCCCATATACTAATTTAGCATTTGGGATTTTTCTATTTATCAAAAAGGGGATCTATTCACCCATAGCCGCCGCTACAGCAGCAGATAACCTTTTATAAGTACCATTTTGCAGCCTATCACGGATTACAGAGAAAGCCTCTAAGGTAATTCTAACATCTTCTAAAGTGTGTGTCGCTGTTGGGATCATTCTCAATAATATTAATCCCTTTGGAATTACAGGATACACTACGATAGAACAGAAAATACTATGATTTTCACGTAAATCTTTTACTAATGCCATTGCCTCAGGAATGCTTCCGTTAAGGTAAACTGGAGTAACACAACTTGTGGTAGTACCAATATCGAAACCACGTTCTTTCAATCCGTTTTGTAATGCGTTCACATTCTCCCAAAGCTTATTTTTAAGTTCTGGCATGGTACGCAACATATCTAAACGCTTTAAGGCTCCTTTTACATAAATCATGGGTAATGACTTAGCAAACATTTGAGAACGCAAGTTGTATTTTAAATAATCTATAACCTCTTTATCTGCAGCTAAAAAAGCTCCGATACCTGCCATAGACTTTGCAAAAGTAGCAAAATATACATCTATACCATCTTGAATGCCTTGCTCCTCACCTGCGCCAGCGCCTGTTTTTCCTAAAGTACCAAAACCATGAGCATCATCGACTAAAAATCTGAAATTGTATTTCTCTTTTAGTGCAACGATTTCTTTTAATTTCCCTTGCTCGCCCCGCATTCCAAAAACACCTTCAGAAATAACTAGAATACCTCCTCCAGTTTGTTCTGCCATTTTTGTAGCACGGTCTAAGTTTTTTTCTAAACTTTCAATATCATTGTGTTTAAAGGTAAAACGTTTACCCATGTGCAGGCGAACACCGTCAATAATACAAGCGTGCGCATCCACGTCATAAACAATAATATCGTCTTTTGATACCAAAGCATCAATAGCCGACATGACCCCTTGATATCCAAAGTTTAATAAGTAGGCCGACTCTTTACTCACAAAATCAGCTAATTCTTGCTCTAATTGTTCATGAAAATCGGTATGGCCGCTCATCATACGAGCACCCATAGGGTATGCCGCACCATATTCTGCTGCTGCATCACCATCAACTTTTTTTATTTCAGGCAAATTGGCCAGTCCTAAATAATCATTTATGCTCCAAGTAAGTACTTCTTTACCTTGAAATTTCATTCTATTAGAAATGGGACCTTCTAGTTTTGGAAATACAAAATAGCCCTCAGCCTGAGAAGCCCATTTGCCTAGTGGTCCTTTGTTCGCGATTATTCTTTCAAATAAATCCTTCATCTATACAAATATTTTATAACAAAAGTAAAGATTTTTAACATGTATTCATAAAAATATGAAGACAAAAAAAAGCAGCACCCGAATTTAGGCACTGCATGTATTAAGATTAAAGTTTGATGGTTTATTTTATAAACTGAATTTCTGGAGTCTGTTCTACCCTTTTATCATCTAAAAAGCCTTGATTTTTCATCCATTCATCACTATAAATTTTACTCATATAACGAGAGCCATGATCCGAAAAAATAATAATCACATTGCTTTTTTCATCAAATTCGCCTTCTTCATTTAATTGCTTTACAGCTTGAAAAACCGCACCACTTGTATAGCCAACAAACATACCTTCTTTTTTAGAAATCTCACGAGCAGTATGGGCGCTATCTTCATCAGTAACTTTTACAAATCTATCAATAACTTCAAAATTAGTGGCCGTCGGAATCAAGTTTTTTCCCAAACCCTCAATTCGGTAAGGATAAATTTCTTTTTTATCAAATAATTTAGTTTCGTGGTATTTTTTTAAAACAGATCCATAGGCGTCAACTCCAATAATTTTAACCTCAGCTCCAACAATTTGGGCTTGCTCTTTTAAGTATTTGGCAGTACCAGAAATAGTACCACCTGTTCCACTTGCCGCTATTAAATGCGTAATATTACCATTGGTTTGTTTCCAAATCTCGGGCCCAGTTGTTCTATAATGAGCTTCTGTATTTAAACTATTAAAATATTGATTGATGTAAATACTATTTGGAGTTTCTTGGTGCAAGCGTTTAGCAACTTCATAGTATGATCTTGGATCTTCTGGTGCTACGTGGGCAGGACAAACAAATACATTGGCACCCATAGACCGCAACATATCAATTTTATCAGGAGAAGATTTTGAACTTACCGCTAATATACATTTGTACCCTTTTATAATGCTTACCATGGCAATACTAAAACCGGTATTTCCTGAGGTGGTTTCAATAATGGTGCTTCCTGGTTTTAGGAGTCCTTTCCGTTCAGCTTCTTCAATAATAAAATTTGCAATTCTATCTTTGGAGGAATGTCCTGGATTAAAAGCTTCTACTTTAGCATAAAAGTTGCCAATTAAATTTTCTGCTACCCTATTTAATTTTACTAAAGGAGTATTACCAATAAGTTCTAAAATATTGTTATGAGCGTTGATCTTATTTTCCATAGTAGGTTATAAGTTTTAAGCTATTAGTTTCTCTTTTTTTAGCTGAAAAACCAATGTTTAAAGTACAAATTTATATTTTTTTTTTCGATTAATCGATTTTCTTTTCTAAATCCATTAGAAAAGTATATTCTTTAACCACCTCTTTTAAAGACTCAAAACGCCCTGAAGCACCACCATGACCTACATCCATATTAATATCAAAAAGTAAAATATTGTCATCAGTTTTTTTATCTCTGAGTTTAGCCACCCATTTTGCAGGTTCCCAATATTGCACTTGCGAATCGTGAAAACCAGAAATAACCAACATATTAGGATATGCTCTTTCCGTAACATTATCATAAGGGGAATATGATTTTATGTAATCGTAATATTCTTTTTCGTTGGGATTTCCCCATTCATCATATTCACCCGTAGTAAGCGGTATGGTATCATCGAGCATGGTGGTAACTACATCAACAAAAGGTACCGCTGCAATAATACCATTGTACAATTCTGGCTGCATATTTATGATAGCGCCCATTAACAGGCCACCAGCGGAACCGCCTGACGCGTACAAATGTTTCGGACTTGTATAGTTAAGCTCAATTAAATTTTTGGAGCAATCTATAAAATCTGTAAACGTATTATTTTTATATAATAATTTTCCATCTTCATACCATTTTCGTCCTAAGTATTCGCTGCCACGCACATGGGCAATCACATAAATAAAACCTCTATCTAACAAACTTAACCTTACCGTTGAAAAATGTGGATCTAAAGTATATCCATAAGAGCCATAACCGTATTGAAATAAGGGACTGGAACCATCTAATTTGGTGTCTTTATGATATACGACGGACATGGGTATTTTTACGCCATCTTTGGCTGTAGCCCATATACGTTCTGATTTGTAGTTATTTTTATCAAATTTCCCACCCAACACTTCTTGCTCTTTTTTAATATCTTTTTCAAGAGTGCGCATATTAAAATCAATAACGGAACTAGGAGTTGTTAAAGAATTATAACCGTATCTTAAAATTTCAGTATCAAAATCAGGATTTGTGCCTACATAAGCCGTGTATGTTTCATCATTAAAAGGTAAAAAATAACTTTCCTTAGTATCCCAGCCTACAATTTTTATTTTATTCAATCCGTTTTCGCGCTCAGAAAGCACATAATAGTCTTTAAATATTTCGATGTCTTCTAATAAAACATGTTCTCTGTGCGGAATAAATTCTTGCCAATGTTCAGAAACCGTATCAGTTTCGGACACTTTCATTATTTTAAAATTGATAGCATTATCTTTATTTGTTAAAACGTAAAAATTACCATTGTAATGTGCTAAAGAGTATTCTAAACCACGCTCTCGCTTAGAAAATATAGTAAATTCTGCTTCTGGAGTATCCGCTATTATAAATCGATATTCCGTAGTTAAGGTACTCGAAGAACCTATAACGATATATTTTTTTGATTTTGTTTTATAAACGAAAGAATTGAACGTTTCATCCTCTTCATGGAAAACAACTACATCATCTTCCACTGATGTTCCTAAAATATGTTTAAACACTTTATCTGAACGCAAAGTTACAGGATCTTTTTTACTGTAAAAAAAGGTTATGTTATCGTTCGCCCAGACAGCTCCACCAGTAGTTTTCTCTATAATATCATCATAAATTTCCCCAGAAATTAAATTTTTGACTTTTAAAGTATATTCTCTTCTCGATACCGTATCAACCCCAAAAACGGCTAAATTATTATTAGAACTTACGGCAATTCCGCCCAAACTAAAATAATCGAAACCCTCAGCCATTTCGTTACAATTAAACAGTTCTTGAGGCGAAGCGTTCGGTAAATCTTGAGTTCTGGAATAGATTGGATATTCTTTGCCAATCTCATAACGTGTGGCATACCAAAAACCATTTTGAAGATAAGGAACGGAAGAATCGTCTTCCTTTAATCTTGATTTCATTTCTTTAAAAAGCTTCTTTTGAAATGGCAAGGTATGTGCCGTCATTTCCTCATAATAGCTCTTTTCTTCATTCAAATAAGAAATTACATCCTTATTTTCTCGGTCTTTTAACCAATAAAATTCATCAATCCGGGTGTCATTATGAATTTCTAATTTTTTAGGTATCTTTTTTGCAATCGGAAAAGTATTCTTGATCATGTTTGTTGTATCACTTTTAAAAGGAAGCTACAAAATTAAGACTTACAACTCATTTATGAAGTCAATTTAGTAATTTTGATTATAGAAATATATTAAATTCAATATTATGTTTGGAGATTTAATGGGAATGATGGGAAAATTAAAAGATACCCAAGAAAAAATAAAAGCGACTAAATATCGCTTAAATTCGGTTTTAATTGACGAAAAATCAAGTGATGGTAAATTAAAAGTAACGCTTACAGCAAACAGCTTAATAAAAAATATTAACATTGAACAAAGCTTACTTAAAGATAAAGAACAACTAGAAGATTGCCTTGTTTTAGTTATAAATAAGGCTATTGAAAGGGCAACAAGTATTAATGAAATTGAACTTTCTGCCGTTGCAAAAGAAGGTATGCCCAATATTCCAGGAATGGATGCGCTGTTTAAATGACATCAAACAAAAAATTAAGATGAAAAAAGTAATTATCTTTCTGTTATTTCCTTTGCTTTTAAATGCTCAAGGAGATTTAAAAGTAAGCATAAAAAAAGAATGAATCGCCAATTATGACGAAGCTTTAAAAGAAGTGAATAAAGAAAAAAAAGAACGTTCTGGTTTACTTTACAGGAAGCGATTGGTGTCAACCTTGTATTACCATGAAAAAGATTTTTTTGAAACCTCTGCTTTTGATAAATATACCGATTGTTCGTTGTTCGTTGATAGTTGTTCGTTGATGGTTGTTCGGAAATAGGAGTTTTAAGTTAATTAAAAAATTATCTAATAAAAATATATTTTGTCGTTGAAATGCATGTTTCATCGCTCAAATGCACTTCCAAATCCAAGATCTACTTATCTTTCATAATAAAATTTATTTTAATTCAGTTTATATTTACTAAATTGATACTAAAATAAGCGCTGTGTTAAAAATTGAGACTTACTATATAGACAATCCCTATTTTGAATTCAAAAATAAAAAAGGTGACAGGCTTTTTAAAAGTATTTCTTTTAACAATGAGGAGGAAATGAACGCAACCCTTAGGTCAATCAACAACACTTCGAATAAAATCAAGTTATTTGAACGTAAGACCAACCATGAAGGTTTATTTCTTTTTAGTTTAAAAAATGAAAAAGGACAAATTATTGGCACCTCAGAGCAATATAACTCGGAGGCAGGAATGGAAAATGGAATTAAAAATATCTTGAATAATTTATAGTTTTTTCAGGATTATAAGAAATTCTTCGTGCATAGCATCTGTATAATCTAAATGGGTAACGATTCGTAATTTACCCTGACCCATCCCGATAATATATACCTGATGATCTAATAATTTTTTTAGAAAATTATCAGCGCTTATTTCTTTTTCATTTATTTCGAAAATTATGATATTGGTTTCTATGGGTTCTACTTTTTTGATAAAAGATAAATTTTGAAGTAGCTCCCCTATTTCTTTTGCTTTTTTATGGTCATCCGCTAATCGTGGTATGTGATGATCTAAAGCATAACTTGCCGCAGCTGCCAAAAAACCAGCTTGTCGCATGCCGCCTCCTAGAACTTTGCGCACTCGCAACGCTTTTTGAATGATTTCTTTATCGCCAACTAATACCGAACCTACAGGACATCCTAGGCCTTTACTGAAACAAATGCTGATGGTATCAAATAAATTTCCGTACTGTTCGGCAGTTTCATTTTTGGCAACCAATGCGTTCCAAAGTCTTGCCCCGTCTAAATGATAACCTAAATGATGTTCCTCACAAACCGCTTTAATTTTTTTTAATTCTTCAAAATCCCAACAAGCGCCTCCGCCTTTATTCGTGGTATTTTCTATGGAAACTAAAGTTGTTAACGGACTGTGGTAAAAATCAGGGGGATTTATCGCTGCCACGACTTGGACAGCAGTCATCATGCCCCTATGACCATCAACTAATTTACAGGAAACACCACTATTAAAACTAACACCACCGCCTTCATAATGGTATATATGTGCATATTTATCACAAATCAACTGCTCGGCAGGTTGTGTGTGCAATTTTATAGCTGTTTGATTCGCCATTGTGCCACTCGGAAAAAAAAGCGCTGCTTCTTTATTGAACATTTTAGCAACACGACTTTCCAAAGCATTGATAGATGGATCTTCTTTAAAAACATCATCGCCCACTTGCGCTTGCATCATGGCTTCTAACATGCCTTTTGTGGGTTTGGTAACCGTATCGCTAATCAAATTTATTTTCATTCTGGTTATTCTCGTTTTAATATTTAATCTGTGATAAGTTATTACGAAATATAGGTTTTTTTTTAAAGTAGTTAGCAGTCAAATTTAAAATATTCGAAAAATGTTTAGGACTAACCGCTACTGCCAACTGCCGCTGCCTGCTTGTTATGTTTACTTTTAAATTTCATTCAAATATAAAAACATATGGTACTTTATGCTTTAATAGCTTGTTTAATCGCTTGACTTACTCTCTTTCTCCTGATAAGGGTGTAATCATAATATGTGCTCGGTGTGTTCCTGGATCCATGATCCAAGGATGGTTAGGTGACATTGGAGTTTCTGGTAAACCTGTAGACGCCGCCGTGGCATAAGGCATATACACCACAAAGCGGAGTTGGGCCTCTTCAACTTTTGAAGTTTTAGGATCATAGATTGCTTTAGCGCTGTAGTAGATATGTGAAGTCGCGCCAGTAGTTATTTTAAGTTGACCCGATTTCATTTCTGCTTCACGAATATCATTAACTTCCTGAGCGCTTTTTCCTTCGGCTCTCAAGGTTCTTCCCCTTGCCATAAATGGTTCAAGGTCTTTGTGATAACAAGCCACATTAAAGCCAACTTGTTTAGGATTATCTGCAAGAATAATAAATTCATTGTCACCTTCCTTCAGCGTTACAAATTCTCCTGCCATATTATATCCAATAACTTTAGATCCCGCTCTGCTTTTTTCGGGTGCCGCCATTAGTGCCGTTGCAATTAAAGCTTCATCTGTATCAATTGCCTTTAATTGTTTGTTGGCATTATTCGCTATACTATCCGCTACAGTTAATATGTCAGCCGATTCTCGTGCTGCTTTTTTATTTTTGTCTGATGAATTACAGGAAAGTAAAATTCCTATAAAAACAAATGCTGTGATAATACGTTTCATATTTTTAAGATTTTATTATTCAAGGAGTAATATACACGTTGCGATAAAGTTGTTATTTTAATATCACTTTTAAAAGTTCTTTTTTAGGTGTTTTGATGACCCATTAGAATTCTAAATTTACAAAAAAATTGGTGTAACAAGATTTTCTTCTTGAGTAGAACAGAAATGATGCCCTAGCAATAGTCTCAAAATTATACATTTCTGAGTCATTTTAAGTTTCCTGACCCGCCTTATTTTACATAAAAATACTTTTGCCATAATGCTAAAAATAAAATAGCGCTGCTTTTGCAATCAATTATAGCTATATTTCAAAGCCGTATTCGAATTTATACTTTTATAATTTGTACTTGATGATATAGCGGTTGGTGGCTTTGCGAAGTTGCGAACTTCGTAACCGAAATCATTCTGTTAAAATAATATCTCTTGCGAGAGATAAACGTGATTTTACCACATATTTCGTAATCTTGCAAAACCGCTGTTACCATACGTTTTTTTTAATTGGAAGACTTTGTATATATTGAAAAAAATCAAGGACGTGAACCAACAATAATTTCAATTTGATTTGGTTTTAGATCTGGTTTTAATACAACTCTACTTTTTATTTGATTTTCGTTCATTATTTCATTTATAATTTTCCCAATAGAATTTGGATCAGATGAACTTTCACGCAGAGTTATGCCAAAACCTACACCTCCGATTATTATATCTTCCCACACCCCATCAACTTCATAATCCGCCTCTATAAAAATATCTTTGATTGAATTTGCAAATTTAATGGACTCTCTGTCTCCTTGTATTCCTGTCAAAACTATTTTAATTTTCTCTACATTATTTAATGCGTTTACTAGGTTTTCTCTTTGTTTTGGTTTAAGAACTCGCCCTTTTTGTTCGGCTTCTAACTGCTTTAGATTTCTCGATTGCTTTGAATGATCAATGGCGGTAACAATTAAGCCAATGATAAGTATAATTAATGCAACAGAGTCCAGCTGCAAATCATTAATCAATTGATAATTTATCTTTATCCATTCACGAAAAAGACCTATTCCTATTAGTCCTCCAAAAAGTGATATAAATAATCCAATCCAAAATCTCATTCTTAAAGGTATTAAATTTACGTAATGTTGCCAGTAAATGGGTGATAACTTATAAATGTAGCTACTTAATCTAATCCAAATAAAACAAAAAAACCTAATCATTTAGGATAATTCCCAAATGAGCCCATTCCTTAACTTTAGAATAGATGAGAGTTGCCTTAATACAATTTTTTAAATCCTCCACTGGGATTTGACGGTCTATTTAAAAAACAATAGCCTTTTTTCGCTCGTGCAGAAATTTATCGCCAAAACTAGTTGAAAGAGTATTTCTAGGTTATGAATTCCTATTTGCTTTATAACATTATCATTTAAAAACTATAAGCTATTTTTAAACGTGCTTCTTTAAATTATCATCCCAATTTTTTGCTTTAGGGTCATGCAGTTTATTTACAGATTTTGCAATTACAGTAGCAACAGTTGCATCTCCTGTACCATT
>Ga0209284_10001646_pt1 | contig 33538 bp, 23 predicted proteins | sample FRY03_FD_187211 | JGI IMG/M metagenome (GOLD analysis project Ga0209284, IMG submission 187211) | Freshwater microbial communities from Lake Fryxell liftoff mats and glacier meltwater in Antarctica - FRY-03 (SPAdes) (version 2) | ecosystem: Environmental > Aquatic > Freshwater > Ice > Glacier... | reverse complement strand
TACCGTAAAACTACCCATCACTGAACAACCACCACTATTGCCCGTAAACTGAATAGTATGGGCACCTACACCCGCTTGAGCAGGATTTAAAACGCCAAAACTGACACCCGGACCGCTGTAATTACCACCACCAATGCTGGCTTGGTTGAGCAAAAGGTTGTTGCCGCTTATACAAATCGGGTCTACGGTAGTAAAATTCAAAATCGGTACCGCGGTAATGTTGATATTGGCAGTCGCGCTGTTCGTACAACCCGTTCCTGCTGCCGGACCGGTAGTGTAGGTGAGCTGTAACAAACCACTTCCGGCAACTGCTGTATAGAGGGTGTCGTTGGATACGCCCAGTCCAGACCAGCTGCCACCTAAGGGACTTACGGAGGGCAGCACTACAAAGGGCACTACCTCACATATCGGCTGCAAAATAGGTAAAGTGAGCACTGGCAAAGCACTTACTATCACCAGGAGCGTGTCGGCATTCACACAACCTGCCGCATTGCTCAAACTGTAAATCAAGGTATGTGCACCACTGCCAGCTTGCGCAGGTGAAAAAAGGTTGCCGCTGGTGCCTGGACCGCTGAAAGTGCCTCCAGTTGGTGTTGCACTTAGTAAAACGACGCTGTCGTTTACACAAAAGGACTGCACCGCCATTTGAAAATCGGGCTGGGGTGCAGCTAAAACAAGGAGGGTAGTAGTGTCGCTGTTGCCGCAGCCTCGTAAAGTATAGACGATGTTGTGGGAGCCTATGCCAGCCAATGCTGGATTAAATAAGCTATCGCTAACCATGCCGGGCCCGCTGTAAAAACCGCCGCGAGGTCGTCCAGCAAATAGTATTTGCGGCTGGTTATTAACGCAGAAAGGAGCAATGGAATCTAGCACCGCTGTTAACCCTGCACGTACCACCACGGCAAACTGCCTTTCAATTGTGTCGCTACCCGCACTATTGGCGGTAATAAGGGTTGCTTTGTAAGTGCCTACACTGTCATATTGAATATTGCTAGGGTTGGCTACCGTGTCGGTTGCTGGATTACCTCCTTCAAAAGACCAGCGCCAACTACTGGGCTGGTTACCGGTTTGGTCACTAAAACTTACCCGTCCGCCTACACAAATCGAATCTCCAGACTGAAAAAAGCTTGCTAACGGCCGTTGTACAGGTATTAAACAGCTCAAAGACGTAGGTAAAGTCAACCTGCGTGGACTGTTCTGCATCACCGCAATCATGCGCGTAGTTTGATTTGCTGTAAACAAATTCATACAAGCATCATTTGTATAGTCCATATAGTTTTGAACCATATCAACATTGCCGCAGGATATATGGGTAACTGGACAACCAAAGTTCGAAGCGTCAGAAGGTGGCGTATCCGCACAAAAGTCATCCACACTGCAACCCCCATCTCCCCAAATGTGACGTAAACCGAGGTAATGACCTACTTCGTGGGTAGCGGTACGCCCGAGGTTGTACACGCCTCCAAATGGATTGAAGGGTGGTCGCCCAACCGTGTTATACAGCACCACAATACCGTCGGTATTGGCACTGCCGCCCCCGCCTAGGCCAGGCAAGCCCGACCCCGTAGGAAACTGTGCATAACCCAGTACGCCGCCATTCAAATTGGCCACCCAAATATTCAGATACTTGGTCGGGTCCCAAATGGTTGCTGGTTTTACGGTACTGTTGAAAGCACCCGTGCTCCACGCCGTGGTATTGGGAAAAGCGTGCCGCACGATGCCGGTGGTTGGATTGCCTTGTGGATCGCGCTGCGCCAAACAAAAACTGATGCCCGTGTTTACTGCCGCCGCCCGAAAGGCTATCGGGGTGTTCGTGGTATCGGGATTGGTTCGTAAAAAGTCCTCATTCAACACCTGAATCTGGGAAAACACTTGCGCATCACTTATGTTCCAAGGGTTGTTTTCGGCTCGATAAATGATATGCACCACTACTGGGAGTACATATTCTGACTCAGTTTGCCCTTGTTCGCGTATGGTCGCAATCTTCTCCGCTATCCAGCGCTCAAACTGGGCATCTGTTTCGGGAACCAGGCCCTGCGACCGCAAAGCAGCCTGCATTTCAGTGGTGTAACAACGTACCACATCTTGCGCCCGTACTGGTACTACAAGCCACATGGCTAAAATCAAGGTAAATATCTGTTTCATTAAAAACTAGTCAAACAAGCTATCAAAGCGCTAAAAGCCAATGTACTGCCACAATTTAATCCGAAATATAAGCTTTATTGAGCTGTGTACCATGGGTTCGATTAAAAACATGAAGTAGCCAATACTATCAATGCAATCTTAATTTGTGATAACAAAATGTTGGATAAAAAAATGTTTTGCCAATCCATAAAAAGTGTTTTGCAACTTCAGGATGCGACGCGGAAGCATATTAAAAAGGGGCTTAGCACATTTCTGAGCTAACCAATTTTATGTATAAATTGTTATAAAAGCACTTTGTTTCATTTGGGTATTTTTGTTTATAATTAATGTCCATAACTGCCCTGTAATAAAATGGATTATGAATAGCGCTAAAACCTGAATACAATGTGCTAACAAGTTCTGTTTTTGCTGCGTTTTTCCTCTGTGTGAATAAAAAATTGTCGCCCGTAAATAGAAGAGCACTTTCAAAGTCAATCCAAAGCGCTTCTTGATTTCCTTTCTTGTCGGAAAAATAAGCTTCATCAATAACTGCTGTTGGTTAGCCTGCAATAATGTCCCTAAACTCTGAAGGTAAAATAAGTCCGATTGTATCTCTTCGGTTTCTTGGGCAAACAATGCAGCGTTGTCCAAATGAAATTGGCATTTTTAAATCCTTTGTTAGGGACACTGTGATTTTTTGAGAATGTTCGCCAATGCCTAACTCAATTAAAATCTATTTTATCAGGTCGCAGCATTTATTAAGCCAATTTTTGTCCCTCAGCCAATGTACCCAGCTCGCTTTCAAACGGTTAATATTGGCCGCTGTCTTCTGTGTTATGATGTATTAGTTTCAATGTCATTGGTTTCTTACAGCCATGTCATAGCATTGGGCACAATTGGCCCGTCTTACTACTGCACAAGCAAATTGCCCACAAACCTTTGCTGTGCCACCAAAACTTGCACAAAATACAGGCCCGTTGCGTGCTGCTCCAAGTGAATTTCAAAGTGTCCACCACCCATTTCCTCCGCAGTAAATACCAACTGCCCCATCGCATTGCGTACTTCTACGTGCGCAAATGCCTGCGGAAAGGCACTTAGGTCTAAAAAAACAACCCCCTGAGTTGGATTGGGATATAAACGGATGCCCCCCGCTTCGAGACTTTGCACCGAAACGTTCAGCACCTCAAAGGCAGCTGACAATGCCGATACACAGTTGCCATTCAACACCCGCACTTGGTACAAACCATTTTGCATCGGTTGATACGTGCTGGCCGTAGCTCCCGCAATCGGCTGACCGTTAAAATACCACTGATTGCTATCGGTTGCGCTCGAGCGCAGCGTGCCCCCTTGCACTTGCAGCAGCGGCTGGGCAGGACTTTCACCGACCACCACTTGTATGTTGGCCGTACTTTGGCAACCATTTACGTTCACTTCATAAGTAACCACGTGGGTTCCGGCACCCGCAACGGCTGGATTAAATACCCCAAAATTTACGCCCGAACCGCTAAAATTACCACCGGACGGCTGACCTACCAAGAGGGTTGTACTGTTTGCCGAACACAGGCCTACTACAGGATCAATGCTCGCTTGTGGCGCGGCAGTTACCAGGATGGGTGCGCTTATTTGATTGATACATCCATTATTATTAATCGTGTAGGTAATGCTGTGCATCCCCAAACCCGCTACTGCTGGGTCGAATTGGCCATTGCTTACGCCTGACCCACTGTACACACCACCAACAGGACTGCCCTGTGTGAGCGAGAAGGAACCATTTTGTATACATTGTGGCATCAAAATACTCAACACTGGCTGAGGAGTAGCGCTTACCGCCAAAAGTTGCACAGCACTGGCAGTGCAACCGTTTTGCGATACCGTGTAAAAAATGCTATGCTGACCAACACCTGCTAACGCTGGGTTAAACTGGTTGTTGGTAGTAACCCCCGGACCAGAATAATAGCCCCCCAATGGCAAGCCACCATTTAGTGTAAGAATGCCATCCGTGGAGCACATTGCGCTAAAAGCAGTAAGGCTTGGGCTGGGCAAGCTATCTACCTGCACCGCCGCGACAAGTACCAAAGTATCGTTGCCAATTTGGTTAGTAACAATGAGGGTAACGTCATAAACCCCTGGGCTGTTGTAGATAATTGCCGGCTGAGAATCGGTGGAGCTTGTGGGCGTACCTCCAGGGAATAACCAAGTGCGCGCAGTCGGAATGCCGCTAGATTGGTCACTGAACTGCACACTACCTCCCACGCAAAAACGGCTTACATCCTGTTGAAAACTAGCCGCAGGCAATACGTTTGGCACTCCCGTAACTGCTATGTTGTCAATATACAGGTTGTTACCATAGCCATTTACTGTTTCAAACTGTATAAAAACCATACTATTACCTGCAAAAGCCGTCAAGTTTAGGTTGAAACACGCTAAGTTGCCCACCCCACCACACCAATCGGACGCTTGTGCAGGTACAAAAGCTGGCGTTGCATTTGCCAAAGTAGCTAAACTACCACCGCCAACGCTTAACACAGTTGTCCAACTTTGTTGGCAATTTGTAGATATTTTCACGAGCAAAGAATCACTGTTTGATGCGTTGTACGCCCGGTAGGCATGCTCAAAATTGAGACTGGCGGTAGATAACCCACTGAGATTGAGCGGTGGACTTATCAAACGATCGCGCTGGCCCGCGGCATTGTTATACGCGTAAAAATCGAGACGGAGGGCTTTATCACCCGGACTCGTGCCACCTACCGTGAACAGCTCCCAGCTCCTTGCCGTATCTGGATTTTCGATGCTCCACCCGTTCTGCGCTGGCTCACCCGTTTCAAAATTTTCCACAAAAGGCAAATTAAAACCGGTTCCAACCCGCACATACGCTTGTTGAACAAGGGTATCGCTTCCTTGCGCACCACTTACCACCAATGTTACAGGATAAACGCCATTGGCAGCATACGTCACCACGGGGTTTAAATTTGTATCAGTCGCTGGTGATCCACCCGGAAAAAGCCACTGCAAAGTACTGCCGCCTGCGCTGGTATTGGTAAACCGTATGCTATCGCCGCTGCAAATAAAATTTTTATTAGAAACAAAGGCCGCCGTAACATCTTTTACCAATCCTGTAGCAACAAAGCCAAAATGTTGTGACTGGTTCAAGCGTAAATTACTTTTGTGGGTAATGCGTACAATGTATTCACCGGGAGGGGCATTGGCCACAAAAACTTGTTCTACGTTGTCGCGGATGTTGTCGCCTGACTGTGCAGCCGCACTGGGATTAGCAGGATCGAGCGACCAAGGGAAATAATTGGTTCCCGTAGGTACGTGAATCAACCGGATATCGAGGTCGTTAACTAGCTGCGGAGCAGTTGGATTTAACGAGGCGCCCAACGCCGCACCCGCGGGGTCGGTCCAAGCAATGCTCACTTTCAACGGCCCAGCCGCAGGATGCCAAGCATTCATAGCTATTTGCTGCTGATTTTGGAGCACCAATTCTTCTAGCAACGACACCCCATCCACATTATCGATCAACTGCACGGCTTTGGCGGTATTCAGCAACCCCCAACCAAACATATAATCGGGACCGGGATTGGGGCCCGCTTCGTCGGCGGTGTGGATGGCGATCGCCTTTAGCGTTGCCGCGCGCATAAATTGCGTATGCACATCTTCGTAGCGCTGCTGAATTAGAATAAGACTGCCGGCCACATTGGGCCCCGACATGCTCGTACCACTTATTGAAGCATAGGCAGTATTAGAACTGCTGTAGCTCGAATACAGTCCCACACCGTTGCCAACAACATCGGGTTTGATGCGACCGTCATCGGTGGGGCCCCAACTAGAAAACGACGACATACTCACCCCCGCGGCCAACTGCCAGCCATTGTTAAGGTCGTTTACAGCACCGATGGTGAGGATGTTTTTAGCCACGGAATAGGTTGGCAAACAGTCGTATGGACCGCTCCGCGGCCGCACATCGGTGCTGGTGGTCCATGACCCATTACTACCACGCACCTGGTGAGATGTACCAGCGCTAGGTCCTTGGTTCCTGTTGTTACCGGCCGATTTTACAATGAGATAGTAAGGGTTGTTTACAGCAATGTTGTCCCACTGTTGCGCCTTGCTATTGTAAAAACCGAAATTCCAATCGAGGGTTGCGCTGATCGTCGTGTTACCGTACCAATACCAAACCCCTCCACTGCTATTCCAACCAGCAATTTGGCCGTAGCTGTGGTTCGAAACCAACAAGCCATTTTGTGCGGCCAAAGTCATTTCTGCATTATCGCTATTCCAATCGTGTGCAGCTAATTGGGCTTGGTATGCCATGCCCTTTGCATTGGCCTGTACTCCGGCGGCAATCATGGTGCCAGCTACGTGTGTGGCATGGTCACTCAAGCCTGTAGCGCCATCTACTTGCACAGCACGTCCACCAAATTCTTGGTGTGTGAGGCGCGTAGCACCACCGTCCCACTCGCCGACTGTCATGTTTTCACCCGCAAGGTTATAACCCAAAGCTCCGCCGGACCACACCCTGGAGGTGGATGTACTGTTGGCAGCCACCAAATTATCGGTTATAAAGTACATCGGCATGCCCGACTCATCTACACCCATGAGCTGGATGTTGCGGCCCACTTTATCCGTCCAGCGCAGCTTTAACCCGCGTTCCTTGGCCCAGGCCGCCAAGGCTGCTTGCGCTGGCTGCTCTTGTTTTTGTAATTGAAGATTTAATTGTTGCAAGGCTGGCAAATCTACTTGGCCAAAAACAGCAGTAACCGATGCCAGCAACAGGGCCCAACTCAAAGTAAAATTCTTCATGATTATAAATACGTATAACTACTATTAATGGTTTGGAGCAACAAAGCTGCGCTCCGGTTGGTCGAACTGCACTTGCAGCTCAAATTGCAATAGGTTGGCGTTGCAAACCACCTCGCCTTGGAGGGATAGCGACCAGCGTTGATCGGCCAATTCGCGTAATTTCAAACTGTTTTTATCTGTTATAGGAGAGGTACAAGCGGGCACCAAGCCACCGGGAAGGTAAACGAGGCGAAAGGCATCTCCTGCCACGCTTGCTGTTTTGAACTGCTGTTCGGCGATGCCGTTGACCTGCAGCATGCTACCACTCTTGGAAGTAATGGCTATGTTGATGAAACCATTGACCCACTCAGCGTGCACGGTTTTAACTTCAAAATCAGGTTGATTTACAGGGGATTCCATCACTTTTACAAACATCGACACAGGAGCTGCCTCCTTAGCCTGCACCATTTCGGCGGTCTTTTCGCTACAAGCACCCGCTGTTATAAATGATAGACTAAGCAACAGAAAAAACTTCCACTTTCCTCTCATACAACATATTGGGCCTACCAATATACGGAAAATCATATTTTTTACAAAAAAAGACGCCGTTACGTTAATTTTGAAGGAATGAACAAGCTCGGTAAAGATGTACAATTTGCTGCAGAACAATTGCGGGCTGGCAAACTGGTTGGCTTACCAACCGAAACAGTGTACGGATTGGCGGCCAATGCCCTCGATCCGGTGGCGGTAGCGCGTATTTTCGAAGCCAAAAATCGCCCAGCTTTTGACCCGCTCATTGTTCACCTAGCTAGTTTCGATCAAGCAGTGCGGTATTGCGAACAAATTCCCGACTTGGCGTATCAGCTAGCAGCGGCTTTTAGTCCAGGCCCGCTCACCTTTATCCTCCCCAAAAACCACCGCATACCCGACTTGGTAAGCTCCGGCCATGCCACGGTAGGCATCCGCATCCCGCAGCATCCACTGGCTTTGGAATTGCTGCAGCAACTCGCGTTTCCGTTGGCTGCCCCTAGCGCCAATCCGTTTGGTTACGTAAGTCCAACTACCGCCCAGCACGTGGCTGATCAATTAGGTGAGCAGGTGGCGTATATATTAGATGGAGGTCCTTCCGAAATTGGGCTCGAAAGCACCATCATCGATCTGAGCGTGGCTAAGCCCAAGGTTTTGCGTTTAGGAGGCTTGTCGCTTGAACAATTGGAAGCAGCTGTTGGCCACAAATTAGACCTGCAAACCAGCAGCTCCAACCCTACGGCACCTGGCATGTTGTTGAAGCATTATGCACCCAATAAGCGCCTGCATTGGGCCGATGCTGCGGGTGCTGCCCTTGCCGAAGTCAATCGCTCTGAACCACTACCCCCGTTATCGAAGATCGCTTGGCTGCGTTTCAAAGAACCTTTGGAACACCTTCCGCTCAAACAGCAGTTTCTGCTCAGTCCTACCGGCGACTTCAAACAAGCCGCCAGTCGCCTCTTTGCCCTTCTGCGTGAGCTTGACCAAAGTACCTTCGACCTCATCCTTGTTGAAAAAGCCCCAGAAATTGGCCTCGGGCGCGCCATCAACGACCGGCTGAAGCGCGCGTTGAGTACCTAAACGTTGATTGGCAAAATTGGGCATTCAGCCACACTCAAATAAGCAGCTACCACCTCAAACAATAAAATTGGGATTTATTGCACTGCTACCCAACAGATATAAGCATTCAAAAACATAAAAAACAAAGCCGGCAAAGAAATCCAAAGGCTGTCTTTGCGCTGTACCCTAACCACCAAGGCTGCGAACATCAAAAGGGCTAAGCCCAAAGAAGAGAGAATCAGCAGCGGGTTAAAAAGCAGTCCCACTAACAATCCTGTCGCCCCCGCAAACTCCAAAACGATGGTCATTAGCCCCAGCTTTTCCAAGCCAAACCGCTTGAATTCATCCTTCATGTGGGGCGAAAAAAAGTAAGAAAATCCGTAGACAAAAAAGGCCCCGCTTGAAAGGAGCACCAAAACGGTTATTAGGCTCATGAGTTATTTACTAAAGTGCTGTTCCTACTAGAAACACACACAAGAGCAAAAGGATGAGAGAAGGCAAACGTTGTTGAAAAGGATTTTTGGCTCGAAAATGAAAATATTGCGCTGACACCATAAAAAGCCCCATGAGTGCGGCGGAAATCAAAACGAAACCGGGATACCAAACGCCCACTAATAGGAGCGTGGCAAGGGCTGTTTTTATAGCGCCAACGAAGCTTCTCATGGTCACATTTAAGCCAAATTGTTTGAACTCTTTCTCAACATTGTGAAATCTAAAAATCCAAACAAAGCCAACCGATAGGGCAATAACAATTTGAACAAGGTTGGCGAGATTTTCCATTTTTTACGCTTTAGTTTCACGTAAGTTAGCGAGTAAATTTGATTTTAAAGGTAGAAGAATAGTTTTGTTCATAATGCCTTCAAAGGCAAGTGCTCAAAGGGAAATAAAGGCCGGGTAATGCCGAGCGCCAATCTAAGGTCTGCCTGCTTTAAGCAGGACGCACAGCGGCCGATCTCCTCCTCTAAATAGAGGATAGCGAACGCTCGAGGTTGTTCGCTCAGCGAGCAGTCTTCTCAAAGCGCTAAAAAAATAAACAAAAAAAAAGCTGCACATACATGCAACCTTTTGTGTAGCGAGGACGAGAATTGAACTCGTGACCTCAGGGTTATGAATCCTGCGCTCTAACCGACTGAGCTACCTCGCCATTTCGGGTTGCAAATATAGCGGGTAAAAGTTAAAAGTGTAAATAATTAAGACATCCCTACAGATTTTGCTTCTTTTGCTGCCCGCAATACCGTATTATTGTAATTATCCCGTTATAGTCAACGGAAAGGAAAGAAAGATGGAAAATCGCGTTAACCACAAACTGGAATACCTGTTCAACTGCTCCCCAAAGCTTTTGTACCGTTACATTTCAAACCCTTCAGATCTAGAGGCCTGGTTCGCCGATCAGGTAAACATACAAGACGATAACTTCGACTTTATTTGGGAAGGCAGCTCCCGCCAAGCACAAGTGCTTGAAAATAAGCTTAACAGCCACACCCGCTTTCGTTGGACCGACGGGGATGAAGGAGAGTTTTTTGAATTTCGCGTACGGCAAGACGAACTCACTGGCGAACTCTCCCTCACCATCACCGATTTTTGCGATGCCAACGAGCAAGAAGAAAACGAAATGCTCTGGGATTCGAGTGTAAACCAACTCAGAACCCGTCTCGGCGCTTAAACTCCACCCGGCGTGAAAATATTCTCGCGACTGCTGTTGCGCGCTTTTATTGGCCCTTTTGCGCTCACTTTCCTCATCGTGCTTTTTGTACTGGTGATGCAGTTTTTGTGGGTGTACATCGACGACCTGGTAGGCAAAGGCCTCGAATGGTACATCATTGCCGAAGTGCTTTTTTACGCCTCAGCCAGCTTCGTGCCCCTGGCTTTGCCGCTGGCTATTTTACTGTCTTCCATCATGACTTTCGGCAGTTTTGGTGAATTTTACGAGCTCACCGCCATCAAAAGCGCTGGCATCAGCCTTTGGAGATTCACCTTGCCCCTCACCTTTTTTATCGTATTGGTCTCGTTTGGTGCCTTCTACTTTAGCAATACCCTGCTGCCTGTTTCCCGACTCAAATTTGGCTCGCTGCTGTACGACATACAGCAAAAAAAACCAGCTTTATCTATTAAAGAAGGGCTTTTCTACACCGATTTAGAGAATTACGCCATCCGTGTAGGGAGCAAAAGTGACGACAACCAGCAGCTGCGAGATGTGCTCATTTACGACCATACCGCCGGCAGGGGCAATACGATGGTTATTGTAGCTAAAACTGGCCAAATGAAACAGTCGGCCGATGAGCGCTACCTTACCCTCAAGCTTTACGAGGGCTATTCGTACGAAGAAATGCCCGCTAAAGATGGCAACTACTACCGCCGGCCACACATGCGCACCTCTTTCGAAGAGCAAGAAATCCACTTCGATCTCAGTGCTTTTACCCTTAAACGCTCCGATGAAGAGCTGTTCAAGGACTACTATTCCATGCTCAATATCAAACAGCTCGGCAAAGCCATCGACTCACTTGAAGGCGATTATAATACCCGCAATGTGGAGCTGGTAGGGATTGTACGCAACTTCTATCAATTTAAAAACGACAGCAGCTTCATGGCCATAGTCCCCGCCCCGCTCAGCGACTTCGCCAGCAAACCCCTGCTGCAGCAAATACCCGACAACGACCGCCAAGAAGTGCTGCGCGATGCCATCAACAATGTGCAAGGCATCAAAGGCTACACCTCCATGCGCGCCCGTGAACTCGACGGTCGCCGTACCATGCTCAACCGCCATTACCTCGAGCTACACCGCAAATTTGCCCTTTCCTTTGCCTGTATTGTGCTGTTTTTGATCGGTGCTCCCTTAGGAGCCATCATCCGCCGCGGCGGACTCGGACTGCCCATGCTGTTTTGCATTGTCCTATTCCTCATATACCACGTCATCAGCATGACCAGCGAAAAACTGGCACGCGACAGCCTTGTGAACGTACACCTCGCCATGTGGATTTCGAGCTTGGTGCTCCTGCCCATCGGCCTTTTCCTCACCGTAAAAGCCAACAACGACTCCCGACTTTTCGACAGCGGTTCCTACTTCCGCTGGTTCAAACGCTTGCTGCGTCTTAACACCAAAACCCATTGATGCGTGTATTGTTGATTTACAATAAAGCGCCTTTTCCTTTAAAAGATGGCGGCGCCATTGCGGTGAACAGTCTGGCCAGCGGCCTCGTGGCTGCCGGGGTAGAGGTGCGGCTTTTTGCCCTCAACCCAAGCCGTAATTACATCGCTCCCGAAGCCGTCCCTGAGGAAATGCGGCAGCGTTTGCACCTCAGTTTGCACCCCCTGAACACCGATCTAGTGCCGTATAAAGCGCTCTTTAACTTGGTAGAAGGCAGTCCTTTCCACGTCAATCGCTTTTTCCAAACCCACATCGCCGCAGCACTTCAAGAACTGCTGCAAAACGAAAAATTCGACCTCATTCAGTTAGAAGCGCCTTTTGTAGGCATGTATTTGCCCCTCATTCGGCGATTCAGCAGCGCTCCCGTTGTATTGCGTGCCCACAATGTAGAATACCTCATTTGGCAGCGTTTAGCAGAAGGCAGCCGTAATCTTGTCAAAGCCTGGTACCTGCGCCTGCAAGCCAACCGGCTACGAGCCTTCGAAACCAAACTTTGGCAAGAGGTGGATGGCATTGCGGCCATTTCAGAAGTCGATGCCCAGTTCATCCGCCGACATACAACCAAACCACTTATCAATCTGCCAACGGGACTGGAGCTGAGCAGCTACCCTTCACTGAAACGAGCCGCGCTGCAATCAAACAAATTAGGCTTTTTGGGAAGCATGGATTGGCAGCCAAACAAGGAAGCCGTCAGGTGGTTTGTACAAAGTCTTTGGCCCAGCCTTTCTATCGAGTTCCCAAATACCAGCGTTACCTTTGCTGGAAAAAACTTCCCAGCAAGTTTGCGTAACCTGGCTAAAAACCGACTCATCATGCAAGGTGAAGTCGAAGATGCTGTTGTTTTTATGCTAGAACACCCCATTTTTATCATCCCCATGCGCTCCGGCGGCGGCATCCGCATCAAATTATTAGAGGCCATGGCCCTCGGTTTACCCATCATCAGCACCACTTTGGGGGCAGAAGGCTTACCAGTAGTAGATGGGGAGCACCTTCTTTTCGCCGACGATGCCTTTTCTTTTGCAAAAGCCTTACATCGCTTGCAAAAAGATGAAGATTTTGCCTTTAATTTGGGGCAACAAGGCCGAAAGCTGGTCGAAAGCCAGTTCAATCGGTCTGTTTTATCGCAACAATTAACCACCTTTTATACCGCGCTTCGCACATGATTTTGGTGTCTGGATTTTTATTTGCAGCAGCCTCTGCCTTGGTATTTCATACCTATGTGCTCTTTCCTGCGCACATGAAACGCTTGTCGCGGCATCCCAAAAGGTATGACGAAGTCGAAAATTGGCCTACCGTAGCCGTGCTTTTAGCGGCTTACAATGAAGCTGAAATTTTAGAAGCCAAAATTACTTCCATCTTCAAAACCTCCTATCCAAAGCACAAAATTGAAGTATGGGTAGGCTCCGACGCCAGTACCGACGGCACCGATACCATCTTACAAAAGCTGGCTGAAAGTTACCCACAGCTGCATTTTGAGCGTTTCGAAGCCCGTTCAGGAAAGCCTTACATCATCAATACACTGGCAAACCGCACCCAAGCCGAGGTGCTCGTAATAACTGATGCAGACGCTCTTTTCGATGAAAAAACGCTGCCCGAATTGCTGCATCCCTTTGTAAATGCAAAAGTAGGTGGCGTGCAAGCCAATGTCAGGATACGTACCATAGAAGGCAGTGAAGTGGCCCGCCAAGAAGCCAGCTACACGCTGCGCGAAATGGAAATAAAGGCTGGTGAAGGCCACTGGGGGGTAGTAATTGGCGGGTTTGGCGCGGCTTATGCCTTACGCAAAACACTGTTTCGGCCCGTACCGTCGGGTTTTATAGTCGACGACTTCTATACCTTCGCCGACATCTCACAGCAAGGCTTCCAAACCGTGTTTCAGCCCAGTGCCATCACCACCCTCAGCGTATCGGCCGATGGTAAGGTGCAGTTTCGTCGCAAACGCCGCATCGGCAAAGGTAATTTTCAAAACCTGCGGCACTTCCGTAATTTGCTGAACCCAGTCAACAAGCTAGGGTACGTATTTTGGAGCCACAAAGCCTTGCGCTGGCTCACCCCTTTCCTAATTACTTTAGCCTACCTCTCCTCCGCCTGGGGAAGTAACGAAAGTTATTTGTTGGCTTGGGCGTTTTACGGCATGACGGCTTGCTTTTTGCTGGCTTTGGCCGATATACCCCTGCGACAACTGGGCATCAGCATCAAGCCCTTGCGCTTTTTAAGCCACTTTTTACGGATGAATTGGGCCTTGGTACTCGGTTTTATAGACAGCTTAGGAAGTGATAAAAAGGTAAGCTGGGACAACCAAGGTCAATAAAAAAGCCCGATACCTTGCGATACCGGGCGTACTAAATTGGTTCAGTTTAGAAACCGAGAGACAAACCTACGTTGCCACCAGTGTAGCCACCTACTCCGAAATATTCGGCATGTATTCCAAAAATCAAGAACTTCAAACGGAAACCAGCACTGTAACGAAAAGAGCTAATGGCTTCTGGTTGAATGTTAATAGGATCTGTAAAAACACGGTATTGCTCGCGCAAAGCACCTGGTTCCGGATCGCCGATACCATTTACAGCCAAGCCAGAAAGAAGAGCATATTCACCAGCTGTCCGCAAAGAAAAATTGGCATTTTGGAATCCAAGGCTAATAAATGGTGTAAAAAACAACAACTTCTTAGAAGCAATGATGCCGAAACCCATCGAGCTTGCATCCATAGCAATGGCTTGGGTGCTGTAATTGCCAGCTCCACCTTCAACATAATCAAAACCCACAACTTGTGGTTCTGAACCCGGCGTTGGTGGCGTGTATGTTTCATAGTTATTAAATTCTGGTCCAGGCAAGCTCACGCCCAATTCAAAAGATAGCTTGGAATAGTTAAAATAACCGCTTACGCTGAACGGCAACTTGCTTACCACAGGAATCCACTGTAAGATATCGTGCTTTATGCCCACACCCCACAAACTAAACGAACCATTGATATCACCGAACGAGTTCAAGTCCAAAGTGGGTACAAATCGAACACTGAGTTCGGTGCCCTTAATCAAACCGATGTTGAGTTGCGCGAAAGGCACGGCGTTCATGTTGAAACCAAGACCCTGCGTGAGGCCGTTGAGGGTGTCTATAGCTAAACGCTGACCAGGATTGCTCGGATCATCCACACTCAGCTCGTAAGCTGGTCCTTGTGTGCCTTCACCAAACACAGTAGGCGCAGAATTACCTAAAGGACGCAGATTTTGCATGCCCAAAGCCTGTGGATTGAAAGTCAACTTGTCATCTGGAATCATTATCAAGGAAGTTCCCACTTGCAAATTAAAGCGCAGCAGTTTAAGCGGCTTGGCAGTATTGTTCCAGTTTTGGCCTAGGCCAAGACTGAAAGATTCACCAAATGGCTGGAAATAAGCATTCAAAAGCTTATTGGCATCGCTGATACCCGAGCCAAGCACGTCAATAACGGCTCCTTGCCCTTTTACCTCTTGGTAATTACCGGCCCCTAGCATTAAGAGGATCGCCAGCGAAATGGCACGTAATTTTTTCATAGTCGAAGTTGGTTTAGTAGTTCAAAAATAACAGAAAGAATGCAGCTACAAAATTTACGTTGAAATATACCGTACATGCGGTAGACGCTCTATCCTAAAAACGCCTTCACTTCCCTTAACACATCTTGTACCTCAATGCGGTTAATACAAGGGTTGTCGGGATGCACACAATGTATTTGATCGCAAGGGTTACAAGCCAGCCGTACGTGCAAAAACTTATTGCCAGCACCGAAAGGAGCGAAAATTTCAGGCTGCCCAGGACCAAACAAAGCAAGCGTAGGCACATCCATGGCGGCGGCAATGTGCATCGGACCACTTTCATTGCCCACCATAAACCTGGCTTTGCCCACCAAAGCAGCATAATCCAGCAAGCTGCCTTGCCCTGCAAAACTATAAGTTTCAAAAGGCAGTTTAGCTTGGATTTTCCGAATGTCAGCTTCGTCCTCAGCACCGCCCGCAAACACAATTTGCAGCTCATGGCGTTGGTATAAATAAACTGCCAGCTCGGCCCACTTTTGAAGCGACCACCGCCGCAATAACTTGCGGGCACCCGTGTGAAAAACCACAAAGTCTTCAATCAACAAGCGCTGCAAAAACAATTCAGCTTGCTGCTGGTTGCGTCGTGAAGGATATAAGCGCGGCTTCAGTCCCGGCATTGGCTGCCGCAGCAAAGGCGCAATGATGCGTAAATTCAGTTCTACCTCGTGCCCTTGCTCGCGCTTGAACAGTCTGTTTAAAAACCGGTGTGAACCTCTATCCACCCGATGCCCTCCTTGGCCCAGAGCAAAACGAATGCTCTTCCAATTGCCCCTGAGATCGGCTATGTAGGTGTAATTACCCTTGAGTTGCACCCAATCAGTGGCAATCACATCCACTTGCGGATGCCCTTCTATTAATTTAGCCATCAAAGGTTTGCAAAGCACTGTGATTTCTGCTTCGGGATAATTGCTCTTAAAGGCCTCAAAAACAGGCAAAGTGGTCACCATATCCCCCAATTCGTCGAGCCGAATTACCAAAATACGCTTCGGCAGCCGCTTCAACGGACGCTTGAAAGCGTTGATCCAACGACCTGCCAGCCACGAAAAGAAAAATAAAATACGTTCTCGGTCGAGCATGCCGCAAATTTGAGAATAAATCGTTGCTTTTCATTCTATATTTACCAAGTCCGTAACATGCGACTGAAGTTTTTACATAACATCGGCTTTATCCTGCTCGTCAATCTCACCGTAAAGCCCTTCTGGATCTTTGCCATTGATCGACAGGTGCAGAATTTGGCTGGACCCGAAGCCTATGGCAGCTATTACACCCTGCTTAACTTCTCCCTGTTGCTGAGTGCACTACTCGATGTAGGTATTTCGAACTATAACGCCCGCCGGGTGGCCATCCATCGCGAAAATGGCCTAACCGACCTCCCGCAATTGCTTGGTTTGAAACTGCTACTTTTTGGCGGGTACCTCCTCCTCACTTTAGGCGCAGCACTGGTGATGGGCTACGAAAAAGCGGGCATGTGGTGGTTGCTGCTCATTTGCCTCAACCAAGGCATCAATTATTTGAACATCTATTTGCGCTCCAATTTAGCAGGATTGCACCTTTTTAAACTCGAAGGACTACTCGGCGTGCTCGACAAGCTGCTGATGAGTATAGGCGCCTTGCCCCTTGTACTTGGGGTGAGCTATGGCAGTGGACATTTGATCACAGATTTTATTCTGGTGCAGCTAGCTTCCTACCTGATAACAAGTCTATTGCTACTTTTCATCCTCCGCAACAGAACGCCCATCCACCTAAAAATAGCTCCAAAAACACAGTGGCGCTTGCTGCAGCAAACCATGCCGTTTGCCACCTTGGGCATTCTCATGGGGCTTTACACCAAAATCGACGCTGTGATGCTCGAAGCCATTTTACCCAATGGGCCTTATGCTGCCGGCATTTATGCAGCCTCCTACCGACTACTCGATGCCATGGCCATGGTGCCCATCCTCATGAGCGGAGTGCTTTTACCGCAATTTTCGAGTCTCTTAGCCAAAAACGAGCTCAGCCCAGTTTTCGTCCGTACCACCGCCCTCCTACTCGGTGGCCTGGGTTTCTTAGCAGCCTTGGTATTGATACGGCATGCCGACTTCATACTACAAAATCTCTATACGCATACCAGCTTAGCCCAAACCAAAGTCTTTGGCTGGCTCATGTTGAGCTTTATACCCCTGAGTCTAAACTACGTATTTGGCACCTTGCTCACTGCCGCAGGTAGCATGAAACGCATGAACATCATTGCTTTAGGGGGCTTGGCCCTTAACTTACCGCTCAATTTTTGGCTCATTCCAATAAAAGGGGCAGAAGGGGCTGCTATGGCGACGGTGCTTACCCAAACGTTTATTTTGGCAATACAGTACGCAAGCTGCCACCTGCGTTTTCGCTGGCCCACCGATTTTAAGTTTTTACTGAGAATTAGTGCTTTTGTAGGTCTTTCCTTAGCACTCTTTCGCTGGTTAGATTTCGAAAAAAACCTGCTCAGCTTGCTACTCAGTAGCGTTGTAGGATTGCTGCTCTTACTGCTCTTTTTCGGCCACCCTGTTTATATCCGTTTAAAAGCGCAATACCACAGGTATTTTTAAGGTTATTACCTTATTTTTGGACAAATTTCACAATATGAGTGACCACCCTAGCGCAAAAAATTACAGTTTCGATTCCTTATCCGTCGTTGAATTTTTCTATAGGTGGCGCAAACCATTGTTGATAGTGACCCTATTTGCGGGTATTGTGTCGATCATTTTCACCGGTCCTGCCTTCATCAAACCTCGCTTTAAGTCTACCGTAGTATTTTATCCTGCCACCACCAACTCTATCTCCAAAGCCCTCCTCAACGAAAATGCTTACGATCGCAGCGACCCTTTGGCCTTTGGTGAAGAAGCAGAAGCCGAGCAACTGATTCAGATTTTGTATTCTGACGACATCCAATCGAGCATCATCGAAAAATACGATTTGATGAATCACTATGACATCAAGCCCGACGCCAAGTTCAAAAACACCCAGTTGGCCAGAAAATTCAGCGACAACATCCGCTTCCGCCGAACCGAATATTCTTCAGTAGAAATTGAGGTACTCGACACCGACCCCGTCATGGCTGCTGGCATTGCCAACGATATTGCCGCTTTGCTCGACGAAACCAAAAACAAAATCCAGCGCGAGCAAGCCAATAAAGCCCTGACAATTGTAGAAACGCAATACCAAGCCAAACGTGAGTTTGTAAACAAGCTCAACGACTCCCTCAACTTTTTCAGGGCACTCGGCATTTTCGATTACGAAGTACAAATCGACAACATTACCGATGTTTATGTGAAAGCCACCTCAAGCGCTGCTGAATCGCGCGCCAAAATCAGGGTATTACGCGACAAAAAAGTGGCAGAATCTGATACGGGAATCGTGAACAACGAAGCCCGCTTGGCCGGTTACGAAGCCAGCAGCGCGCGTTTGCAGCAGCAACTTGACCTCCTAGGCCAATTTGGCGGGGCCTACTCTAGCGTCAAAGAACAGCTCGAAAAGGAAAACGAAGAACTCGTAAAGCTGCGCCAGCGTTTCGACCGCGCGCGGGTAGATGTAGAAGAAGTGCTTCCTGTAAAATTTGTGGTGAACTCTGCGAAAGTTGCCGAGAAAAAAACCTACCCCCTGCGCTCCATCATCGTGCTGTTGAGCACTTTTGGTGCCTTACTCATGAGCTTACTCGTGCTGATTGCAGTTGAAAACTACAAATTCCTGCTCGCTCGCCAACAATAAGCATGTCACAGGCCACTGGTTCTTTGCGTAAAACCTGGTTCTATGTAATCAGTATCTTTTTTGTGCTCGCCAACGCCATGCTGGTATGGAACGCGCAATATTGGTTCCTGCTGGTGCCAGCTGCCTTGTGGTTTGTGTTTTTTGTGACCTTTTCTATCGACAAATCCCTGCTCTTCATAACCTTCATTACGCCCTTTAGTGTTTTAATGGATGTAGAGCAACTGGGCATCAGCTTTACCCTGCCCACAGAGCCCCTCTTACTGGGCATGATGGTGCTTTTTTATCTCAAACTACTCATTGAGCGCCGCTACGACACCCGTGCGCTGTACCATCCTGTGAGTCTCACCATCGTCTTTTACCTGCTTTGGATGGTTTTTACCACCATATCAAGCAGCATGCCGCTTACTTCATTTAAATTTTTTCTCTCCAACCTCTGGTTCATTACCTGCTTTTATTTTATAGCACTACAGCTATTTAAAAAGCGCGAAAACATGCAATTATGGCTTTGGCTGTACCTCGTTCCCCTCATTTTTATCATCCTTTGGAGTATTTACAACCACAGCACCTACGGCTTTACCAAGCAGGCCTCCTACTGGGCCAGTGAGCCTTTTGTAATGAACCACGGCATTTATGGCGCCATGATTGCCTTCTTCTTCCCCATGATAGTGGTCTATATGTTTAATCTCAAGGCGTTTACTAATAGGCCGCTCATGAGCTTTTTGATGCTGGTGTTGTTGGTGATTTTTACGGCTGGACTCATCCTCAGCTACACCCGTGCGGCTTGGCTGGGGGTGGCAGCTGCCATGGGTTTTTACGTGTGGTTGCGCCTTAAACTCCGCTTTTGGACGCTCCTTACTACCCTCGGCAGCATTGCCCTCCTTTTCTTCAGCTTCCAAACCCAAATCACCATGGCGTTAATGGAGAACAAAACCGACTCTGCCGACGACCTCGGCCAGCACGTAAAATCAATTTCCAATGTGCGCACCGACGCCTCTAACCTCGAACGCCTCAATCGCTGGGCCAGTGGCTGGCGCATGCTCGAAGAACGCCCTTGGTTGGGCTGGGGACCAGGCACTTATATGTTCCAATATGCTCCCTTTCAAAAGCCAAACGAAAAAACCATCATCAGCACTAATGCAGCCGATGTTGGCGGCATCCACAGCGAATACCTCAATCCTTTGGTAGAAATGGGCATTCCGGGCTTTGTGCTCTTCCTACTCATCATCGGCTTTTCGCTGCAACGTGCCATGTCGCTGTATTACAGACTGCAAGATCCCTACATTAAAAATACTTTATTGATTGCGATGCTCGGACTAGCCACCTACCTCACCCACGGAATTCTCAACGACTACCTCGACATTGATAAAACAGCCTTGTTGTATTGGAGCTTTTTGGCCATGATAACGGCCATAGACGTGTACCACAGCCACGATGAAACACCCCAACAATTGCCTAGCCCCGGTAACGAAGGCTGAGCACCGTTAGGTCATCGGCAAAATTGCGGTCGCCCTTAAACTTGATCAAAGCCTCTAAGAAGCGTTTGTTGGCAGTGTGCAGCGACTCCTCCGGCTGCGGCGCTAAAACCCCGCCTACCTGCTTCATATCAAAAGCCCGGCCTCGGTAATCGCTCACTTCAGTCACACCATCGGTATAGGTCAACAGCACGTCCCCCGGTTCAAGTTGCAGCTTACCCACATGCAAAAAAGGCAACTCATCGAACATGCCCAAAATGGTAGTACCTTCTTTCAACTCCGTCAGTTCCCCTGAACGCAGCAAAAAGGGAGGCACGTGTCCAGCATTGATATATTTCAAAAGCCCCGTGCGCGGGTCGAGCTTCCCAATGAACAAAGTGATGAACTTATCTCCCTTGGTAATGTTCAGCACCGCCGTATTTAGCTCCGCTACCAGGTTTCGTAAATTGGGGTGAAAGTGAATCAGCGCTCGCAAATTGGCCTGGAAATTCGACATCAGTATGGCCGCTGGAATGCCTTTTCCTGACACATCCGCCACACAAAAAACCAGCTCACCACTGTCGAACTTCACCACATCATAATAATCTCCGCCGACATCCCGGTGCGGCAAATACACCGCTGACATCTCCAAATCGGTATCGTGGGGCAGTTTATCGGGTATGAGCAGGCCTTGCATTTGTGCAGCCAGCGACAATTCTTGCTGAATTTTCTCCTGTTTTATTTGTTGCTGGAAAAGCTTGTGGTTTTCATTGGCCGCTGCTAAGATGTTAGAAACCGCCTGTATGTACTGAAAAAGCTCTTTGTGATTCTCCCGCGGCCAATCGAAGCCTCCGATCAACACATACGCCAAAGGCTGCTGCTTGTAAATCACAGGAATGAGCACTTCAAAACCTGGATAAAGCAGCTGCGCCTCTTCATCGAGCTGTATAATTTGCTGACAAGCTGCAAAAAAATCGGGGCGCTCCGCAAATCGTTCGGCACCTAAACCCTTGCTGCTGTACTTGCGCCAGTCGCTTTCCTCTATGTATAGCAAAAACCTGCCTATGCGCAGTTCGGTAGAAAGCAAATAACCGTAAATCTCAAAAAGTGCTGCATTCGAAAAATTGTAATTGATGGCTTGCGTAAGCTGCAAAACGGTATCTAATTGTACGGTTTTGAGTGCGAGCTGCTGCTGCAATTCGGCAATTTTTATACTCTGAAGCTCCGTTTCGAGCAGGCGGCTTCCCATTTTTATCTAGAAACACAAAATTACATCATTTTCACCTTACTATCAAAAGCGTCGCTGAGTCCATTCCCCAAAAGGTTAAACGCCAGTACAAGAAGCAAAATCACCAAGCCCGGTACCAAAGCCAAATAAGCGGCATCCATGATTATGTACGGATAATGTTCTTTGATCATCATGCCTAAACTGGCGGCAGGCGGCTGCAAACCGAGACCTAAAAAACTCAATCCAGACTCTACCAAAATAGCCGTGGCAAAGTTACTGGCCGCCATAATCACAATCGGCCCCACCACATTTGGCATCAAATGCCTGAAAATAATCCGAAAATCACTAAATCCCATGGCCCTGGCTGCGGTTACAAACTCCTGCTCTCGCAACGACAGCACCCTGCCCCGCACGATACGCGCCACATCTACCCACATGGTGAGCCCTACAGCCAAAAAAACCTGCCACATGCCCTTCCCTAAAGCCAGCGAAAATGCAATCACCAACAAAAGTGAAGGAATAGACCAAATTACATTGATCAGCCAACCAATCCAGTAATCTACCCAGCCGCGGTAATAGCCCGCAATGGCTCCCAGACTAGCACCTATGCTAATGCTGATGAGCACGGCAATAAAACCCACCGCCAACGACACCCGTAATCCGAGCAAAAGCCTGCTCAATAAATCACGCCCCATCACATCGGTCCCCAACCAATAACGGCGTGTCTGTATCCGATACCGACCTTCCGCAGTTTGTAAAGGAAGCGCCTCCCAAACCGCATCAACTGCAACAGCGCGGGTATAGGCTTGGAAATACAGCGTGTCTTGGCGCAATCGAACACTTTGAACAGGAAAAAAAGCAGGTGGATTGGCCTCGCCAGTCAATATACGTTGCAAAAAAGGCGTGGCTCGAAGTGAATTTGACTCAAAAAGCACCACCTCTACTTTACTGCCAGGTGACAAGGCAATTAAACGGAGGTCCTGCTGGTTGCCATTGCTGCTGCCATCAGGCGCTAGTGCATAGGCAAACAAGGCCAAAAAACTAGCAAGCAGCAAAAAAAATCCGCCAATTACAGCCGGTTTGTTGTGCTTAAAACGTGTCCAAAAAACCTGACTTACACTCCTTTCACTCATTCGAATACCGATTTTCGCCCTTTGAAACGAAAATACTGCTTGTAGCGCTAGCTCCAAAAACTAGCCATTAACAGCTTTTTCGTACAAAGGATGCAAGTTAGCATATCCATAAAAATCCACAGCCTTTTTTAGAAAATAGCCCTCAAAAGCAGTCATTGAAGTCTGCTATCCAAGCTTCCTAGTCCCTCCTGCCTATAAAATCAAATCATTTTACTGGCAAGCTTTCGCCCCATTAAAAGCTACCAATCCGCTTTGCTATTCGCTCGAATCCAAATTACGTTTCAAAAACCACATGCTGAACCACCCAAAAACCGCTGGTATAATCATATTTAAAAGCCACAGAAAATAGCTAGGCAGTAATACCTGCCAACTCAGGCCCATAAAATCGCTCATTAACCAAAGCACTACGCCTCCTCGCACACCTATATCAGTTATAAACACGGTGGGCACCAATGCTAAGATCCCAAATAAACCAACGCTCCAAAAAAAACCTTCAAAAAAACCAAGGTCTAAACCAAAAACCTGCCACAACAAAATAAGTTGCACATTTCCAATCAAAAAACGCAGCATCGATAAACTCAAAACAGCCGTCATTGCCCCGAGCGTATAATTCCCTAAGGCTTCAAAACTCGCTTTCCAGCCCTTGAGCAACTTGATGTTACTAAAAATAAGCGGCAACCGACCCGCCCGCGTATACAGCAGCGCGAGTAGCAACACCAGTATCCAAGAAAGTCCTTTCAAAAGGGTGGTGATTTTGCCCGAAGGCAGCAAGCCTTTCGTTTCTAACAAATAAGGAAAAATAGGCAGTGCTGCTAGCATAATGACCAAAAAACTAATTAAACCCCCAGCTATTCCTGCCCAGCTACCTTGTACACGCTTGTCAACAGGAAGGTATAAAATCCTACCAGCGAAGTCGCCAAGTCCATTCAAACTCACCAAACCAGCCAAGGTCCCTGTACAAATGGTGCGTATTCCCCACCAAAAAGGAACCCTTTGTTTCAGAAGCATTTGCCATTTTACCCACTCCACCAACAAATTCATGGGAAAAAGCAGCAGTACGATCCATAAACGCATCCCCTTGGCACTGCCAAGTACTGCTTCTAATCCCTCAGCTGGCCAAACAGTAGCTTCTGACTGTAAAACCTGGTAGATGTACCAACAGAACAGGATGCCAATTCCCCATTTCAAAAGCCTGAATAAACGCGGGCCGTATGTATCTTTACCGTTCACCGCTCAAAGATTAAAAATAGATTGTTGAAATCAACTTTAAAATCGCCAGAAAAAATCATCTTGGGTATTGACCCCGGCACCAACATCATGGGCTATGGCGTAATCAGCACGCAAGGCGCCTTTTTGGAGCTACTGGATGTGGGTGTGTTGTCGATGACCAAAACATCGGATCATTCCCTTAAACTGAGTTACATATACAGTGAATTGCTGCGCCTGATCGATAAACATCATCCTGACGAACTGGCCATTGAGGCCCCTTTCTTCGGTAAAAACGTTCAGAGCATGCTCAAATTAGGCAGGGCACAAGGCGTGGCCATTGCAGCGGCCATCTCCCGCCAAATTCCCATTACCGAATACGCGCCTAAAAAAATCAAACAATCCATCACCGGCAATGGCAATGCTTCTAAAGAACAGGTAGCCGCCATGCTCGACACCCTGCTGAAGGTTCAAGTCTCCACGCAAAAACTCGACGCTACAGATGCACTGGCAGCTGCTGTTTGTCACCATTTTCAAACCAGTAACAAAAAAATACCCACAGCTAAGGGCGGGTGGAAAGCTTTTTTGAAAGAAAATCCAGATAAACTTATAGGAAAGATCTGATTGCTTCGGCGGTAGCTGCTAAATCAGCGCTAGATGGATTGAGCTTACGCTTCGAAAAATTCATGTCCCCTACTTCATTTATAGGTATCAGGTGTATATGTGCATGCGGCACTTCCAAGCCAATCACCGACACCCCCAAACGTTTGCATGGCACGGCCTTTTGTATCGCAGGCGCAATGCTTTTGGCAAAAAGAAGGAGACCCGATAATAAGGCATCATCCATGTCAAAAATGTAGTTCACTTCCACCTTTGGAATCACCAACACATGACCCTCTACCAACGGCTGAATGTCTAAAAACGCTAGATAAAAATCGTCCTCTGCCACTTTGTGGCAAGGTATCTCTCCTTGAATAATGCGCGTAAATACAGTAGCCATGTTAAATGGTGATAGCTAAAATTTCGAACTTGATTTTGCCAGACGGAATGATGATTTCAACTATTTCTCCCACCTTTTTTCCTAATAAGCCACTGCCAATCGGAGAGCTCACCGAAATACGAAAGCTTTTTAGATCTGCTTCCTTTTCCGAAACAAGCATGTAGGACATAACGGCACCGTTGGCCACGTTTTTGATCTTTACGGTGGTCAGCGCTTGCACCTTTGATAAATCCAACAGGGTTTCATCAATTACCCGTGCACTTGCCAACAATTGCTCAAGCTTGCCAATGTTTAACTCAAGCAAACCTTGGGCATCTTTGGCGGCATCATATTCAGCATTCTCCGACAAATCACCTTTGTCGCGCGCTTCTTGAATGGCCTTGGCCATTTCAGACCTGCCACGGCCTTTTAAAGCGTTGAGCTCTTCTTTGAGTTTTTCTAAACCCTCCTTGGTAAAATAAGATACTTGACTCATATGCTTGCTTTAAATAAAAAGGAAACGCCCCACCCGGAGGGGAGCGCTTCCTTACAAAAATACAAAAATTTTAGAGTGAATAACGTATTCCCAATAAATGTGTTCCTCCAAATGGATTTGTTGAACGATACGCATAATCAATACCAAAGTTGCTCTTATTGAAAGGAGCATCAATTGAAAAACCAACGTTAAAACCAGTGTAAACATTCTGACGAACGAAAATATCCCCAGTAACACCGTTCTCATACTGATAACCACTACGTATGGCAAAAATATTTTTCCAACTATACTCTAAGCCAACACCATATTGGTCGTTGGTAAAAGAGTGAGAAGTAAAATTAGCTGCCAGCGTTAAACGATGGTCATCGATGCCCATAGGATAAAAATCATACGATCCACCAATATTCATCAAAGAAGGCAATTCAAACATTTGTGAACGCTGACTCAAAGTCAAAGCAACAGTATTGCCTTGCATGGTGCCACGTGACGACAAACCATCTCCGCCAAAAACCATCGGCGTTCCCACGTTACGCAGTGAAATGCCGAATTTAACGGCATCTTTCGGACCAGTAACGTACTGGATTCCGGCGTCAAAAGCTACACCTTGAGCGCTTACGTCAGAAATGCTTTGTGAGATGATACGAACCGTAGCGCCACCATGAATACGATCTGAAAACGACTTCGCATAGGATATACCAATGTTCGAAAACGAAGGCTTGTATGTTCCTAAACCACCATCAGGGTTCTCAGTAGTGGTAATTTCAACCGCCCCCATGTCTATCGACATTACCGTGAAGGCCAACGAGCTCGACTCATTGATTCTTTGGGCAATACCAAATGCATTGATGTAGATGTCTGTACCGCTTAACCAAGTGGTGCGCGAGAAATTCAATTCAGTTCCTTTGGTGAAAGCCAAGCCAGCTACGTTCATGCGCTCCGCTTCCAATCCACGTACAGACGCCGTATTTACACCCAACCAACCAGCACTGCGCGCCCACGGCACCATCAACAATTCAGTGCCACCAGCTTGACCTCTACGATCAGGATTGCCCGCGTAGGCACTAGTAACAATCGTTACCAGCGCCATGGTGCCCAGGCCTATTTTCTTTATGAGTTCTAATTTCATGCTAAATGTCATTTATGATTAGAATGTATCAAGGTCAATCGGACGCATAACACCGAACCACTTCACCACTTTTTCACCAATACCTGGCGCATTAACGTGAATGATGTAAGCCCCGCTCGCTATTGGAATACGTTCTTGGTTTAACAAATCCCAGTCAACAAAAGTGAAAGGATCGTCTTTTCTCAAGGTACGGACCAAAGATCCACCTAAGGTGTAAATCCGTATGTCGCAACGCTGTGGCAAATTGGTGATCTTCACACGGTTGTCAATCTGACTGGTTTCGTAACGGGAGGCCGCATAATAAGGATTAGGAACCACACGAATCAAATCCAAAGCAGATTTCGCTGTTGCGTTGTCGTTTTTGGTAGGTGCTAAGCCTGTCGCGTCAATCTCGTACAAAGGCCTGCCACTATTTTCAACTGCCGTATTAGGAACTACAAAGTTTCTATAACGTAAATTAACACGGATTTTAGCAGTATAGGCGTTATCCAAGAACTTACGACCCGTTCTACGTAATGGAATAGCAGTGTACAATACTTCACCGTAAAAATCACGAATGATGTTGATCGGCAAGTTGTTTGGGTTTGGTACACCTCCCGATGTCGTCCGAGTCAAAAGGCGGTAATTACGCTCTCCTTCATCGTATGGCGAAGCAAACACATAAATAAAGTGCTTACCCCCCATCATAAATTGTGGCTGCCCCGCGAGCTGATCTCCTACTAAACTGTCACTAGGATTCCAAATCATATCTCTTCCATTAGGAATCGACAAACGGCTGTCTTCGCCAAAGGCCATGTTTAAACGCTGACCAGTTTCTAAGTTGATAGCATAGCCAGGAAACCAGCTAAAGCCTTCACGCGTCTCGCTCGCATCGGCAGCACCATTCTTATTTACCGATGCTGCAGCACGCATGTGGTTTCTGCGACGACCACCTTGTGACAAACTTGGGTCTTCACACATTTCCAAAACGACCACCTTCGTCCACAAATCTTTGTTTGGCGTTATTACAATATCAACGCTGCGTAGACTGTCCAAACGAGCTCTTTCACGGAAAGGAATATTTAAGGGCTGTCCGTCAGGCTGAGTAGCAAAAGCACCAGGGTGAATGGCCGTTGGAGCCGCATAGCGCATGGGCGACCAGGTACCACCACTAACATTTGTACCAGGAATCTCATCAGCAACCAATCCTTCAAAAAAGCGATTAGGGTCACCTGTGGCCACGAGCGGATCACCGCCGGGAGGACCTGCTTTAATCCAATCTAACACCTCACTAGAAGAATTATCAGGAACGAAGGTCAACCAAGCATTACTCGGTACTTCGTAACTAAAACTAGACGATATGATGCCGTTTCCAGCTGTTGGTTGCTCACCAGGGTTCGGCCGATCCTTTACAGTGGCACTCAAACCAATGCGTCTGAAGATTACATTGCTTTCGAAATACCCCAAAATCTGTTCAGAACCAACCGCAATTGTAGTATCAGAGAAAATCGTATCGTTGTTGTACACAATATACCACTTAGCCAACGAGTCAACAGGAGTAGTTCCATTGATGTCGCCTTTGTACATGCCCATGCGCATCTTCGCACGAGGCACTAGGGTTGGGTCAATTACTTTGATACTCACTGGACCAGCGCCGCCTTGGTATTTTGGTGCAACGGCAAAGCCATTGGCTAAAATCTCAGCAACCGTCTCTTCGGTCAACTCCAAAGCTGTACCACCATTTCCACGGCCTTCAAGCTGCGTAATTTCCGGGCCATCACCGTATTGAGAATTCAATATCAAACCGTTAAAGGTTGGCTCCCATTTGTGAGGAATACCAGTGGAAACCCTAATGTTGTTCCGACCTTCTAAATAAGGACGCTGTTGACCAGTGTCAGAATTAGGGTCAAAGGTTGCATAGTTGTTGTACCCATAAGCCAATACTATGTAATGATAACGTTTGAAATTTATCAAACGGTCACTACCCTCAGCAAACAAGTCACGGGTGATGCGCAAACTCAAGTCTACACCTGCATTGGCACCCTCTGCGGCTATTGATGGAACAGATAAAGCCATATCTATGTCAAAATCCCAATTGATGATCCGAGAAATACCGTTTTCAATATCTCCTTGATACAACAAACGCGCTCTATTTGGATCGTTTAATTCACCAGTTGATACGTTTGAAGCAGCCAATTGAAACACCTTAAAGCCTTCAAAACGGTAGAATGGATCGAAGAACGGTGCACCCGGGGTGACAGTATCGTTCAAAGCAGAAATAATCGGATCAAGCTCTTGATACTTTAAAGCGAAATTATTACTTGTACGCTTGTAAGAGAACGACAGAATAAGCTCCTGATCTAATTCAGTAATAGCCACGTCTGGCGCATCCGGACCGTCCAAAGTGATAAAACAATTATCGAATAACGCTTGTGCCTTACTGTCAGCACGCAACAATAAGTTGAAAGATCCACGCGCACCTCCTGAAGAAGCCTTAGCCCAAACCACAGCAATAGTGATAAAGTTAACGCCACCAGGCAACAATGTAAAAGGACCTGCGGATTGTACAAAACGTCGGTCGGCAGGTACGTTTGGCTGTGCACCAGGGCCAGGATTAAATTCACTCCATTCAAAAGGTGGTGGGTTAGGGGATTGAGTAGTGCCACCGATGCCCCAGCCAATTTCATTATCCGAATTGCCTGGGAACATGATACCGCTTGGAATCGCTGTAGAACCTGCCGAACCAGGATAGCCGGTTCCACCATAAACCATTTGCTGGTTATCTCTCCAACGCCCAATCATATAGTTGTAGGCATTTTCTGCAGTAGTGGGGTTGCCATTTGGTAAACTATTATTGTTAAAGTAAAGGAACTGCGACATGATGATACGCTCAGTTCTCGGAGTTGGATCGCAACCAGAGGCAATCAATTCATCTATACTACCATTCCTGTTATTGTCAATGCCATCATTGGCATCAGAAAACGGACCTTCGAAGAAATCTACTCCAACAGACGGTGGATTGATACCATATCCTTGGATACCTTCATCGTCATCGTCACCATTGTAACAAATACCCAATCCACGGCCAACATCACAGCCTACAAAATCATCCACAGCAAAACCCAAATCGGGATCAACCCACTGAGCCATGAAACAAGAATCTAAGCGAAACGTTGAACGGTTAATGATCTTATTCGTGTAGAAGGTCATGTTGTTTAACTCATCATTTGATTGATAAGCAAAGGCTTGACTTTGGATTTCCATACCAATGGCCGTAGCGCCAGAGCCTGGCGTGTTTCCCTTATCGTTGGTTACATACCAAATTGATTGATCTCCAAAAACATCGGGATAGTCACCCAAGGCAGGGGTGTAAATACCATCCATGTCAACATCCACGTATGGAGCCATGTTAGGATCCTGACCCAAAGTAATGTCCCCTTGCCAAGGCCAGTTGCGAATAGCATCAGGAACAACATACGTAGGATCAGCACTAGCAACTGCTGCTATATGTGTTTGAATTTGGCTGCGCTCCACCTTCCAGTGGGTATCCCATCTGCGACACTCATTGTTTGTAATTTGAGCAGAGTCTATCGCCAATGGGCCAGCCCACCAACCAATTCCCAAAGTACTAGCTTGGCGATAAGTTTGAGCTGCAATCCTCAGTGAAGAAGTTACAAAGCCCCCTACCCAAATAGAACCAGCAAACAAAGAATGCTTCTTTACTAAGGTTGGATCGTCAAGTTTAGGCACCTCATATCTGGCATTACTGCTACCACCCTGATCCCACCACATGTCATTACCACGCAGTATGAGTGCTCTCACGTTGTTAATATCGAGGTTGATACGCGCACTTGGCGGCGAACAATTTGCGGAAACACGGGCAATAAACTGCCTGTTCAATGGCGTAGTGCGAGGCTGCGGACCTAAATCCTCTCGGGCAATAGCGCTGCTCCAACCAGCTAAGGTAAGTATCCCTACCCAAGCCCATAATTTGCTATTCATTATTATTCCTTTCATTTTTTGTCTCCTTAGAAATTAAACCTAATGCCCAAACGTGTTCTTCTTGGCAGGCTGAAATTACCTGGGTTGTCCATAGAAGCAGTGTACAAATCAAAGAAAGCTCTTTCGTTGATCACACTCTGCAACTGCTGACGACCCAAGTCACTGGTCAAATAACCATCATCCGATGGGTCACCAGTAAACTGGTACACATTAATGATGTTCATGTTGTTGAAAAGGTTCAACACTTGTACGTAAATGTTTACAGTAGCCTCTTTGGCTTTTCCGTCCTTGTCCTTACCGATTTTCAAGGTTAAATCCTTGTCAATACGGAAGTTCATACGGAACTGCCATGGCAAGCGTGAACCATTGATACCACCTTTCAAGGTTGTTCGACCTTCCAAGCCACCTACTACCGCACCTGCTGGAGTTGGGATAGTTTGACGTGAAAATGGTGCACCGCTGATGGCGTTAGCTACAAAGTTAAATCCAATTCCTTCCATAAAACCAAAACCATTGATGCGTGGACCACTGTAGTTTTTACCTTCTCCAAAACGGAAATCGAGGGTACCTACTAAGCGGTGACGTGCATCAAAGTCGAGTGGAATTGGGGTACGCAAGTTGTCGATACCCGCTTGAATGATTTGCGCGGCTTGCTCTGGCGCAGAACCTGTACCATCAGCAAACTGTAAGGTGTAGCTGGCATTGATTCGAACGTTACCAGTACGGCGTAAGTCATAGGCCAAGGTCATGCCCTTAACAGTACCAAAGTCAATGTTACCATAAGTACGGTAATCTAACGGAAACGCAAATGGTACGTTGATGATCTGAATCATGTTGCGCAATTCTCGGTAGAAAGCACTAATGGTTAATGCAGATGTTTTGTTCAACCGCTGCTTAAAGCCTAACTGGTAATCAATGGTACGCTCTGGCTTCAAATCAGGATTGTTGATGGTTCCACCAACTTGCTGTAAGAAGTTATACTGGCGTGGGTCAAAGCGGAGGAAACCACTTGGACGCTGGGTCAATACATCATAGTGTGCAAAGAACTGCGCTTCATCCGAAATCGGGAAAGAGAAGGCCACACGTGGCATGATGTTGATTTGTGGCGTGTAGTCTGTAAAGGCGTCCGCGCGTACTTCATTTTGACTTGGATCACGCAAGAATGGCGTTACACTACCTGTTGCCGAAGCAGCAGCGATACCCGCAGCATTACGAATCTCAGTACCTTGGGCAGTATACCACTGCTGACCTGAACGATACCCTAAAATGGTTGGATTTTGCTGGCTGATATCATTCACGTAAACAACAGCGTCTCCAGGAACGATACTTGGGTGCAAACCACCATTCTGCGTGTTCAAAGCACCATCCACTTCACCCACAGTTCTTGCATTATAAAGCAAAAAGCGGTCTCTTAACACTGGCTGGTTGGCATCAAAACGGTCAACACGCACACCTACACGGAATACCAAGTCATCAAAGGCAAACTTGTCCTCAATAAAACCAGCCATATAAATAGGTTGGAAGGCTGGAATCGGGCGGTTTTCACGATCTGTGAAGAAATCTAGGGCTCCAGGATTGGTCTTGAGCTTGTTACCCAAATAGTCGTATCCGAAATAACCGACAAAGGAGTTGCCTTGGTTTAACAACTCTTCCGCGGAGAAGAAACTCAACTGCAAATCTGCGGGGTTCATGCCATCAATGTTGATGAAGCGCAAATCACCGGCACCTAAGCCCATCGATGCACGCAAGTTACGGTCGAAAGTAGATTGGTTACTGCCCAACAAACGGTTGAAGTTCACAGTATCCAAATCGGTCAAAAAACCATTGGCATCGCGATTCACCATCGGATTATTCAAATCCAACTCCAAAATGTGACGGTTGGCTAAACCACGGGCCAAACCCCACAAGCCAATACCACCCGCAAATGGGTTCATCGAATAGCTGCGGTCGATGCGTTGGTCATATTCAAAACCAAACTTAAGAGAGTGACCACCAATGTCGGCATTGAAGAAACCAGTTAGGCGGTACTGATCGTTGTCTGAATAGTTGTAACCTGCAAACTGGCGGCCTGGGTCAGACCAAATACCGTAAGCTGAACCAGGACGTAAGCCATTGGCTAAGCCACCATTTGAACGTACGTCTGAAATGCTGTTGAATTCGGTAGCGTTGAGGGTATTAAAAAAGCTGGTTCCCCAAACCGATAAGGTTGGATCAATTCCACTCGGCGTGAAACGCAGATTGCGCTCTTCAAAACCTTTTAAAACATTCATTCGATAATCTGCGTTCGATTGCGCATCGAAATACAATTCTTCCTCATAAATAGGCTGTAAATCGTAATCAAAAACACCAACGTGACCATAATTAAAAGCGTCTCTACCCAAATTGTCTCCACCATCTTGTGAAGTTGTGGACTTGGTGTAGTCGAACTGCAAGGTGTAATAGGCGTTTTTAATGGTGCTGTTTTGATTTTCACCAGCAGCAGTAAAGTTTTGACGCAAGCGACCATACATACGGAAAACACTGTTGTCGAACGATCCCATATTGTCGCGACTCATCAACGACAAAGAACGCTGGTAAATACGACCGTCGGTACGGTCATAGTTACCTCCAATGGTGAAACTAAACAAATTGTTTGGTTGATAATCTACTTTACCAGCTACCGAGATGCGATCACGATTGGCATTAGGACGGACATCCAACAGCTCCATATCGTCCATCGTGACGAATTCTGAATTCCGGTTAACACCTGATCCAAAGATCGATTGACGATAAGGATTTTGAGACACAAAATCATAGGCCTCATCTTTCAACTGCCAAACACCAATGGCTGAAGGACTGGCGTCTTTTTGTGTTTCAAATTCAGCTGAAATGAAATAACCCAATACCGACTTTCCAGCTTTTTTCATCAGCGGACCAGAAAAATTGAGGGCAAAGAGGTTGTAACCATATGGCTCCAACACAACGGCCGAACTCAATACTTCTGCACCTCCAAAAAACTGGCC
>Ga0209284_10001645_pt1 | contig 33555 bp, 30 predicted proteins | sample FRY03_FD_187211 | JGI IMG/M metagenome (GOLD analysis project Ga0209284, IMG submission 187211) | Freshwater microbial communities from Lake Fryxell liftoff mats and glacier meltwater in Antarctica - FRY-03 (SPAdes) (version 2) | ecosystem: Environmental > Aquatic > Freshwater > Ice > Glacier... | reverse complement strand
CGTGGACATCCTCGGATGTGCTCCTTATGGTCAACTTGACAATGTCAAAGCTGTTATCACCTGCTACTTCGATGCAACTGACGATTGTGGTAACGTAGCTCAGACTACTCAGACCGTCATCACTATCTATGACGACACCGCACCTGTGCTAGATTCTGCACCAGCAGATATCGAGATTAGCTGCACGGATGCGATACCTGATGCGGCTACATTGAATGCAACAGATAACTGTGGTGCTGTTATGATTGACTTCGATCAAGTAGTCACTGGTTACTGCCCGGGAACTATCACGCGTACATGGACAGCTACTGATGCCTGTGGGAACAGCAGTGTTGAGACCCAGGTCATCACCATCTCGACAATGAATACCTGTGATATGGATAATATCTGCACAGACATGAACGTGATAGAGATTGGTTTCGGGACAGCGAATGCGCGTGTGAATGCCACTTGGAATAACCCAAATGGCACCACAGATTGTGAAGTGAGAGGAGGCCGTATTGCGGCAAGTTCCATAGGCACTGGTACACTCCTATTCTCTAGTATTGGCAACACACAGACCATCACTCAAACCGATGGCTCTACTATCCTATTTAATATCGCCATTTTTAATAATCCGAATGTTCCCTTTAAAATTGGACATACCTATGGCTTTGAAGTAAGATGTCTATGTGAAGATGAGACAGCCTACACCAACTGGTCAGGCCTCATCCCTGAAGGTACGTTCATAGTGCCTACACCACCGTCAGGTGCGCAGGCAGGAACATCAGAGGAAGCGAAGTTGATTACACAGAGTAGCATATCCATCTTCCCTAATCCAAGCAATGGAGAAGAGGCCAACCTCACTATTTCAGGAGACCAAATGGAAGACGCGTTCATCCGTGTCATGGACATGAATGGAAAGGTTGTTTACGAGACGAGACTGGACAGAGACCCAAAAGCAGGACTAATGAACCTGAGATTTGATTCTAGGCTGCAGGGCGGAGTTTATCTCATCCAAGTCTATAATGAGATGCAAATTATCAATCAACGATTCGTGGTGGAATAATACATCTGACTTCTTTAATAAAAAAAGCCCGGACCTCTATGGAGGCCGGGCTTTTTTTATTGCATTTTTTCGTCCTGAAATAGGTTGACACAATTCTGCTTTAAAATGGTAGTGTCAACAAGAACAAAGGATAAGCGTACCCAGCGCGATTATAACATGGGCTTTAAATTGTCATTGGTCAGGGAAGTAGAAGAAGGCCATATGACCTATAAACAGGCCCAGAAGCGCAATGGCATAAAAGGACGGAGCACCCGTTTTGGTAGAGTATGGTCTCGCAAACATGGAAGCTTGGACTAGACTAGAGCAATGCTCCATCTGAGCAAGACCCCTATAAAGTAAAGAGGCACCGGCCCAGTGCATAAAACGTTTAGAGAAAGCACTGTAGGATGTGAAAATCTACACTTCTTCATATTCGACTGTTCTATGTTATTCTATTTTTGAACTGTCCTGGTTTGGAGGGGAAACTTAAAGCTCCAACGGAGCATAGGAACCAATTAAAAACCGTCAACCAATTGCAGTACCATACAGAAGTAATTTGCTACTGGGATTGCTATGCCTACATTAGTCCGCAACTCTTACGAACCATGAGACACTTCATACTTGCTTTTCTTTTCCTTGCATTGAGCAGCCCTTTCCAAGCTCAGAAACAATTAACGAATACCGACATCTGGTATAGTCCCACTTTTAGTATGGACTATGTCGGAGGATTCCGCTCCATGAAAGATGGCCTGCATTACAGCGCCCTTGAGAATGGAAGATCAGGATCTGCTGTAGTCAAATACTCATATGAGACAGGTGAAAAGGTCAACAATGTCATGGACAATAGCTCCTTGCCTGAAGGAGCCAGCATAGACGATTATAACTTCAGTGCTGATGAGAAGAAGATCCTCATAGCTTCGAACCAGGAATCTATCTATCGCCATTCAAGTAAGGCTGATTATTATCTCTATGAGATGGGCAGCCGCGAAGGAAGCCCATTGACCGACCATAATAAAGGAAAGTGCAGATTGGCCGAATTCTCCCCTGACGGATCCAAAGTGGCCTTCATGAGAGATAATGACCTTTATTTGGTCGATTTAGCTACTAGCCAAGAAACTCGCATCACATCAGATGGTAAGTTGAATCATATCATCAACGGAGCCACGGATTGGGTCTATGAAGAGGAATTCAGTTTTGATAAAGGATTCTATTGGTCTCCTGATAGCAAGTACATCGGATTCTATCGCTTCGATGAAAGCAAGGTCAGAGAATTCCAAATGGCCATGTATGAAGGTCAACTCTATCCTTCCCAATACACTTTCAAATACCCAAAGGCCGGTGAGGCCAATTCTGATGTAACTATCCACATATATACCCTCGCGGCAAAGACCACTCAGAAAGTAGACTTAGGAAGCACTGAACATTATATCCCTAGGATCAAGTGGACGAATCAGGAAGGCAAACTGTGTATCACTCGAATGAACAGGCATCAGAGTCAATTAGAACTCTTAGCAGCCGACATGCGCAGCGCTCGAGGACCTGTGATTATCCCTGAGGTATTTTACTCAGAGAAATCCAAGACCTATATAGAAGTGAGCGATGACCTCATCTTCCTGAATGATGGCAAGCAATTCCTCATGACCAGTGATCAAGACGGCTATAACCATATCTATCTCTATGACATGAAAGGCACCCAGATGAAGCAGGTCACACGCGGAAACTGGGACGTGATAGAATTCTATGGATATGATGAGTCAAGCAAGAGGCTTTTTTACTCTTCGAGTGAGGAAGGGGCTACAGAAAAGAATGTCTACAGCATTGACCTCAAAGGAAGCAAGAAAAGACTCAGCCCAAAAGCAGGGAACAGCGATGCTGAATTCTCAGTTGGATATAAGAATTACATCATCTTCCACAGTGATGCCAATAAGCCTTATGACATCGCCCTTTATAATTCCAAAGGTCAGGAAGTACGTGTATTGGTTGATAATGCCGCCCTGCAGAAGACCATGGGCACCTTTGATTTCCAGCCAAAGGAATTCTTCACATTCAGCACCGAGCGCGGAGACAATCTGAATGGTTGGATGATCAAGCCTCAGAACATGGATGCTTCTAAGAGATATCCTGTTCTATTGGCCATATATGGAGGCCCAGGTCGTAATACCGTATCCAATTCATTTGACGGCAGGAACCTATACTGGCATCAGATGTTGGCCCAGAAAGGATACATCGTAGTATCCGTGGATCCGCGGGGGACTTATTATAGAGGACGGGATTTCAAGAACAGCACCTACTTACAATTGGGCAAACTGGAAACCGAGGACATGATCTCTACAGCCAAATATCTTGGAGGCCTTGCTTACGTTGACAAAGAGCGCATAGGAATGCAGGGCTGGAGTTTCGGGGGATATCTGACTTCTTCTTGTATGACTAAAGGCGCTGAGTTTTTCAAAGCGGGTATTGCCGTTGCTCCAGTGACCAACTGGAGATTCTATGATACCATATATACTGAGCGCTTCATGCAGACCCCCGAGGAGAACCCGGAAGGATATGATGATAACAGCCCTATCAACCATGTTGAGATGCTCAAAGGACCATACCTACTGGTGCATGGGAGCGCTGATGACAATGTCCATTACCAGAATACCATGGAGATGGTAGATGCATTGGTCAAGGCCAATAAAGAGTTCGACCTGTTCATATATCCTGATAAGAACCACGGTATCTATGGAGGGACCACCCGTTTGCACCTCTATGAGAAGATGACCAAGTTCATTCAAGAGAACCTCTAAGAGTATGGAATTACTACATTAGCATCCGACAATAAGAAACACAAACCTAATCGAACAACGTGCATGGAAAATGATGACCTTTTAGATGACAAAGGGATAGGACCTGCAGGAGAAGGCTTCAGAGGCCATCCTGAAGGGCTGATGACTCTCTTTTTCTCAGAGATGTGGGAGCGATTCTGCTACTACGGTATGCGAACTTTACTCACCTTATATCTGGTAAAGTCATTACTTATGGGAGATTCTGAAGCGGCACTGGTCTATGGTGCTTATACGGGTCTGATTTACGCAGCTCCGATTCTTGGAGGGCGAATGGCTGATAAGTACCTTGGTTATAGGTATGCTGTTATCCTTGGCGGAATAATGATGGCCATCGGAGAATTCCTGATCCTTGGAGGAACTGAATCTATGCTATTAATAGGTATGGGAGCTCTGATTATAGGAAATGGGTACTTCAAGGCAAATATCTCCACTATAGTAGGAAAACTCTATCGTGATAATGATCCCAGAAGAGATTCTGGATTCACTATCTTTTATATAGGTATCAATATAGGTGCCCTTGGGGCCACCACTATTGTGGCATATGTAGGTGAGACCTATGGATTCCATTATGGATTTGGACTAGCTGGACTAGGTATGCTCTTAGGTATCCTCATCTTCTATGTGAATAGGGCTACTTATTCCAAAGCACCAGGTGTAGATATCACTGAACTGGGTAAGACCAAGGCTTTTGGGCCACTGAATTGGGTGTGGGCAGTCTCTTTAGGATCTCTTTTATTGATTCCTGCATGTTATCTATTAATCCAAGAGAATTACTTGATTGCATGGTTGCTTGTCTTCCTGTTTGTGATGATTGGATTCGTTCTAGTAAAAGCTGGAATAGCAGAAGACAAGGAAGCCTCTATATCTGGAGCAATAGCTGATGTTTCTAAGAATAAATGGAGGGATAGGATGATTGTCCTACTGATCTTCATGGTGATTAACGTTACGTTCTGGGCATTCTTTGAACAAGCAGGTACATCCTTGACACTGTTTGCAGACCGTTGTGTTGACAGGATGGTCGGCTCTTGGCTGATGCCAGCTTCAATGACGCAGTTCTTTAATCCTCTGTTCATCATCATCTTCGGATCCATCTTCTCTGTGATGTGGGTGAAGTTGGCTAAGATTGGTAAGAACCCGAGTATTCCTTTGAAGTTCGCTTTTGGTATTGCCCAACTTGGACTTGGATTCTTGGTCACCATCCTTGGAATGAAATTTGCCAATGCTGAATTCCAAGTGCCCTTATTGACCTTGGTCTTCTTATACCTGCTTCATACTACAGGAGAGCTATTCCTCTCTCCTATCGGCTTGTCTATGGTCACCAAGTTAGCTCCTGCCAAAATTGCAGGAACAGCCATGGGAGCATGGTTCTTAAGCTTTGCTATGGCCAATTACCTTGGAGGTTTCATCGCCTCGCTCATGGGAGGCCATGGTGATGGTGGTAAACTCACTGGAGAGGCAGGACTTATAGCGTATACAGAAGTATTCACCAAAATTGGATTCATCTGTTTAGGCATGGCACTTCTGATCATCATATGCAACAAGCCTCTTAAGAAGCTTATGCACGGTGTGGAGTAAGCATTGAAACACATTTTTTCAAAAAAGGCCCCTATCAACGGGGCCTTTTTTATTTCCCTTTATCTCGGCATGAAACTTGGTCTGCAAGCTTTGTATATTTACCCTATGAAGAAACTGACCCTGCTCTTTATCCTCCTTGCCCCATTCATTGCTCATGCCCAGCAGAGTCAAATCGAATGGATAAGCATAGAAGAAGCTCAGAAACGCATGAAAGACGAGCCTCGAAAAATCATGATGGACGTCTATACCGAGTGGTGTGGGCCTTGCAAAATGATGATGAAGAACACCTTCTCTAATGCTGATGTGATTGCATACGTAAATGCAAATTATTATGCGGTCAAGTTCAATGCAGAAGCCCCTGAACCTATCAAGTTCAAGAATGAGACCTTCGAGAATCCGGATTATGATCCGGCTAGAAAAGGAAGGAATGGCGTACATGCCTTTGCCCGTTTTATGCGTGTGAATGCATATCCGACCATTGTCTATATAGATCAAGATTTGAATTTATTGAACGGTGATCCTGGTTATAAAACACCTACACAGATAGAGCTAATGCTCAAGTTCTTTGCGCAAGAAGACTATCAAGAAATCACTACTCAAGAAGAATGGCAGAAGTACCAAACTGACTTCAAACCAACGTTCAAAGAGTGATATCGTAGAGATAAACTACGCTAGAGTTCTTTTTTCAGGTTAGGTTTTACTATTTTTGTCAGCCTTCGGGCGATTCCTTTTTGGACCCCCTTTTTAATATTTTACTAACGTTATGAGCGAAACTGCTAAAATCATCCTTGATGGCAAAGAGTACGAATGTCCAGTGATCACTGGTACTGAGGATGAACATTCCATAGATATCTCCAACCTGAGAAGTGCCTCAGGATATATTACCTTGGATCCTGGATTCAAGAATACTGGAGCCACCAAGAGTGCCATCACTTTCTTGGACGGTGAAAAAGGAATACTGCGTTACCGTGGTTATCCTATAGAGCAATTGGCTGAGAAATCCACTTTTCTGGAAGTAGCTTATCTCTTGATTTATGGAGAGCTTCCAAAACAGAATGAGCTAGAGTATTTCGGCAACAGTGTTGGAAGGCACACCCTTGTTCATGAAGACATGAGAAGGTTCTTCGAGGCTTTCCCTACAGGAGCACATCCGATGGGTATCCTCTCTACGATGATCTCTTCCCTTTCTACATTCTATCCGAATAGCCAAGATCCTAACAGGCCTATAGAGGATATAGACCTGACCATGCATCGTTTGATAGCTAAGATGCCTACCCTGGCGGCCATGGCGTATAAGTTTGCGAAAGGTCAACCTACGATGTACCCGCTGAACAAGTTCAATTACATCGATAACTTCTTGTACATGATGTTCGGTCTTCCGGTAGAGGACTATGAAGTGGATCCGGTAGTCGCTGATGCCATGGATAAGCTTCTCATCCTTCATGCAGACCATGAGCAGAACTGCTCTGCATCTACCGTGAGGATCGTAGGGTCTTCTCAGGCCAATATGTACTCTGCTATCTCAGCTGGTGTTGCTGCGCTTTGGGGACCGCTTCATGGAGGTGCTAACCAAGCGGTGATAGAAATGCTTGAGATGATAAAGAATGATGGTGGCGGTATGCAGAAGTGGATTGATAAGGCCAAGGATAAGGGAGATAGCTTCCGTCTAATGGGCTTCGGACACAGAGTGTATAAGAATTTCGACCCGAGAGCTAATATCATCAAGAAGTCATGTGACCAGATCCTAGAGAAGATGGGCATGGATGATGAAGTACTTGATATCGCTAAGAAACTAGAAGAAGTTGCATTGAAGGATCCTTATTTCATTGAAAGAGGGCTTTATCCGAATGTAGACTTCTATTCAGGGATCATCTACCGTGCATTAGGCGTGCCTACGGAGATGTTCACGGTGATGTTCGCCATAGGAAGACTCCCAGGATGGATAGCCCAGTGGAAGGAGATGATCGAGAACAGGGAGCCTATTGGGCGACCACGTCAGGTATACGTAGGCGCTACCAAGCGTGACTATGTTCCTATGAACAATCGTTCATAAGGCTTCTCAGAATAACGAATAGCATTATATTTGCATCCCTTTTCGCAGGAAAAGGTACATGGTGGTTGTAGCTCAGTTGGTTAGAGCATCGGTTTGTGGTACCGAGGGTCGTGGGTTCAAGCCCCATCTTCCACCCCATTAAGAAAGAAAGCCTGGATTTAGTTCCGGGCTTTTTGCTTGAATAAATGTTTGATTTTAATGGATGGGGCGAGAAATTTATCCTGAGCGAAATGCAATGGAGCCGAAGGGAGCCCCATCTTCCACCCCATTAAGAAAGAAAGCCTGGATTTAGTTCCGGGCTTTTTGCTTGAATAAATGTTTGATTTTGATGGAAAATTGAGAGAACTAAACAGTACCTCCAGCCCCTTCTTTTGTCACTCTAGGCATTTGTCCCTTCTCAAATTCACACACTGGACTTTTATTGGATTCCTTCTCAAACTTGTTACACCTCTAAATGCATATCCGCTGACTCGTCATTGCATCAGCCTCTTCAATCTCCCCTGATAGGATTGTAGATAATTCCGTTTGGTCTTCTCATCCAAGAAGGAGGCATTCACTAATTGTTCTACTGATACTGTCATTTCTCTCAGTGAATCGAAGAGTTTCTCTATCATCTTTTTATCAATGCCCACCTCAGTTCCTAAGGTGAAGAACTGCGCAATAATTTTCCCCTTTGATAGTGCCGCAGGCAGCAGTCCCTCGTTGAGAGCGAAGTCTGAATCTTCCATATGAATGCGGCTATTGAGCAGGTCGTATGCCGGGCTCAATTTGAAATCACCCAAAGGCGTCTCGATCAGCGAGAAATTCTTAAAATGTGCATCGCCATTGCTAATGAGATAATTAAACAGAATCAGCTTATATAGCTTGATTGCTTCCACTGCATAAGCTGGTACATGTTTACGCATAAGCTGGAAGATCTCCAGGTAATTGCCATTGTACTTATAATCGGTTCCGTGAGTCTGCGGAGTTCGACCTGCGACCGTAGCGAAATCCTCTTGAGCCCTTTTACTGCCCTCCTCTTTCACATCAAACCTCTTAGTGATGTATGCAGGAGTGCCATCCTCAAAGAAGATGAGCGCATTCTCGGCAATTTCGATATTGAACACTTGTCTTGCTATCTGCATGCTCAGGTGCTCATTGGCCGGCATCTGGTCATTTCGCTTGCCACTCCCCGGAATAGGTTTGAGGATGTAGGTGCTCCTCTCTCCGTCATTGCTCAGGCGTAACTTATTTTTCTCTAGGACTACTGAGAATTTCTCCTGTACACCGGAGATAGAGATGCGCTTTCGATTATTGATAAAGCGCGCCTCCATGGCCTCGCTGTTTGCTGGAGAAGTATAGGGAAGTACATGGCTCACTTTACGCCCATCGAACACGCGCCTGAGGGCCGTGCTGCTATAGGTGCTGTGACCCTTCTTGAGTGTGCCTGGGCAATATGAGATATCAGGAATGCTCATCTTCTTTGATTTCTTGTATGGTGATGGCGCCTATGCTGTCATAGCGGGCTGTGTGCATGAGCAGCCCGAAATAATCCTCAGGGTCTATTCGGAGTTCATAGCATACCAGTTCTTTATTGCTGCCCTCAGGTAGCATATTATAGAAGCAGGCAAAGAGAAACTTGCTGCGGTATTCCTTTTGCTGCTTAGGTAAGGTGAGGCTGATGGCCGGAGTATCAGTGGTCTGGCACCAGGCCTCCGAGTAGCTGAAGCTGAAGCGCCCATCATCTGACTGTGCAAGTAGCCCTGCCTTTCGGCCTTTATAAAGCACACTGGCCTGCCTCATGATTCAATGTCTTTTTGCTTAATCTGAAAGCTGAGTTCCAGCCCCAAGGCATCGGCCAGTTTGACGAGTGTCTCCAAAGTAGGATTGCCCTTTCCACTCTCAAATGCCTTCAGAGTGCGCGGACTCACGCCTGAGAGCTCAGCCAGTTGCTCCTGAGTGACCTGTAGCATTTCGCGCCTGGCCTTGAGTGCTGATATAAGGGAAGGATAGTGCATCATACTGCTCTTTTCATATCAAATATACGTATTTTCCAAGTAATTGATACAAATAGTGTGTCTTAATGCACTTTTATTGGGAACGGATTCGGTTGGAAACATTTAGACGACATATAGTGCCCTATACTGCAATAAGCTGATATAAAAACTGTTGAGTTTGAGGATTTATAAGCAGGTCAACCATATGCTCTTTAGCTCAAAAACCCAGTGAAACCGTATTTCTACTAATGGACCGAGCCCTTCAATCCATTCCAACCACCACCATCTTCTCTTAAGTTTCTTTTCACTCTCATTCGAGTATTTCTGTCCCCTTCTCTGACCTTTTCTTTCCAAGCCCCATCTTCCACCCCATTAAGAAAGAAAGCCTGGATTTAGTTCCGGGCTTTTTGCTTGAAGAAATGTTTGATTGTCAATGCTTCAGCTAGTACACCTTGATTCAATGTATAGACTTAGTAATCTCCAATTTTTCGGATATTCTGGAAATGAAACAATGTCATTTCCATTCAAGATTCAGCGTCCGTCATTGAGTTCAACACTCTTTCAAGTTTCCACGTAGAACTTACCGTTGTGTAACCTTCATCCAAGAATTCTGGACTATACATATTCGAGTCATCAACACTGACCTCAGTTTGCTAAAGAAGCTGCGTAACACTAAAGAGCATGATTATGGAAAAGAGATTTCTCATTCGTCTATTATCTAGAACGTGACCAAGAGTATGGAATGTGACAAAGGCAAAGTCCTATATTTTTAAGGCCGTGGGCGGCTTTGCGCACGTCATATTCTATCACTTCGTTGATGTGGGTAGTTTTGATTCTTCAATTCGTATTTTCAAGTCCATTCGCCCATGCAATATTCTCGAAATCTCGACTTCCTGATTGTTCAGCATTCTGAAGAATACTATGTGCCTTCTTACCTTTAACCCCTTTAAATCCTTGTGGATTCCATCGTAGTTTCTACCCATTCTAGGATTGTCACGTACTTCTTGGCATGTATCGAGTAATTGCTGATAATATCTGTCTGCCTGTTGTTCTGACCATCGGTCAAAAGTGTAGTTCCAGATATCTCCTAAGTCCTCAACCGCTTTTTTAGTTAAGGAATACTTAGCCATTGGACGCCCTTTTAGTTTTCAAAGAGGCAAGATGTTCTTGAGGGTCAAAGTCAGTGGCTAGTCCACTATCAATTCCATCATTAATCGCTTTGCGAAGAGCAATGACTTTGCTTTCTTCTTCTTCAAGTAGTCTAAGTCCTGCTCGAATCACTTCGCTAACATTATTGTACCGCCCTTCTGAGATTCTACTTTGGATGAACTGTTCAAAATAGTTCCCAAGTGATATGGATGTGTTTTTACTCATCTCTTAGCCTTTTCTCAAATATACCAATAATTGGTACTGCGGCAAAATTTGAATTACCCACAACGGTTAATGTAAAATGCGTTTTAATGCATTTTTACATAGTGTTGTGTGCAGGTTTATTTTATTGCTAGTGTCAATATTATTCCAAAACCATCTGGGTCTCTTAGTTCAATTCCATTAGTTTGCCAATAAGGATTTTTTGACTTCACTATTGATACCTTATATTTCACAGCCTTTTCACGAATTATATTAATTTCTTCCTTAGAGTTTAAGTAGAATACCATTAAATCGTCATCGTCTGGTTTATGGTCGGCCTTTTCATTCGCTTCAGTAAATTCTAAATGCCAATTCAAATTAGGCAACCCAAGCAATACGCCATTATAATTTGAATGATTTTCAAAACCTCCAAGTTTTTCTAATCCCAATACAGTTGTATAGAATTCGGTAATTGCATTCAAACTATTGGTATGTCTAGCGTATCTAAATTTCATTTTTTGTTTCTTCTACTTGCACACAACAAGCATATAAAGACCACTCCATCAAAGTCTCTTAATCCAATCACCCCTTATTCCCATTCCCTGAAGACTTCTGAACTGCCGTGAATGAGGCAATCAGTTGTGTCATCATATCACTGGCTGTGGAAGGTGCATTGGGCAACATGATCAGATTGCTATTCGCATTCTCTCCCATGCTGTGTAGCGTGTCGTAGTGTTGTGTGATCACAATGAGCGCTGACGCTTCTTGGGCATTGATCCCCGCTTTATTGAGTACTTCTACGGAATCTTCCAGTCCTTTCGCAATCTCTCTTCTTTGATCGGCAATACCTTGTCCCTGAAGTCTCTTGCTCTCTGCCTCTGCCCTTGCCTTCTCTACAATCTTAATCCTATCTGCATCTCCTTCATATTGAGCTGCCACCTTTTCGCGCTCAGCAGCATTGATACGGTTCATGGCAATCTTCACTTCTTGAGCTGGGTCTATGTCGGTCACCAATGCCTTGATGATCCCATATCCATAATCTTCCATAGCTACAGAGAGTTCTCTCTTTATCGCTATTGCGACATCATCCTTGCGTTCGAAAACGTCATCCAATTTCATCTTGGGAACCTCAGCTCGAATGGTGTCAAAGACATAAGAGGTGATTTGATCATGGGAATTCTCTAATCGGTAGAACGCATCGTATACTTTTTCCTTAAGTATCAAGTACTGAACTGAGACCTTGAGCCTTACGAATACGTCATCCTTGGTCTTGGTCTCTACGAGCACATCCAGTTGCTGAATCTTCAGACTTACTCGGCCAGCAACTTTATCTATCAATGGAATCTTTATCTGCAATCCAGCGTTCCTGACACTATGGAACTTTCCGAATCGCTCGATTAGGGCAGCCGTCTGTTGCTTGACAACAAAGAATGAGATGAATACGATAAAAACAATCGCGATGAGGATGAATAATAAACTGGGCATAAGGCTATGTGTTTTATTTGAGGTTAAATTAACCATTATTCCTTCTGCTCCAAGTTCTGTACCTCCAATCAATGCATAGAATTCATGATTTCCCCAAACCCAATTGAATTTAACCCCGATGCTCATATCACTCAGTGATTCGGATAAAACCGTAAGCTTATTGAATACCCAAAAGATTAAAGCCACTGATTTCGCTATATATCAAATCTGAGAGGGAGGGAAAATCCCTGGATCCTCCTTTTCTTATTTAAGGTATATCTTGGCGCCATGGAATCAGCGCCCGGCATATGTATGATCACCGTGCAGCACAGCGCAAAGGATGACCGTATCTATTTCAAACAAGCCAGATCATTGGCCAAGGCTGGATTCAACGTCCATATAGTCAGTGTTTCTGCTGAGGGGATCCCAAAGGATATGGCCAAGCATGATGTACCTTCTGAAGATGAACTTGGCATCTCCTTTCCTTGCCTTAAAGAGAGCAAGAGCCCCATACAGCGTTATCTGAAGAAGATCTACCTCGGCAAATTTTATTCAGGAATGGTCTCCAAAGCCACATCTACAGGAGCCCAGATTTTCGTGGCCCATGAGCCACAGAGCATTATGATCGCTAGGAAGGCGGCCAAAGCCACTCAGGGAACATGGGTCTATGATGCACATGAATCCCTCCTATTCACCAGTACTAAGGACCGTTGGGCGCTGAAGACCGAGATGAACAAGCTCCCAGCTTTCACGGCAGCGAATTCAATCACAGCAGCGGCATTGACAGAATTGAATCCGAAAGCGAAAAGCGCTGTGATCTATAATGCTTCGGTACTTCAGGCAAATCCAGACCCGAAAAGCGAAGAACTTCTCATAATTCATGAGGGTTCATTACCGTTCAACCGCGGATTGAATCTGATGATGAAGGCATTGGCGATCTTGAAAATGGATGGAATACCATTTGCTTTTAAGATCATCGGATCTTTAGGAAGGGATGAACAAGAGTTCTTCAATCTGATGGTCGAAGAAAATGATCTTCAAAAAGAGATAGAACTAGTCGGTTGGGTGCCCTATGAAGACTTAGGGTCTCATTTAAAAGGGGGGGCCATTGGCCTCATCCTCAATACTCCCAGTCCGAACAATCTATACGGTGGCCCGGCAAATAAGCTCTTTAATTATATGTCCCAAGCTATGATGGTCATCGCTGTGGATCTTCCAGATACGACAAGGATATTGGCCGAAGAGGGATTCGGTATCACCTTGAGTAACAGGTCCCCAAAGACCTTGGCTGATGCACTTAAAAAAGCATTGGATGATGAGCTTAGCCGCATGACCTATCGCAAGGCAGCTCTTGAATCCTTTAAAAAGAATTCTTGGGAACAAGAATCAAAAAAACTGATTGCTTTCTATGAGGAATTGGTCAAGTCTTAGGCCAATGTCGTCAAATCATGAATGCCCATAGGGCGTTCCACGGTGAATCCTTCTCCATATTCAACTCCTATACATCTTCCCATTTCACGGGCTCTGCATCGGATAAATTCCATGAACTCCTTGGTAGAAATAGGCGTGGTAGGTTCAGTGCTGGTCGGGTCATAGAACTGACTGCCATAGGCTGAGATAGCTTCCATCTTCTTATCCATGTGAGCAGAGATATCTACTACAATGTCAGGGTTCTGATGCCAATCTTGAATATAATGCAGGACGAACCTTGGTCTCCAAGCTTCCAATCCTTCGATATTCACTTTAGACAGACCCGAATAGAATGCTGCTTCAGAGACGATTTTCGATGCACGTCCGTGATCTGGATGACGGTCTTTGGTGGCATTGGCCAGAACGATATCAGGTCTATATTTCCTAATCATCTTAGCTATCTGCATCACATTCTCAGGATTATTCCTGAACCAGCCATCCTCCATGCCCAGGTTCTCCCTGACATCAAGGCCAAGAATCTCAGCAGCTTTTTCAGCTTCTTTCAGACGTAATTCAGCCGTGCCTCTGCTTCCAAGCTGACCTTGGGTTAAATCTATAATTCCTATGGTCTTTCCGAGGGCCTTATGATGCAAGAGGGTTCCACTTGACCCCAACTCCACATCATCAGGATGGGCAGCGAATGCAATGATGTCACACTTCATTCGCCTAAATTGAGCATTATCTGCTTACACTCTGAAAGTATCATTGCAGTAGCTCCCCAGACCACTTCTCCGCCAAAGGGGAAACTCTTCACTTGGATTCTCATAGCTGAACCGCTCATTTTAACTTGGCTCTCTCTGAGGTTATCATGGACTACTAGATCCTTCAAGGGCACTTCAATGCCTTTCTTCACTTCTCTTTCATCGAAAATCCATGTCGGTTCTTCCTCTATCAATGCCATGAACGGATAAACGATAAAATTGCTTGGTGAAATATATAGTGGGCTCAGGGAAGTGAGTAGATCTTTCTCCTCCAGCCTCAGTCCTGTTTCTTCATGCAGTTCTCTGATGGCTGCTCCTTCCCTGCTCTCGCCCTGCTCCAAACTCCCGCCAGGAAGTCCGACCTGACCTGAATGCACTCCCGCATAGTCATGCCGTTTCAAGAGCAGGAAATGCCAGGTGCCATTTTTAGGATAGATGAGGAAGACCACGGAGGAGGTCCTTACTTCCCTCTTAGTGCGCAGGACTTCGGGAACACTGGGACGCACATAACCCATCACCATGTCATGGGCTGATATCCCTGGAAGTTCTCTTTGAAAAACCTCTATCAATGCACTCTTAGACCATGTCATTGGACAAATATCTTGCAATGTGGGCGTCATTATGGAAGAATGGAAGAAATTTGCACACATGCCCGTCCACTATATAGAAGCTGATCAAGCCTTTCCTGATGTAAGCCAATCTGAGCCTGAGGGTCTCCTTGCGTTTGGGGGCGATGTAAGCCCTGATCGGCTCTTGATGGCTTATCCTAAAGGCATCTTTCCATGGTATAATGATGGTCAGCCTGTGCTCTGGTGGGCGCCCCATGACCGCTGTGTCTTGCATCCAGCTCGAATGCATGTATCCAAAAATATGCGCAGATACATCCGTCAATTAAAGTTCAGGGTCAAGATGGATACGGCCTTCAATCAAGTGGTACAGGCCTGCGGTCACATTGGATCCAACAGAGATGGAGGAACCTGGTTGAACGATGCGCTCAAGGAATCCCTTTCAGAGCTGCATGAAAGAGGAATTGCACACAGCATAGAGTCTTGGCGTGGAGGGAAATTAGTGGGAGGACTGTATGGCGTGAGCTTGGGCGGAATGTTCTTTGGGGAAAGCATGTTCGCGTCAGAGCCTGATGCAAGCAAGGTCGCATTGTATCATCTATGTCAATGGATGCTTGCCAATAACATGGACCTCATCGACTGCCAGATTCCCAATGATCACTTGATAAGCTTGGGCGCTGAGATGATGCCTGAGAACGAATTCTATCCTTTCTTGGCAGAATCGGTCAAGAAAACGACTCAGAAAGGACCTTGGAAGGTGATGACTCCTTAATTTCACGGCATGTTGAAGCGGCTTTACATACAGAACTACGCCCTCATCCAGGAATTGGAATTGGACCTTCAAGGGGGATTCACGGCCATTACAGGAGAGACGGGATCAGGGAAGTCCATATTGCTAGGGGCATTGGGATTGGTCCTAGGGGAGCGAGCTGACAGCCAAATTCTGTTTGACAAGGGCATCAAGTGCATCGTAGAAGCCGAGTTCGACCTGGATCAAGGCTTGGAAGAAGTGTTCTCAGCCAATGACTTGGATCATATGGCCAGCAGCACCATCAGGCGAGAGATCAACCCGGCAGGGCGATCTAGGGCCTTTATCAATGATACTCCTGTTCCGCTTAATTTGCTCAAGAGCTTGACAGAGTCCCTGGTAGACGTGCATTCCCAGCATCAGACCTTGCTCTTAGGCGAGGATTCATTCCAGCTGGATCTCTTGGATAGCTTCGCTGAGCATGGGCTACATCTGAAGGACTATCGAAAGAAGTTCAAAGCATACAAAGCTTCCCAGGCCCAAGTCAGAGAATTGAAGCTCTATATCCAAGAACATAGAATAGACAAGGATTATCTAGAATTCCAGCTCCAGGAATTGGAGGAAGTGAAGGTGGAGCCTGGTGAAGATGAGAAATGGCGTGAAGAACTGGGGCTGATGGAATATGCTGAAGAGATCAAGTCGGTTTTGAACAATTCCTTGCAACAATTGAATGCAGAGAATGGGCTTATGGATGAATTGACCACAGTCTCCCACCGCATAGCCAGCATCAGTTCACATGCGAAAGGCTTGGAAGCGCTGGCCGGAAGACTGGAGAGCCTGAGGCTGGAGTTGGATGACATCCATCAGACCATGGAGGAAGTAGAATCCCAAGTAGAGCTGAATCCTGAGCGTCAACAGATGCTCACAGAGCAATTGGATATCCTCCAAAAACTCTTAAACAAGCACAGAGCATTAGATCCAGAAGAACTCATGCGGATCAAGAATGAGATCTCTGAGAAGCTCTTTTCAGCGGATGATGCCCATCAGCAGATGGAGAAATTACAGGCGCTTATTCTTGCGGAGGGGAATGCGTTGAGCCTTGCTGCGGGGCGCTTGACCAAGGAAAGAACAGCAGCCAAAAAGCGCTTCATCAAAGAAGTCTCAGCACGCTTCCCTGAGCTCTCGTTGGCACATGGAAAAATAGATATTGAAATATCACAATCATCTGATTATATGATAAATGGATTAGATGAGGTGAATATTTTATTTAATGCTAACAAAGGGGGTAAATTAGAGCCATTGAGCAAGGTGGCCAGTGGCGGAGAGCTATCCAGATTGATGTTGATATTGAAGAGTCAATTGGCCAAAGCCAAGCAATTACCCACCCTCATTTTTGATGAGATAGACACAGGTGTTTCAGGGGAGATCGCCTCGCAGATGGCTGAGATGCTCAGAGAGATGAGCGATGGTCGTCAGGTAATCGCCATCACCCACCTTCCGCAAGTAGCAGCCCGCGCTCATAATCACATGAAGATCTCTAAATCCGACACCAAAGAGCGCAGCATCACTGATGTCAGCTGGTTGGATGAGGACGGCCGCATCCTTGAACTGGCTAAGATGCTCAGCGGTGCCAAAGTCTCTGAGGCATCAGTAGCAAATGCCCGCGATTTGCTGCGCAATTAAGATTCGTGGCTATTATCATGGATCCGTTCAAGGATTTTAGACTAGCTGATTATATTTGACCCGAACAGAAATAAGCAACTATGTCCGAGAATTTATTGAAAGGAAAGAAAGGAATCATCTTCGGGGCGCTCAATGAGATGTCCATTGCATGGAAAGTGGCCGAGAAGGCCAAAGAGCAAGGAGCTGAACTGATCCTGACCAATGCCCCCATCGCCATGCGCATGGGAGAGATCAATACCCTGGCAAAGAAGCTTGATGCACCTGTGATAGCCGCTGATGCTACACGCGATGATGACCTGAAGGCCTTATTCGAGCAGAGCATGACCCATTTCGGAGGTGGTGCTGACTTCGTGTTGCATTCTATCGGTATGTCGCCCAATGTGCGTAAAGGCTTCCATTACACGGCTTCTAACCATGACTTCTATCTGAAGACCTTGGATATTTCAGGACTTTCACTGCACCGTGTCCTGCAGGCCGCTTATGAGTTGGATGCGATCAATGAATGGGGCTCAGTGGTAGGACTCAGCTACATCGCTGCGCAGCGTGTATTCCCTGATTATAATGACATGGCTGATGCCAAGTCACTGCTAGAAAGCATCGCAAGAAGCTTCGGATATCATTATGGGATCAAGAAAAAAGTAAGGGTGAATACCATCTCCCAATCCCCTACCATGACCACGGCCGGAAGCGGAGTGAAAGGCTTTGACAAGTTCGTGGCCTATGCTGATGCCATGAGCCCACTGGGCAATGCAGATGCAGGCGCCTGTGCTGATTACTGTGTCTCACTGTTCTCAGACCATACACGCTATGTTACCATGCAGAACCTCTTCCATGACGGAGGCTTCTCCTTCACGGGAGTGAGCAATGCGGTGATGGATAAGTTCTCTGGGGAGTGATGTTTTTCTGAGGTTCGGGGATTCAGTTCAGTTTGAACCTGAAAACCTAATTTATCCCGCCCTGGAATTGGCCTATGAGACAAGCAGTAATTCTACGAATGATTGGATGCGGAGTGCTCATCTGGCTCTATTGTTCATTGAAGACAGCGCGGTGGTAATCTCTCCATACGCTCATGGAGGTATCAATGACCTATACGTGTACGAGAATTATGAGCTCAATTATCTGCCAATAGCTGGATGAACTTGGAACTTTGAACCCAATCCTGAACTCGAAACCCTTACAATGTCCCCCATTCTCGCGCTCATAAAAAAGGAATTCCTGATCGATTATAAGGATCGACAGGTGTGGATGAGTGTGTTCCTGTATGTCTTGGCCACTGATTATGTGGTCTATCAATCCTTTCATCAGGTCAAGGACGCTGAAGTGTGGAATGCCCTGCTTTGGGTAATCATCCTCTTCGCTGCCTTCAATGTAATCTCTCGCAGCTATGACCAAGAGCGAGGTGACAGGGAAATCTACTTGTATACCTTGGCTTCTCCTCAGCAAGTGATCATTGCTAAGATGCTTTATCAATCGCTATTCATGGTCTTGGTGACCTCCTTCTCATTCCTTGTTTATTCGTTCTTTCTTCCTTTTCCGGCCGCTGCGGGTATGGATACCGGGCTTTACCTCATCGGATTACTGGGTGGAGCTGTTGGCTTGAGCACAACATTAGGATTGGTGAGTGCTATATCATGGAAGACCAAAGGAGGTCCTGGAATGGTCGCTATCCTTGGATTGCCCATCATCATTCCAATGATACTTGCCATCATACGCTATACGGAAGGGGTGGTAAATGGCATGGCGTGGGTGCTCTTGCAGAGTTATGCCCTTGTGCTCTTAGTCCTAATCGGGATAGGCGCTGGGCTGGGCTACATCCTATTTCCCTACATTTGGAAAGAGTGAAAAACGAGCTGTGTTTGGCTCTAAATAACTGATATAAAACACATTGGAAAGACTCATCCGACAATCATGGTGGAAGATCCTGGGAATGATCCTCCTAGGCTCAGCTCTGCTGATCGCGCTACAGACTCCGCTTTCTCCTGGGATCCTAAGCGTAGAAGATGTATCAGTTCAGGATAGCACCTTGGAATTCAGCATCATAGGATATAACAGTCATTTTCAAAGCGCTGAGAATCTCCAAGTTTGGATCCAAGATAAGACACACCAATATTGTGCTGAATCTGTTCTAACTTTGGATGACAGCCATATCGTAGTTAAGATGGCTCTGCCCTCTCCGCTCCCTTCCAATCTCTTCTCTGTGCTGATCAATGATGACACGGACGGTACCTTGGCCAGTGTAGACGGGATCTTTATCAAAGGGGAAGTACAAGAGGAGGCTGCCCTTGGAAAATGTCATCAGCCCATCACTGTCACTGAGCATGATTCCTTCAGCATTCCTTATCGCACTATACTTTATGAGAGCATCCGCAACCTGAACTTCCACGTTCCAATGTGGTTCGCGATGATCTTCTTGACCTTCTTCTCCTTCATCACGGCCATCATTTATCTGGTGCATGGAAAGGCCAAATTCGATGATATGACAGTGGCGGCTATCCATGTTGCTGTGCTCTTTGCTGTGTGCGGCTTATGCACTGGGGCCTTCTGGGCGAGATTCACCTGGGGAGCCTTCTGGACTGATGACCCGCAGCTGAACGGTGCAGCCATCTCCACGCTCATCTACCTGGCTTATTTCATGCTCAGGAGGAGTGTACAGGACGCTGATAAAAAAGCAAGATTATCAGCGGTGTACGCCATCTTTGCCTTCGTGATGTTCTATGTATTCGTGAAGGTGATCCCGAGCATGGCTGATTTCTCCTTACATCCTGATACCACTGACAATCCCAGCTTCAAGGATTATGACATCGAAGGGAAATTGAAGATGGTCTTCCGCGCTGCGACTGCGGGCTGGATCATGCTCTCCTTCTGGATTTTCAGTTTGAAGTATCGCATGCTTTCTATTGAACGAAAACGTATTGATAATGAATAAGATAGCCCTAATCGCCCTAATGATGACTTCCTTCCTCAGTGCTTCTGCAGCGGGGAATACCATGGAAGAATACATGTACAGTTCAGGAAAGATCTGGGTAGCCATAGCTGTGCTCCTGATGATCCTCTTGCTCATCTTCGGATATCTCTGGAAGATGGATAAAAAGCTGGGCAAGATGGAGGAAGAATCCAAGAACTAAAGTATCAATCGTCTTGAATCAATAGATAACCTACTCGCAGAAGATGAAGAGAACGTGCGAAGGTTCATTGAACAGAGACGCATGGAATCAAGGAATAAATTGACAGTTTGAGAGGTTTGTTGGCTCTGAAAGAGAAGCAAGCGACCCGCTAATGATTTTGGATGTATAGATAGCCTCCAATGCGTAAATCTCTCTATCAAGCTCTTAAGTGAGAAGGTAGACAAGAACCCTGAGAAGAAGTGCAGTCAGAGCCGCATAGGGATGAGCTGCAACTTCAATCCTTGAGAGGTCAATAAAATCAGGACCAAACTCACTTTGCCCTTCAGTTTTATAGATGTGCTCATCCGAATCATCTCAGCCGACCATCTTTACTCCTCCTCAGCGTATCGCAAGGAGGACCTAATAGGCTTCAGAAGTATGCCAAGGCGAATGTGGCCTTGATGTTGGGTCAAGAGGAGACAGAAAGAATAAGAAAAGGAGGAATGGTCCTCATCGCTCGCTATGTTAAATGTCTGGAACGGTATGCATGAGAATGCAAAAGAACGGCAAGTTAATCCATGGACTTAAAGACCAGAAGCTGAAAACCGAGCAGATTCTTTCAGCAGGGTCCTCTTAGGTTGATAGCGCTCCTCAGCACTGCTACATGGGTCTGCCTGTTGCTATAGACAGGTCCTTTTTTTGACTTATTCCTTAATCCAAGGCCTTCCTGAAATGGCCCCACTCTTCATGTCTTCTACTTGCAGATAATAGCCGCCCGTTCCTAAGAGATTGACATCCAACTCCTCTAGCGCATCTCCCCTGCTGATACGCTCTTGAATCAGGCGCCCCTGTATATCATAGAGTCTTAGCCTATAGTCTCCTGTCTCCTTGAAGCGGATGTTCAATAGATCAGAACTAGGCACAGGATAAAGCTCGAAGGAGATCTCTTGACGCTCATTTACCGCGCTCAATATTGAACTCTGATATCTTATCGTATGTCCAAATCCCAATTGCTGGCTGATCTCCAGTACAGGCTCTATATGCTCAGCAGCGATCCACTGATAAATGGTCTCCTCTGGATTGACCAAGTTGAATCCGGTCCCGAATTGATCAATGTAAACACTGTCAGTAGTATTCAAGATGACCTTCACTTTCAACACTTCATAGCTCGCATCAGGAAGGATGAGGGTGCCATATCCTTCTACGATGGTCTGACGGTCTTGAACATGATGAAAGTATCCAAACGTAGGAACGGAGATCTCGCTCTCTGAATGTCCATCGAAGCTATCTTGATAATCAAGCGGAAATTCATAGATGTAGTCTATTGGGTCATTCTGGACAGAGGTGGGAATACCGTTTATCTGAGCACCATAACCCACATTCCTAAGTCCTTGAGCATTGTTCTTATAGAATACAACGGTATTGGTCAAGGAGACTAGCCCAAAGTCTATATCCCCTGTCCTGCGTGTATAATCAGCTTTATATGCCGGATATAAGAATGAGTTATTGAAGAAGAACTGATAGGCCAAAGGAGCCGAAGAGACCGTGAAGAAACTATCAACATTAGCTATTCCAAGATTCAGTGCGCTGTAATCCCATGTTATGCCTTCCCCAGTCAAGCTCTCATCAGCTCCCGCTGGAAGGAGGAAGGCCTCCCTGAAGTTGAAGTGCTCACCTGCGTTGGGCATGTCATTATGGTCGATGCTGATCTGCGCAGTCAGGTTCAAGCCAATAAATGTCAACACGATAGAAGATAGAATTCTGTTCATTGGAAGGGATTATGGTTTGAAAGTACATCCAAAAGCGATCTGAGACCAATTTTTAAGCTTTAAAGACCTTGACGGTCCAAAAAGAAAGCCCTCACATCACTGTGAAGGCTTTCTTGAATGTCGATTTTCAGATTAACGCAGAACCGCTTTATCCTTGAAGATAGCCGCTGCATCAAAGTCTTTCGCAGCTTTACCTACACGGATGATCTCTACCTTCTGCATCACATCTCCTGTGAGCGTGGTATTCACAATATCCTGTCCTGATACTACATGCCCAAAGATGCTGTGCTTCCCATCCAACCAAGGAGTTGGGACGATGGTGATGAAGATCTGGCTTCCATTGGTATAAGGTCCTGAATTGGCCATAGAAAGGATTCCTGGCTTATCATGCTTCAAGCTTGGCTCGAATTCATCTTGGAACTTATATCCAGGTCCGCCAATTCCTTTTCCGAGTGGATCACCAGTCTGTGCCATGAAGTCCTGAGCGTCTCCATTCGCTTTAGAGATGACACGGTGAAATACGATGCCATCATAGAAAGGAGTTCCGATAGGCTTGGCCTCATTCTGAATCTTTCCTTCAGCTAGTCCAACGAAGTTGGCTACCGTTATAGGAGTTTTTTCAAATTCCAATGCGAGGATGATCTCCCCTTTGTTCGTAGTAATCTTGGCGTATAATCCGTCTGTAAGGTCCATTTTTGTTGGTTTTTCTTTGACCGTTTCCACAGTCTTTTCTTCGTTCTGAACTGCTGTCGTGCTTTTGCTTGTCTTATTTCCGCATGCAGCGATCATAATGACCACAGCACATGAGAGCAATGTCAATCTTGAAATGTTCATGTTATTATTTATTAGTCTTTGATCAATTTCTTGACGACCTGTCGGCCATCGATCATAATGCGTGCAAAGTAAATACCCTTTTGATTCATTTGGAGGTCGATGGGGATGTTTTTCATATCCTCTATCCTCAATTCTGAAAGTCGCATCACCACTCTTCCTTGAGCATCTAGCACTTCCACGTTCAATTCACTTCCATAATAAGCGTCCACATTCAAGTAGAAAAGGCCTTCAGCACTAGGATTTGGGAATACAGTAATGAATCTTTCTTTTAGTTCATCTTCAATGCCTACGCTCTGATCCACTAGGAAATGATAGTTAATGAATCCCCCGAAACTCGGATTGAAATTCTTTATAATAGCCCCAGTCACTTTGCGCGTCCTGAAGAAACCATTGCCGTCATTATTGGCAAAAAAGGAAAGGCCGTCCTGACCTGTATCCTGGAAATACAGTGTATAACAGCCATCAGGTAAGTCTAATGTGTCTTTATACTCGGTATATCCTGCGGTAGGATCTCTGTTCAATATCTCATTGCCGGCCTCATCATACACCCAGTATTCAGTCTCGCCATAGGCCAGGTTTGTCTTGAACCAGATATAGAAAGGCACCGTATAGACATCAGGCATCTCGAAGGCAGCGCTCAGACTTGAATTTTCTGTGTTCTCATCAGCTTGACCATTTGGCAATGAAACATTGACATGGAAAATCTCCTCTCCATTGCCGCTCCAGAAGGATTGACCAGAGATAGGTAAAGTGACCTCAACAGCTTCTTTAAAGTCCAATGAACCTGTCCATGCATAGGTCTCTACTGCTCCACCGCTCACATTATAGCTGATAGTTGCCGAGGTCAAGGTCTGAGCTCCAAGATTCCGGATGCTGACCACAGGGTCCTTACATATGGGATTATAGAGGTTATGGAATTCCCAATCATTAGGCGAGATAACATCGACTAGTTCCACATCATTCTGGAAATTCTTAGGACCATATTGAAAGAGTTGCAAGGTGCTGCGATAATTCCCTTCTCCTCCTCCTGTTGGATAAGCCTGCATCCCAAAGTCAATTTCATAGGTCTCTCCGGGTGTGACGTAGGGTGTCATTTCATGGTCATAGCTATCAGCAAAGGTCCCTGGGCACCACCCTGCTCGGTCATAGATCCACGTTCCGCCTTGATCTATCACGGGATTATCAGAACATTCTTTCCAATTCAGCCAAGAGAATCGCTCTACTCCGTCAATGTCTATATGAAATGTCTTCGGGCAGAATTCAGCGCAGTTATTCACTCCTCCGAACCAGTGACCCGTGCTGCGGCTTCGCATCATGAATTCAGATGCATCAGCTCTCAATGTCCTAGGTACAGCTGGTAATACCACATCATCAGCGATATCAGCATGGCCATAATCTCCGAGCCATATCGTCTCGAAACCGAGTAGATCCCTTGGCGGAGTACCTTGGATGAAGTCGAATTCCAAATCGATTAATTCCTGCTGATTCCCTGCTGCGACCTCTATAAGGCCATTCAAGATGAGTGCATAATCAGTCACTTCATATTCCCATCTGAATCCACTAGACCCCAGACTGAGTCCTATTCCATAGGGTGTGACGTAGTTCTGTAATTGATGCCTGTTGGCCTTGAAACTGTTAAGAAATACATCGGTTGCAAGGAGTTCTGTCTCATCTATCAAGAGACCCTCAGGATCATAAGTAGAGGAATTCCCTGGGAGATAGACGTATGAAGTGTCAATGTAGGAGTAGGAGACTCCGGCTACGGCCTGGTCTATATAAGGAAGGGCATGGATCACGGAGACCATATCATGCTCCACTTCTTCTGTCATAAGGACTGATTCCACCGTCATGTCATATTCTCCTGAATAGAATGTGAGGTCAGGACGGATAGAGCTTAAGACCATATTCCTGTTCAATGCTGACCCTTCTTCAGTCACCCGAGTTGGCAGTCCCATAAGCTGGGCATGCTGCTGAGCTGGGCTAGAATCCATCGCTTGAGAACCTTGTCTTTCATCGAAACTGTATGCCGCTTCCAACGATGGATACTGAGGATGCGAAGCATTTATAGATCTGTACATATATGCTTGAACCTCAGCCTCAGTGAGGGCTTTGCTCCATACTTGGAACTCATCTATATGTCCATCATAATTTCCTGCAAAAGGCTGATCAGCCTTCCCTCCTATTTTGAAACGGGTCACACCTGCCATGCTTCTTGTCTTTCCAGTGCCTTGAAGAACCTGAGTGCCGTTCATATAAATAGCCATAATGCCTGTACTGGCATTCTTCACGAAGGTCCAATGTGTCCATTTGCCCGCCAGGTCAGTGATAGAAACGTCCATGTCAATGCGGTCATAGTTGTTACTCATTGCATTCCCTGCATCCCAGTATACGCGGCTATTGCTCCAAGGCAGATGCACATTAAGCACCCTGCGATTCATTTCATCAACTCCTTCAAGCACCCAGGAATTGAAAGGCATGGTCTCCTCATCACCATATGCCCAGAACGAGATGCTTATCTCCTGATTTATATCAGCGAAGACCTCTGCAGGAACCTCAACATATTCATCTCCTTGGAAATCCAGATAGCGGTCTTCTTGGCTGGAGACCAACCCCCGGTCAGCTCCTGAATCTGTGGCACTGATCATGGTCATAGAATTATCAGCAGCCCCTCTGGAGGAAATATCGATTAGGATATTGGAGACACCATCCCACATAAAGGGTTCAGTGAAGTTTAAAGAATAAGGTCCCAGAGCAGGAAGATCCGTGTTCAGGTGATAGACTGTCTGAAAGCCACTATTATCTATTGGACCTCCTTCAGTAAGCTCAGTGAGTGAGCTATGTTTCAAACGAAGCATCAAGTGATCGACCTGACCTCCAGCGCCAAAAAAATCTATTCCCAAGCGGTCTATGGAACCTGCTGAGAGGCCAGCAGTAATGAGTTCAGCGGCAGTATAGAGGTACTGAGCACGGTGATTCACCCTGTCGGTCCTCATGGCGTCTGCACTTACGCTGCTAGCATTGCCTATGTCGTATGAATTCTCAGAAATGGTATTGCTATAAACGGGGAAATATTGGTAGGACTGGATATAATCATAGCCAGGGATATTACGGTAAGGAATGCTGTCCAAGTCCTGGTTACCCAGTTTGAAATAAGGTGTTCCTACGTTGTCATATGTATAGACATCTGTAAATGTGGTGTAGTCCCATTCTCCGCAGGCATAGTTATCTTGGGTGGTAGCGAGGTCGCACTTGAGTGTATAACGCATGATGATTTTGCGATAATTCTCAGGGTCATCAGGAAATTCATACCAGCCTCTGCGCTTGGTGATATCAGAGAAATCCAACGTCTGGATCCGGGTGGTATCCTGCGCTATCAAGCTGAAGGTCAATAGAAAAAGAATGCTGCTAAGGGTAGTTCTCATGGTCAATATAGATTTGTTTCCAGTCATCACCTGGTCTAAGATAAGGGGGCAATTTAGCCAATTATGCCCTACCTTCCTGCGTTCTGCATAGAACAGATAAATTTGTCCCATGGAAGCACCCAAGATAGCATCTATGTTCAAAGGTTTACGAAGTAGACCGAGAGGATTCAATTTCATTCCCCGTTACTATGACATGGAGAAGGAGGAATTCGAGAAAAGGCTCAGGCAGACCCAAAAGGAGCTGGAGATAGAAGAGCGTGAAAGAGCAGCTTCCCTGGTGCGTATGGAACAATCTTTCGAGGGAAAGTCTGGCCTGCGACACACTCCTATCCATGATCAAGGGCGCACACGAAGATTGGCCATCATCTTCCTTGGATTGATTACCATCTTGTACACTTTCTTCAAGTATATATCCTGATTATAAGGAGCGCATGGATATTATCAATCTTCTTCCTGATTCTGTTGCCAATCAGATTGCTGCTGGTGAGGTGATTCAACGCCCAGCCTCGGTGGTGAAAGAACTTATGGAGAATGCCATAGATGCTGGTGCTGCCAAGATCCAGCTGATCATCAAAGAGAGCGGACGTAAACTCATCCAGGTCATTGATAATGGGAAAGGCATGAGCGAGACCGATGCGCGCATGTCCTTCGAGCGTCACGCTACCAGTAAGATCACTAAAGCTGAAGACCTTTTCTACTTGCACACGAAGGGATTCCGTGGAGAGGCTCTGGCATCTATCGCAGCCATTTCCTATGTAGAATTGAAGACCGCCCAGGAAGGAATGAACTTGGGAACGATGATATTGGTCGAGGGAAGCAAAGTCAAAAGTCAAGAGCCTTGTGCCCAGCCTCAGGGCAGCAGTTTCTCCGTGAAGAATCTCTTTTACAATGTCCCAGCGCGAAGAAAGTTCCTCAAGTCTGACAGCAGTGAATTCAGGAACATCATAGAAGAATTCCAGCGAGTGGCCCTAGCCCATCCTGATGTCGCTTTCGGATTGGTGAAGGATGAAGGAGTAGAAGTTTTCGATTTACGCGCAGGCAGTTTAAGACAGCGGGTCGTGGGGATCATGGGCAGCAGTTTTGACCAGCGACTCGTACCTATAGAAGAACAGACTGATGTGGTAAGCATCCATGGATTCATTGGCAAACCTGAATTCGCGAGGCGTACGAAAGGCGAACAATACCTCTTCCTGAATAATCGCTTCATCAAGAATGGCTATCTGCATCATGCCATCAGCAGGGCCTATGAGGAACTGATGCCGCAGAAGAACCATCCTTCCTACTTTCTCTTCTTGAATGTCCCCACAGAACGTGTTGACATAAATATACATCCTACCAAGACAGAGGCTAAGTTCGAGGATGAGAAGGTGATCTATTCCATATTGAGCTCGGCTGTGAGACGCAGTCTGGGGAAATACAACATCGCACCTAGCATAGACTTTGATGAAGAGCAAAGCTTCAAGGTACAGCCCCTAGCCAAAGGACAGAGCATCCAGATTCCTGGAATCAAAGTAGATGAGACTTATAATCCTTTCCAACCCCGTGTAGAGAGCAGAACAAGTGCAGCATCCTTTCAGCAAAAGCGCAGCAGCAATTCCGATTCATGGAGAGAGCTTTATGCAATAAGCAGGCAAATCCATACGGAAGAAGAGCCAGATCTAGAGCAGGCAGTGCAGACTGTGATCCAGGATATGGATGTGCAAGGCAGGGAGCGATTGTTCTATCAATTGAACGAACGCTATCTGGTGAGCAGCTTGAAGTCAGGATTGATGCTCGTGGATATCCAACGAGCCGAGGAACGCATCCTTTATGAGTCATTCATTCGATCCTTAGCCTTGAACAAGGGACGTTCTCAGCAATTACTCTTCCCTGAGACCAAAGACCTGAACGCTGCAGATATGGCGCTTATCACTGAGCATCTCCAGGCCTTCAGAGCAATAGGATTTGACATAGAACCCTTCGGAAACAGGACCATCAAAGTGAATGGAGTACCTGTGGTGGCCATAAAAGTGGATGTGTTCAAATTATTGGACGAATGGCTTGAGGATTTCAAGCAAGAAGTCCCCAATGCAAAGAACAAGCATGAGACATTGGCCAGGACATTGGCAAGAAGGATGCGAAATACAGGAGAAAAAAGATTGAAAGAAGCAGAGATGCGGGAATTGATAGACCGCCTCTTTGCCTGCGAACAACCCTATCATAATCCCTCAGGAAAACCCATAATAGTGAACATAGGAATGGAAGAACTGGACCGTAAATTTAATAGGACGACATGAATTTCAAGAATCTACCCATAGTCACTCAGCGCCTGATCATCCTGAATGGTCTGGTCTTCATTTTCACGGCATTCATTGCACCTCCATTAGGAAAATTATTTGCGCTCTATTACTTTGACTCAGTGAGTTTCGAGCCCTATCAATTGGTCTCACACATGTTCACTCATGCAGGAATCGGGCATATCTTCTTCAATATGTTCGCGCTGTTCATGTTTGGTGCGCCTCTGGAGCGGGTTTGGGGACCTAAGAAATTCCTAATTTTCTATTTCATCACAGGATTCGGAGCTGTATTCTTGCATCAATTGGTAGACTTTATCCAAGTGAGGGACTTGGTTTCTCAATTGACTCCAGGGATGCAGGGTACCATCGCAGGAGAAGGAGTTGCACGCTTCCTTAGTCAAATCCTTGGGCAACAGGTCCAAGACAGTCTGCATGAACCCATTCAAGGACTGCTATCCATTTACAATACCCCTGTGGTAGGAGCCTCTGGCGCGGTCTTTGGGGTATTGGCAGGATTCGCTATGCTCTTCCCCAACACGGAATTGATGATGCTTTTCGTTCCCTTTCCTATCAAGGCGAAATACTTCGTGCTGATTTATGCAGGTGTAGAATTATTCCTTGGAATGTCACGTTTTGGAGGAGATAACATTGCGCATTTCGCCCACCTTGGTGGAGCATTATTCGGATTCCTCTTGGTCAAATACTGGAATAGCCAAAAAGAGAGTTTCAATTGACCATGGCAAAGATCATCGATGATATAAAAGGACTTTATTCCGGGAGCGGAGTAGTAGCACGATACATATTAATCAATGTAGGCGTGTTCCTTGGCTTGAAGGTTTTGCTCTTCATCTTCTGGGCGGCACAGAGCAGCTCTGTGGATCCAGTGCTTTGGCTGGCCTTGCCATCAGACCCGAGTCTCTTCATCCAGCGACCATGGACCTTGGTCAGCTATATGTTCTTGCATGAAGGATTCTGGCATCTATTGATGAATATGATCTGGCTCCATTTCGGTGGAAGGATACTTTCGGAACTGATGGGAACCAAGAAATTTATCAAGGCCTATTGGATGGGTGGCTTGATAGGAGGTGGAATCTTCTTCGCGGCATTCAATCTTATCCCCGCTTTGCAAGGCTCTTATCATCCTCCTTTATTGGGTGCCTCGGCAGCGGTATTCGCTGTATTCATTGCTATCAGTACCTATGCTCCTGATTATGAGGTTAATATGGTGTTCATTGGACCTGTGAAACTGAAGTGGATCGCGCTGATCTTCATCATCCTCAGTTTGCCCAATACAAGTGGGAACATAGGTGGTCATATCGCCCATGCAGGTGGCGCGCTCTGGGGTTATCTCTGGGCCAGCCAGCTCAAGAATGGCCGGGACCTTGGATCCTGGTTCGATTCCTTAGCTGATAGCGTGAGCAGTTATTCATTTACGCGAAGAACAGGTGCCAAGTTCAAAGTGCATAAAAATCCTGCCGCTCCTAAGACTACCATCGATCCGAAAGGCGAGAAACAGGCTGAGATAGATCGCATCCTGGATAAGATCTCCAAGAACGGATATGAAAGCCTAAGTCCCAAGGAGAAAGAGACGCTTTTCAAAGCAAGTGACAAAGGCTGAGCAATGGGCAGATTTATCAAGACTTCTCTCCTTCTGGTAAATTTCTTCGCAGTAATCGCGCTTATCGGAGCATACATGAGTCGCAGCACGACTCCGCTCGAGAATGGATATTTGCCCTTCATAGGACTTACTTTCCCCGCGCTGAGCTTATTGAACCTCTTCTTCATCGCTTTCTGGCAGATCAACGGATCACGTTGGGCCATGCTTTCCTTCTTTACCATGTTACTTGGCTTTAACGCTTGGTTGGATTATTACGGAAATCCATTCACTGGGAACAAGGAGGACGGAGAATATAAGATCCTCAGTCATAATGTGCGGCTCTTCGGGTTTTATCAATGGGACGAGAACATCCAATTACGTGACAGTATGATGGCCAGCCTGGCTGAAGAGCAGGCTGATATACTTTGCTTTCAGGAGTTCTATGTTCATGAGGAAGTGGGTGGATTTAAAACAAAACCCCTTGTCCTTAAGGCGACTAAAGCACCTCATATGCATGAGAAATACACACACGAATTCAGGGATCAATACTTCGGGGTGGTGACCATGTCCAAGCATCCTATCTTGTTTAAAGGCAATATAGAATTCGCCCAGGATTACAATAATTACTGCATCTATACAGACATCCTTCTTCCTTCGGACGACACGATAAGAATCTTCAATGCCCATCTTGCATCCATACATTTCAGAAAAGCTGATTATGATCTGCTTGAAGGAGAGGATAAGGAGATGGATAAGGCACTTGGAAGAGCTGAGGATATGATGCGTAAGTTGAAAAAGGCCTTCGAGCGCAGGGCTCCACAGATAGAGCAGATCATGGAGGAAGTGAAGAAAAGCCCCTATCCGACCATACTCGCAGGAGATTTCAATGACACGCCCATCTCCTATACATATGGATTGATGCGTGATGCATTGGACGATGCATACCGTGACTGTGAGTTTGGGATAGGGAATACCTATAATGGTCCCATCCCTTATCTGCGTATTGATCACCTCTTTCATGATGAACAGATAGATGTGCATAGCTATCGGGTAAAGCATGACCCTTGGTCAGACCATTTTCCTGTGATTTGCAGCTTTAATTTGAATAAGGAAGAATGAACGGTTTCGAGGCATATTTCAAGATGGGTTGGGGTCACATCATAGACCTCACTGCTATAGATCACCTGCTTTTCATCGCAGCATTAATCATAGTCTACGATCATAAAGACTGGAAGCGCATTCTAATCCTACTCACGGCCTTCACATTGGGCCATGCTTTAGCGCTGATAATCGCTTATACAGAGGTGGTAGACCTAAAGAAATCTTGGGTAGAATTCCTTATCCCGCTTACCATCGCAGTGACCACGGTCTATCATATGTTCTCAGGAAACAAGGGCGGCAAGTTCATCTATATCATGACAAGCATCTTCGGCCTGATACATGGATTGGCGTATTCACAGGAATTTATGCATGTGTTTAGACAAGGAGAAGGATATTTAAAAGCCGCCTTAGGCTTCAATACTGGCGTAGAAGCAGGTCAATTGGTCTTTGCTGTATGCCTTCTCCTCTTGGTAGAATTCTTCTCGAGGATCAAGGGATTGGACCGCGGGAAGATCCGCATCTTTTTATTCGGTGTGATCATCACCTTATCTTTACAGCTCTTGATTCAGCATTGGATCTTTTAAACGCATCGTATGAGAACATTAATCCGCCTTTCTTCCCTCTTCATTCTAAGCTGTATTATTTCCCCTGTCTTGAACGCTCAGGAAAATGAACGGGAGGAATCGGATTACGTCTTCGTGGATCCATCAGGAAAGAAAGGCTTCATGTTCGGATTGAACATAGGAGGATACCTGCCCAATGACGAATCAGCGCGCTTCTATGACGGCACGCCAAAGGGAGAAGGCTTTTTAAACTTAGAGGAGTACATTGGGCTCCCCTTCATAAGTGACCAGATCCTCCAAGAGTTGGGCAACAGTGCTTCTTCATTCCGTCTTGCTGAGTATCCAACGGACATGCGTTACACTAATACCGTGTCCTTCGGAGGAAATCTCCGCTATCAGTTTGATTGGGCCAATGCTATAGTCATGGATGCATTTTTCATAGGGTTAAAGACCAATGATGCCTTTGTACTTGCATATGCCAATGACAATGGTACAGTCCAAGACATCTTTCAGAATTTCGACATCCGAGGAAGGGAAGATCGCTTACAACTCAGCATGGGATATCAAGTCTCCTTGTCCAAGCCCAGCCAGATGGCAGGCCACTTCGAATTCGGACCGCTGATGACCTCCGTGAAGATAAAGGAGAACAGCTTCTCTGTGGGTTCACGCACTTACAACATCCTCAGAGCGCAAAGTGTTGGAAGCGGGAACAATCAGCTAATCAACAACAACATTCCTAACATCACATCCTTCGGGGCCTATACCCAGCTAGGAATAAACATGGAATTCGACAAGTTCACCGTTGACCTGGATTGGAGAACGAGCATGGAGAAGATAGCCCTGAGTCCCGCCATAGAAGCGAAATACCGCCTCTATCATATGCCCATGCTAAGATTGGTGTATAGAGTGTCGGTAAAAGGATTTTGAATACTATATTTGCAGTCGCATGCGAAAGGATGCAAACACGGCTGCGTGGCGCAATTGAATAGCGCACCTGATTACGGCTCAGGAGGTTCTAGGTTTGAATCCTAGCGCGGTCACTAAGAAAGAAGAGCCCTGATCTGCATCAAGCAGGTCGGGGTCTTTGTTTTTAGGAGAGCTGACCGATCCCAGATCGAGGAAGATCGGAGAAAAACATAGACTGGATCTTAGATCCAAGGGCTCTGATTTCGGAATTCGGAATGAATAGGAACAGCGAAGCCAATCCTAGCGCGGTCACTAAGAAAGAAGAGCCCTGATCTGCATCAAGCAGGTCGGGGTCTTTGTTTTTAGGAGAGCTGACCGATCCCAGATCGAGGAAGATCGGAGAAAAATATAGACCGGATCTTAGATCCAAGGGCTCTGATTTCGGAATTCGGAATGAATAGGAACAGCGGAGTTAATCCTCTTTTTTATAAAGCACTCGTTCCAAGGCAATAGTGGATTTCAAAAGTCAAGCGTTACTGGGC
>Ga0209284_10001641_pt1 | contig 33635 bp, 20 predicted proteins | sample FRY03_FD_187211 | JGI IMG/M metagenome (GOLD analysis project Ga0209284, IMG submission 187211) | Freshwater microbial communities from Lake Fryxell liftoff mats and glacier meltwater in Antarctica - FRY-03 (SPAdes) (version 2) | ecosystem: Environmental > Aquatic > Freshwater > Ice > Glacier... | reverse complement strand
TGACAGATGTCGAAGGCGAGCCGGTTGTTGTGGCGGATTCTTCGGCTCCGTCCACGGCTGCTCGGCCTGTGCCTGCTGCCAGCGCATCCACAGCCATCACAGAAACCGCCACCACAGAAACCGCCACCACAGAAACCGCCACAGGGCCTGTCGAAGAAGAGGCAGAGCCGGAAAACGGTTGTGCCAATCTGCCCAGCCACGACAGCCTGACAGAAGTGCTGACGGCTGTGGTGGAAGGTGCGGATAACGGCGGCTTTGGCTTTAATATGTGGGCCACGCTGGTGGATCGGGACGGCGTTGTCTGCGCTGTCACCTTCTCCGGCGAAGATCGGGGCGACCAGTGGCCCGGCAGCCGGATTATCTCCGGTCAGAAAGCCAACACGGCCAACGCCTTCAGCCTGCCCGGTTTGGCCTTGAGTACAGGCAATCTTTACAGCGCAGTGCAGCCCGGCGGTTCGCTCTTCGGTCTGCAAGAGAGCAACCCGGTGGATACATCTGTGGCCTATTTCGGCCAGGCCAAGAACTTTGGCACAGAGAACGATCCGATGATCGGTCTGCGTCTGGGTGGCGTGAATGTCTTCGGCGGCGGGCTGGCTCTGTATGACGCAGACGGCGCGCTGTTGGGCGCGGTGGGCGTCAGCGGGGATAGCTCCTGCACGGACCACATCATCGCCTGGAAGGTGCGGGATGCCCTGGAAGTGGACAATGTGCCAGCCGGTGTCAGCGCCACGGGCGACGACAATATCGTCTTTGACATTGAAGACGGTGTGAGCGCCAGCGGTTGGGGTCAGCCCACCTGCGGCCTGGGCGAAGTGGAGATCGCCGCCGACCTGCCTGATTCGTTCCCCGTCGGGGCGAACGAATAGGGAGAAGAGCGTGACGATTTAAGAGCGATTTAAGGGCGATAAAAGATCGTGGATTGGGGGCGTGGCAACAGCCACGCCCCTGATTTTTTGTGTAGAATGTGTTCAACGAAAAATGCAATGCCATCGCCTTCCAAGACTTTGCAACTCTGCTGGCATCTGCTGCGTAGTGTGTATGACACCTATCGGGCGCTTGTCGCGTTGTCGCGTTTATGTCAGCCATACGGCTTCGATCTGTGGTAAACTCGGTACGTTACCTTGGCATCAACCAATTCTCTTCTCAGAAAAACACATAAGGAGCATTTATGAGTACACTTTCCAATCGACGCAACCCCCTATCCGGCTCACCCCTTATCATCGCAGCCGTCGTCGTCATCATCGGCTTCTTGCTGATCGTCTTTGCCGGCCAGTTCTACTACGCCTTCGAGCGGATAGACGAGCAGGAAGTGGGCGTCAAATTCCAGAGCGGCCAGATCAAAGATATTGTCGGCCCCGGCGTCTACTCGGACGTGGGCCTGTATGTGGACCTGGTGCGGGTCTCCAGCCAGGGCATTCCCTTCAGCGTGGCGGACGAGGAGATCATCACCAAAGACAAGCAGCGCATCGGCCTGGTCGTCAGCGGCGACATCTTCCGGCCCGGCGTCAGCAACAAAGAGACTTTGCGCACCCTTTGGGCGCAGTATCGGGGCATCTATCTGAGTGATGAATTAGCCAGTTCCCGCGTGAAGGACTTGGCCCGACAGGCGATGAAAGTCTGTGTGGGCGACCGCACCTTTGACGACAATGTGGTGGGCACGGCGCGGGATGTGCTGCGCAACTGCATCGACGAGGAAATCAGTTCACTGGCTACCAATTTTGGTCTGACGATTGAAAATGTCGTCGTGCCGGATGTGATCCTTTCCGGCGATGTGCAGATTGCGTTGGATGCAATTGTAGCCAGCCGCCTGGAAACCGAAAAAGCCGCCCAGGACACCCTGCGCGCCCGCGCCCAGGCCAACGCCGAGCAGGCCAAGCAGGAGGGTGAAATCCGTGTAGCCCAGAGCCGAATTCAGGAGCAGGCCCGCCAGGAGACGACCCTTGCCAAGCTGCAACAGGAACGGGTGCAGGCTCAGCGGGTGGTGATCGAGGCCGAGAAGGCCAACGACCTCTTTTCTGCCCAGCAGGATTTGGAGATCAACCGGGCCAAAGCCCAGGCTGCCATTGAGTTGGCGAAAGCCGAAATTGCCAGCGAAGCTGCCGTTGCTGAACTCTATAATTCCATGCCCGTTTATGTCACTCTGCTGTTGGCCCGCGCCAATGCGTCTGCCCTTAACCAAACGGACAAAGTGATTTTCGTGCCTGAAGGCACAGCCCCAACAATCGTCCTGCCCGGCCCCGGCATTGTGCCGACCGTGAATACCGGCGGACAGTAGTTTGTCTGACCAACCAAACGGCCTGCCAGCTTTTCGGAAAAGCTGGCAGGCCGTTTTTTTTGTTTGCAGAAATCCCGCTATTGAGCGAAGATATGTAAAGTTCCCCACTGAATAAAATGACTCTGGGCGGAATAATCGGAGTTGTACCTGTTTTCCTACACCTCTCCAACCGCCTTCCCGCCGAAAGATGGCCGACGAAAGATGGCCGACCAATTATGCCGCCAGTTCCCTGGAAAACCCGCTCCAGCAAACCGATTTACGAAAACAAATGGATGCGTCTGCGCGAAGACATCGCCGAAATGCCCGATGGACGCACGACCGTCTATGGCGTTGTCACCTTTGGACAATGCGTGGGCGTGCTGCCTTTTGTCGATGACAATCACGTGGCACTGGTGCGCCAATACCGCTACGTCTTCGGCGAAAACCAGCGCTGGGAGATGCCCACCGGCGGCGTCAAAGCGGGCGAGCCACCCGAAGTCGCGGCCCTGCGGGAGTTGCGGGAAGAGGTGGGCTACACCGCCGAGCGTCTCGTCCCCGTCAGCACGTACTACACCTCCAAAAGCATCTGCGACGAGACGGCTCACCTTTACTTGGGCTACGATCTGACCCGCGCTGCCCTGCCCCCCGACGACACCGAGTTTTTCGAGATAGCGATCTTTCCCTTCGACGAAGTGCTGGAAATGGTTGTCCGCAGCGAAATCCGCGACGGGATGACTGTCATCGCCGTTCTCCACGCGGCGCGATTACGGGCCGCGTAAGAATTTGTTCACAATGTGGCAATAGATAGACCAGACAAAAGTTGTACGCTAATTCTCAAATCCGTTTTTGTAGCCCACAGGAGCAGTCAATGAATTCTGCCACCGAAGTTGCCACACCCGCCTGGGACGAACGCCTGCGCAAAATTACGATTGTCATCGCCCGTCTGGGGCTGGCCTATCTCTTCCTCACGCAGCTTTTCTGGAAACTGCCTCCCACTTTTGGCTGCTCCAATGACTTCGCCTTTCCCGTGGCCGCGTCCGCGCCCAACTATTGGGATGGCAACGGCAGCGGCGGTCTCTGCTATTGGATGGGGCTGGAATCCATCTATGCGCCCAGCTACCGGCAAGTGCTGGTGACGGATATGCGCCCGGCGGGTCTGCCCAAAATCGGCTTCAACATTGCACCCCTGGCCCAGGCCAATGCCCTGCTGCTGGACAATGTGATTATCCCCAATATCGCCTTCTTCGGCTGGCTCATCTGGCTGGCTGAGTTCTGGATATTTGCCTCGATGCTGCTCGGCTTCCTCTCCCGTTTTGGTGCGCTAGTCGCCATCGGCATCAGCGCGCAACTCTGGGTGGGGCTTGCCAACATCCCCAGACCCTATGAATGGGAGTGGGCCTACGGCGCGATTGTCCTGCTCTCAATTGTGCTGCTGGGGCTTGCACCGGGCCGCGTCTTTGGCGTGGACGGGATGCTGCGCCGCCGGGTGGCGGCCTCCGCAGCTCAGGGCAACCGCATCTCCCAACTGTTGATGGCGCTGAGTTGATGGCGCATAAACACACTGACCGTTTTCTGGCGGTGGTTGCCAAACGGCCCGCCGCTGGGCAAACCAAAACCCGCCTCTGCCCGCCACTTTCCGGGGCCGAGGCGGCCGCGCTCTACGAATGTTTTCTGGCGGATACGCTGGATTTGATGCGCCAGACGGACGGCGTGGAGCGGGCAATTATTTATCTGCCCGAAGATGAAAGCGGCTACTTTCGACAACTGGCCCCGGACTTCGCCCTGCATCCCCAACGCGGAGACGATTTGGGCGCACGTCTGGACAATCTGCTCAGTGACGCCCTGGCCGCGGGCGCACGTCAGGCGGTGGTGATGGACAGCGACAGCCCAACCCTGCCCGTCTCCTCTGTGCAGGAAGCCTACGCCCGTCTGGACACGGGCGCGGATGTGGTCTTTGGCCCCTGCGACGACGGCGGTTACTATCTGGTCGGTGTGACCCGACCCCAGCCCCGGCTGCTGCGCGAAGTGGCGATGAGTACAGCTACCGTTCTGGAAGATTCGCTTGCCATCGCCCGCTCGCTGGGCTTGAAAGTTTCTCTGCTGCCCGTCTGGTATGACGTGGACACAGGCGCGGAGTTGGAACGCTTGCAGGCTGAATTGCGCCATTTGCCGCCCGAAACGGCCCAACACACCCGGCGCTGGCTGGCTGAGAGTATCGAGCGGCGTCCCTTCGATAAACTCAGGACGTCGCCCGAGCCTGTCGAAGGGATGACCCAATGACCAATCCCTGGCGCAACCCGGACGCGCTGCCCGCGGACGCTGTGCAATCTCTGGCCCAGTTCATCAACGCCCGCGCCGACATCCCCGACCAGTCCGCAGCCCACGCCGCGCTGGTGGAAGCGTTGTCACCCCAGCCCGGTGAGCGTCTGCTGGATTTTGGCTGTGGTACGGGTGTGATTGCCCGGCGGCTGGCTCCGCTCGTCGGAGAGAACGGCGCAGTGGTGGGTGTAGACATCAGCGCGGCGATGCTCGATTTTGCCCGAAGCTGCGGCGGCCCGGCCCATCTGCGCTACGAACAGAGCGACGGCGCAACGCTCCCCTTTCTGGATGACAGCTTTGACGGCGGCGCGATGGCCCGCACGCTTCTGCACGTGGAAGACCCCCACGAGACGCTTGTGGAATTGCGCCGGGTGGTGCGTCCTGGCGGGCGGCTGGCGATTCTGGAATGTGACTGGGGTACAATGGCGGTAGATCAGAGCGACCGAGCGCTGACCCGGCGCATCCTCGACTGGCGCACGGATACGGTGGACGGCAACAATTGGATGGGGCGCCAACTGGTGGCCCGCTCTCTGGCTGCTGGCTGGCAGATCGGCGACATCCGCGTCCTCACAACCGTCGGGCGGGACGAGACGACCACCCATTTCGGCAGCCTGCGCCGCGGCGGGGAATTGGCATTGCAGAATGGCGTCATCGATCAAAGCGAATACGACAAATGGGTGGGCGAATTGGAGAGCCGTTTGGCCGCGGGGCTGTTTTTCGCCTCCATCAACGAATATATCGTCGTCGCCCGGAAAGAGTAGGACGCTGATTTACGCAGATTTCACAGAAAAATCCGTGCAAATCCATCCAATCCGTGCTCATCCGTGTCCTTTTTTATCCGTTCTCATCCGCCCGATCCGCATCATCCGCGTTCTATTCTTAGGAGGTAAAAATGGCTTACTCAGTCGGTATTGGGCTGACCAACGCCTGCAATCTGGCCTGCGCCCACTGCTATCGACCCACCGACCGCATCGACGCCGTGCCGCTGGAGCAGATTAAGACAATCTGCGATAATCTGCCCGTGGGTAGTATGGGGATGGGCACAGGCGAAAATATCCTGCACCCTCAATTCGAGGAGATCGTGCGCTATCTGCACGGGCGGGAGGTGAAGCTGAGCATCGCCTCCAACGGCCACAGCTTGACCGCGATGAGCGACGAATTGCTGGGGATGTTCAACGATCTGGAAGTCTCCATCGACTATCCCAGCGCGGCCCAGCAGGACGGAATGCGCGGGCCGGGCAACTGGGAACTGGTTCATCGGGCTATCGAACGCTGTCACGACACGGGCAAATCAATCTCCATTCTGGCCACGCTGATGACCACAAACTACAGCCAGATGGACGGAATGGTGGCCCTGGCCCGTTCTGTCGGCGCCAACCTGCGGGTGAATGTCTATCAGGCCGTGCGCACGGACCTCTACCGGCTGACGTATGAGCAGTTTTGGGAAGCCTATCAGCGCCTCTTTTCGGCGGGCAAAGTGGTCAGTTGCAGCGAGCCGATTGTGCGGGCCGCGATGGGGCTGCCCGATGTGGAGTCGCCCTGTGGCCGCAACAGCATCCGCTTTGATATGCGCGGGCGGGTGATTCCCTGTGTCTACTGGCCGGTGGCAGCGCCCGCGCCGTATACGGTGGCTGACTTGCCGGAGAAGGGCGAGCGCATTTTGGAGCACGCCTATTTCCAGCAGGCGATTGCCACCCCGGCCCACGCCGCGGATTGTCCCTGCCAGGGGGGCTGCGCCAGTCGTCGCGCCCTGAACAACGAACTGGACGCCCACGACGAGTATTGCCCGTGGGTGCGGGGCGACGAAATGAAACTGGCCTGGGAAGCCGCGCCGGCGGTCGATCTGGTGCGCAGCCGCAACGTTTGCACGACGATTGTGGTTTGAGGATTCCTATGGAAATTATCGAACTGAAGGAGCGGACCGCCACGCCGCCTATGCCCGACCAGTTGTATATCGAAGTCACGAACCGCTGCAATTCTTTTTGCATTTCGTGCCCGCTGACATACGACCACTTTTTGCCCTTCGAGGCGAAGAATCATCTGTCGTGGGAAAAGTTCCGGCGCATTGTGGATTCTGTGCCTGACATCAAACGGGCGGTGCTACACGGCATCGGCGAACCCCTGCTCAATCGGGAATTGCCCCGTTTCGTGCGCCACCTGAAAGAGCGGGGCAGCCACGTCCTCTTCAATTCCAACGGCGTGCTGTTGGACCAGAAGCGGGGGGACGCGCTGGTGGAGGCGGGGCTGGACGAACTGCGGGTTTCGGTGGATGCGGTAACGCCTGAACTCTACGCCAAGCTGCGGGGAATCGACGCCCTGCCCCGCATTCTGGACAATCTGCGCGCGTTCGTCCAGCGCCACGGCGGACGCTCCACCCCCCGCCTCTCCCTCTGGCTGGTGGGGATGCAGGAAAATGTGCATCAGTTGCGGGATTTTGTGCGGCTGGGCGCGGAGCTGGGCGTGGCGGAGGTCTATTTGCAGCGGCTGGTCTACTTTGGCGGCGGTGAGCATCTGGCCGAAGATACGACGATGACCGTCGAGCAATCCCTCTACGGCACGCTGGAAGAGTACCAGGCCGCGCTGATTCTGGAGTGCGAGGAGCTGGCCGAATCGTTCGGTATGACTTTCCGGGCCTCTGGCGCGACGACACCCCACGAGAGTGTGGCGGTGAAGGGCGATTCTCCCTGGCAGGGCTGTCTGCGCCCGTGGAAGCTGATGTACATCACCGCCAACGGCAACGCCCTGCCCTGCTGCATTGCTCCCTTTGCCGCGCCTGACTATCCCGATATTGTGCTGGGCAATGTCTTTGAGAAGCCCCTGGCCGATGTCTGGCACGGGGAGCGCTATACGGAATTGCGGGCCGCGGTCTCCGGCGAAAGTCCCGCGCCCTGGCCCTGTCAACACTGCGGGGTGCGGTGGAGTCTGTGAACAAGACCCTTCGCACACCTGACAGGTGGGCAGACAGAGGTGTTTTTCAGGGCAAAAATTTTCACACTGCCCACCTGTCAGGTGTGGGTCTGCTCTCCCTCCTCGGCTACGGCTGGCTGGCCTGGCGCTATCCCCTGGCAGACAATTTACAGTGGCCGCGTGGCGGCTGGTATCCGCCCCAGGAAGCGGTTCTCTCCAATCTGTGGATTCATTTGGCGGTCTACGGGCTGATCTTCGGCGCGTATCTGCTGGCGGTGAAGGATTTAACGCAGAGGTGCAGAGGCGGGGAGGAAAGGCAAAAGGCAAAAGGCGCTGTCCTGAGCCTGTCGAAGGAGGAAGGCAAAAGTGGCGTAGTATCTGCCACCGACGACGGGGAAGATGCTCCCGCAGAGGCGCAGAGACGCAGAGAGGGAAATAATCAGCGTTCATCAGCGTTTATCAGCGGCCATTCTTTCGTCTTTGTCGTCGTTTTTGTCTGGCTGGCGGCGTCGGTTCTGATGCTCTGGACCACCCCCAATGGCGATTCCCACGATATTTACGATTATATCTACCGAGGACGCTTGCAGGTGGAGAAGGGGGTCAGCCCCCTGGCGGTGACGCCCGCAGAAGCGCCCCGTATGGCTTTCTACGCCTATGCTGCCTGGAAGAAAAATGTGGACACTTACGGGCCGCTGTGGGAATATGCCAGTGGCGGCGTTTCGTGGCTGGTCAACCGCTGGCTGCGGGCAACGGGTGGCTTTCCCGTGGGCATCTCAGACTGTCCTCAATCGCCGGTGGCGTGTCGGGCGCTGATGGCGTGGGTGACGGGCTACCGGCTGCTGGCGATTGGTCTAACGGGGCTGGCGGGTTGGCTGATTTACGGGCTGGTGAAGCGGGAGCATCCGGCCTGGGCGCTGCCCAGCCTGCTTGTCTGGCTGTGGAACCCGGCAGTGATCCTTACCTCTGCCCTGGGCGCACACAATGACGGGCTGATGCTTGTGTTGCTGCTGGCTGCGTTTTTGGCAGTGCAACGCAAACACTGGCTATGGGCCTTTTTCCTGCTCGGTCTGGCTGCGCATGTCAAATTGACCGCGTTGATTTGGTTTCCCGTATTGGGTCTCTGGCTCTGGCGGCAGATTGGTTTTCGGCGGGCAATGCTGGCCGGGCTGGCCGCAGCGGTGCTGCTTATGCCCCTCTCCTGGCTGCTCTATCGTCCACTCGGCGGCTGGGAGACATTGCCGCGGATGCTCAGCGAGCGGGTGCTGTACGTCGCCAACTCCCCTTCTCAATTCATCGACCGACTGCTGCCTCTGCTGGGGTATCGATCTCCTAAAGAGTCCGTGCTTTTCTATATTATCCGTATGCCGTCCTATCTTTTTGCACTGCTGGGCGTAACGATCCCGGCCTGGCTGGTTTGCAAAAATCGGCTGGCTGCACGAGGTATCAATGGACAATTGTGGGCGCTGGCGCTGGTGGCGTCGATGCTCTATTTGACGATTGGAAGTTTCTGGTTTCAGCACTGGTATGTGCTGTGGGCGGCGCTTCCTGCCGCGCTGCTGCCGTGGAGCCGCTTCACCCGCTGGGTGCTGCCCTTTGTCTGTCTCGGCCCACTGGCAGCGAATATCATTGCGGGCACGCTTTCCCAACTGCCGGTGATGATTATTTCTGTAATCGGATTGACCGGGCTGGTGGTGGCGGTGATTTGGCTGCCGGGGCTGGGGGCAGGGACGGTGGCGGGACTCTTCACGGCTAGAAGTGCAAGAGCGCCGGGATAACAACTGCGGCAACTGTTGTTCAGTGGCAGGATAAGCCGGGCGTTTGGCACGACGTGGAAGGCTGGCAAGGCCATGTGCGCAATGGCTGGATTCGCTGGCGGGTGGCTCGAAAAGATTGGGCGGCTGGCCCCTTCCGCTGGCAGGTGTATGACAAAGAGGGGGGCACACTTCTGGCGAGTACAGCCAACTTCACCCTGCCCAACGGTGTGCGGGGCTTCGTTTGGGTTGCGCCTGTGGCTCTCCCCACGACTGCTTCTGTGCCTGCCTCGGCCCCTATGCCTGCGGCAGGCGATTGATAATTTTATTCTGACCGTTCGGCCAGTTTCGCCCAACGGTCAAAGGCATTTTCTAACGATTTTTCTGTTCGTTCTAACTCGCCAGCCAGAGTCTGAATGCGTGCGTAGTCCTCGCCGCCCCGGTTGATGGCTTCCTGCAACTTCGCCTGTTCTGCCTCTTGGGCCGCAATTTGGGATTCCAGTTGTTCTAATTCCCGCTGCTCATTCCACGTCAGTTTTTTGGCGGAAGTTCGACTTTCAGAAGCCCGACTTTCAGAAGTTCGACTTTTCGGAAAAAGTCGAACTTCTTCTTTTTCCTCTGACATCTCCTCGTCCCGCAATCTTCGATAACTCTCGTAGGGCGCGGGATAGCGCTTGCCCAGTTTGCCATTTTCATAGGGCAGAATGAAGTCCACCGTGCGATCCAGAAAATAGCGGTCGTGGCTGACGACGATCAGGCAGCCGGTGAAGTGATCCAAAAATTCTTCCAGCACAGCCAGCGTCTGTACGTCCAGATCGTTCGTCGGCTCGTCCAACAGCAACACATTTGGCTGGTGGATGAGCGTGCGCAGCAGATAAAGCCGCCGTCGTTCGCCACCGCTCAGGCTGCTGATGCGCCCCCACTGCATCCCGCGGGGAAAGAGAAACCACTCCAATATCTGGGCCGCCTCCACCCGCTCGCCCTCTTTTGTGCGGATAAGGGATGCTTCCTCCTCAATGAATTCCAGCAGCCGGGTGCGCGCTGCCAAATCAGCCGCGTTCTGGTCATAATAGCCCACCTGCACTGTCTCGCCCCAGTCCAGTGTGCCACCCTCTGGGGCCAGCTTGCCCGCCAGAATTTCCAGAAATGTGCTTTTGCCCGCGCCGTTTGCGCCCAAAATGCCCAGGCGATCCCCCGGCTCCAAATGGAAGTCCACGCCGTCCACCACCCGCACGCCGTCGTAGGCTTTGACCAGCCCTTTGACCGTCAGCACTTTCGTGCCCAGCCGCCGCGAGGCCAGGGCCATCGCCACTCGCTCTTCGCCGGAGTCATAGCTGATCTTTTCGATTTCGGCAAAGCGCTCCTTGCGCGCCTTCTGCTTTGTACCCCGCGCCATAGGCATCCGGCGCACCCACTCCAACTCCCGTTTGAGAAATTGGCGGCGCTTCTGATCGGCAGAGGCCAACTTTTCGTGGCGTTCTTCCCGCAGTTCCAGATAGCGGCTGTAGTTGCCGGGATAGAGAATCAGTTCTCTCCGGTCCAGCTCCACAATGCGGTTGACCACCCGGTCCAGAAAGTAGCGGTCGTGTGTAACCATCAGCAGAGCGCCGGGCGTTGACACCAGATACTCTTCCAGCCAGTCCACCGTCTCTGCGTCGATGTGGTTGGTCGGCTCGTCCAGAATCAGCAGATCGGCCCGGTCGATGAGGGCGCGGGCCAGGGCTACCCGTTTGCGCTGGCCCCCGCTGAGTGTGCCCACCCGGGCGTCGAAATTGTCGATACCCAGTTTGGTCAAAATGGCTTTGGCGTTGGCCTCGGCTGCCCAGCCCCCGTCCTGCCCCATCTGGCTGGTGAGTTCGAGCAACTGGCGCTGGGATTCGGCGTCGTGGGGGTTGCGTTCCAGCCGTTGGCTGGCGGATTCGTAGGCGGCCAGCAGTTGCATTTGGGGCGAGTCGCTGCGGAAAAGCTGTTGCAGGACAGTGGCGCTGTCGTCCAGCGCTGGTTCCTGATGCAGGAATTCCACCCGCACGTGACCCCAGAGGGTGACGCTGCCGCTGTCCGGCGCTTCTTCCCCCGCGATCAGGCGCAGAAGCGTCGTCTTACCGCTGCCGTTTACGCCGAGTAGTCCGATGCGCTCGCCGGTGTTGATGGAAAGATTCACTTTGTCCAGCAGCAGCCGTTCGGAGTACTGCTTGGAGACCGCTTCGAGGGTGAGAAGGTTCATTCTAACGGGCCGCCTTGGCGCTGTGCTGTCCAAAGATTCAAGAACGTACGAGGCGTCACGATAGCGACTCCGAGGATAGAAGCCACATCGAGAAGATGGCTGTCGCCCGAAACCAGATAGTTCGCTTGTCCCGTAACAGCCAGTGTCACAAATTTGTCATCATCGGGATCGTCTTTGATAGCATTTATATGCTCCGGTGGAGAGAGAAGTGTGCCATCTGTTGATAGCAAATCCAAAAGGCGCGTGATTTCTTTCTCGGAGTAAATGAGCCGTTTCTGGACGCGAGGATAGCCGAGTACCCGTTTGAGTTCGGACAGCACATCCTGAGAAACGAGCAGGTCCAGTTTGCCAGCGCGCCAAAGAGAGAGGATTTGAGCCGATGTGCTTTCCCGTTTGAAGAGGGCGCTAATCAGGACATTCGTGTCGAGGACAATGCGCATGAGCCGGACGCTTTCTATGCTTGGGATCGGCTCTCGTGAACTGTTTGATTGATGAAATCCATTAGTTCGTCTTCGCCCATAGACAGATCGGTGTTGCGCTCTTGCAGTTCATCGACAATGGCAAATCTCTCTTCTCTTTCACTCCGCCACTGTGCCAATAAGGCATAGGGCACAATCGCCGCGGCTGGTTTGCCGCTTTTCATCAGGACGACTGTCTCGCCCAAATAGCGCGCTTTATCCACAATTTCGCTCAGTCTACTGCGTGCTTCTGTAATGCCAATGGTTAGTTCCATTTGTGCTATACCTCTCGCAGGGCAAAATGCAAAAAATGTACATATTGTACTGTTTGCAAAGTGTGTGCAGTGTAGCAATAATGCAAGGATTCGTCAAGAAGACGGTGAGGGGGCGGACTGTATCTGTCGCCAGCCCGCCAACATCTGATCCATCACCCAAGTGGTGCGGGCTGCGCTTTCGCCTGTGCTGAGGCAGCGCCCCTCGCCGTTGAGTTCGTCCACAATCGTCTGGATCAATGGCTGGTGGACGTGATCCGGCTGGGTGATGGGAATTTCCTGCACACCCGCGGCTGTGGTCAGTTGGATGGGGCTGGTGTCGAAGCAGACGTAACCGATGCGCCCCAGCGGCCCTTCCAGTTCGGTCCAGTCCAACCGGTCGAATGCGGTAAAAAACCAGGAACCCGTGCCCAGCGCGCCGTTCTCGAAAGCGAAGCTGCCCGTCACAATATCCTCCGCTGGGTAGTGGCCGCCCTGATTCGTGGCAAAACCGGAAACCGAACGGATGGGGCTGACGAGCAAATCCACAATATCCAGCATATGCGCGGCCAAGTCCAGAAAAAGGCCGCCGCCCGCAATCGCCGGGTTGACCCGCCAGGGCAGGCTTGTACTGGACTTGTCGAACGCATCGGACAAATTCATTGGGTCGCCGGGCCGGTGCAGTTGGGCCGAGACGGGCTGGCGCAGGCGAATGTTCACCGAACGCACGTCGCCGATGACGCCGCTTGCCAGCAGTTCCTGAATTTTGACGAATTTGGGCAGCCGTCGCCGATAGTAGCCCACCCAAAGCGGAACGCCGGCGGCCTTGCATGCCTCCACCATCTCCACGCAGTCGGCGTAGGTGGGGGCCATAGGCTTCTCCACATAGACCGGTTTGCCCGCGCCCGCGGCCAGCAGCGTATATTCCTTGTGGGAGCTGGGCGGCGTTGCCACATACACAGCATCCACCTCCGGGTCGTCGATGAGCGACTGGGCGTCGTCGTACCAGCGGGGGACGCCGTGACGGCTGGCAAAGTCTGCGGCCAGTTCGCCGTTGCGCCGCATCACCGCCACCAGCGCGGAGTTGGTTGCCTTTTGAAAGCCCGGCCCACTCTTCACTTCGCACACATCCCCACAGCCGATAATACCCCAGCGGATCGTCGTCATTGTCTCTGAGCCTTTCGTATAAATCGTTCGCGTTGAAGAACCAGAAAAGTAGAGGAGACAAGATGACAAAATGGAGGGATGAGACGTTAACGCTCCCTTCATCCCTCCATCCCTTCCCCTTTTTCTGTTTGCGTTCTTTGTAAGCAGGTGGTATTCTGCCTCAATATGCCCACCACTGGTGATTATCCGATGCGTATCCCTGCTTCTATTCTCGCTATTCTGCTCTTTCTGGCAAGTGTGCTGCCCGTCGCCGCGACAGATTTGGCGGCAGATTTGGCAGCAAATTTGGCAGCAGACCCGGCCTGTCCCAACTGTGCGCCCACGCCGTCAGGGGCGCTGGTTGTCCCCTATCGCTGGACAAGTGAAGGGCGTGTTGTGCTGCGTCAGAACCGGCGGGGCAACGGCTGGTCGGCTGCGCTGGAGAGCGGCGTAGAGGTGCGTACGTCCCTGTTGCAGGCGGCGGGCGATCTGAACGGCGACGCCATCGACGACCGGGTGTTGCTCCTGGAAAGCCGGGCCAGCCGCCGGGGAGCCTATGCAGGCGGCACGCGCTGGGAGTTGATTGTCCTGACGGGCGGCACAGAGGGTGCGGAGACGCCCACAGCCGGTGTTACCTTCAGCCTCGCCTTCCAAGTAACCCGCCTTGCCCTCGCCAATGGCAAAATAGAAATCTCTCTGACCGCAGGGGACGACACTACTGAAACCGCCTTTGTGTTGGAAACCGACGGGCTGCACCGGGCCGATGGGGAGCTGACAATTCTCACCCATCAGGTGCGGCGAGAGGAGACGCTCTCCAAAATCGCCGCCCGCTATCGGGTATCCGTGGCCGATCTGACGGCTCGCAACGGCATTGGCGACGCCAATCAACTGGCAATCGGTCAGGCCCTCGCCATCCCCGCCACCCAGCCCGCGCAAGAAAATGTGGATGGCGTGCCCTTTGTCTTTTTTGGGCTGCCCGGCGAACAACTGCGAACCGGTGACACGCCTCTGCCCCTGCGCCCGGCCCAGCACGTCGTCCAGGCGGGCGAGCGCTGGGATCAGATTGCGGCCCGTCATCGGGTGGCCCTGCCCGATCTCATCGACCACAACGGACTGCGTCTGAGTGCCCGGCCCACCCCCGGCCAAGTGATCTTCATCCCTGGCATCCCGCGTGAAAAGGTCCTCTATCTCACCTTTGATGACGGCCCCCACAAAGAATGGACGCCAAAATTCCTCGATCTGCTGGCCCGTTTCCAGGCCCACGTCACATTCTTTGTCAACGGCGTCTACGCCAATCTTTACCCGGAGTTGATTCAACGGGAGGTTGACGAGGGGCACGGCGTCGCCAACCACACGTATTACCATTCCCATCTGGACAAACTGAGCCAGGAGCGGGTGGCGTGGGAACTGATCTCCACCCAGACGGCCATCGGCGTGGACAAGCAGGCCGCCTGCTTCCGCCCGCCCTACGGCATCCTGCCCCCCGCGGCCTGGAATACAGTCGTCGGTCAGGGCTACGAAGTGGTGATTTGGGACATCGACAGTCTGGACTGGAAGAAGCCCGACGCCGAGACGATTGCCGCGCCGGTGTTGGAAGGGGCCTACGACGGCGCGATTGTTCTGATGCACGACGGCGGGGAGGATCGCCCGGAAACCCTGGCCGCGCTGGAGACGGTGCTGACTGAACTGGGCAGCCAGGGCTATCGATTTGAAGCGTACTGTAAAAGATGAAGGGAGCGTTCCTGTTTCATCCCGTCAGCCCTTCATCCCTTATCAGCGCAAACCCCACCAATCCCAACAGGGCCATCCCCGCCCAAAAGAGATAGGGCAGACCGGAGCCGTAGACCGCTAGACTGTTGCCCGCGGGCGGTGACAGCACTGACCCGATCTGGGAGATGGAGACAATCAGCCCCACGGCTGTGCCTGCGTAGGTTGTGCCCACCTCTTTGATTTCGATGATCAGCGTCATAAAAATCGCCATAAAGCCGTCCCGCACCACCCCCGCCAGGATCACCGCTCCCCAGACCAGTAGGCCGTCCGCGATGGATAGCAGGCCAAAGCCGGTAGCAATCATAACCGTCGCCACCATCAACACCTGTCGCCGGGAGCCGAGGCGGTCCGAGAGCAGGGCAATGGGGATCGTAAAGAGCAGGCTGGCCGCGTGAAAGGTCGCCAACGCACTGTCTGCGGTGGTCGCCTGCCAGCCCAGCCCGCGCAGATAAAGCGGCAGATAGCCCAAGCCGCCCTGGATGCAACTGCCCACGCCCAGCATTGCCAGCCCCAACAGCCAGACATTGCGCACTCCGGCCACGTGGGCCAGACTCTCGCGCAGGGGGCGATGGGGCGTTGTGCGTTTGGGGGCGCGACGACCCTCTGGCCCGTCCGCTGTGGTGGCCCAGACCAGCGCCACCAGCAGCGCCACCCCACCGTAGACAAAGAGGAGATTGCGCCATCCGCCCAGCAGGGGTGAAAAGAACGACGCGCCCAGCAGCGAGCCAAGCATAAAACCCGACGCCATCCCCGCGGAGACGACCGCATTAGCCAGCCCCAACCGCTTGCCTGTGAACCAGACGCCGCAGGTCTTGTGGACATTTGTGGGAACCATTAGCGGGAAGAGACCAGCCACGACAACTGTTGCGGCCAGCATCGGGTAGGAGGGGGCAAAACCGCGCAATGCGCCGGTCAACCCGGTCAGCACACAGGCGTAAATCAGCGTGCGCTTGGCCCCGATGCGGTCGCCGATGATGCCGCCCAGCAGACTCATCACAATGCCGGTGAGAGAACCCAATCCCCAGACGACACCAATCTGCACGATATTCAGGGACAAATCCCCGGCGATTTCGTCAAAGAGAACGGGCAGAGACATAGCCGGAATCGCCACCACCAGCATATGGGTCAGCGCGGCGAGGGCGAGGATATACCATTTGTACCAGGGGCGCATAGAGGGGAACTTTCGTGAAATAATGACAATTGGTGAAAGGAAGAGAGAAGACGCTGCGTTCTTGTCATCCTGTCATTCCTTCATACTCAGCCCAATCCGCCCCCGCGCCGCGTCGATGCTCAACACCCGCACCGTCACCACATCGCCCACCCGCACCACCGCGTGGGGATCGCTCACGTAACGGTCGGCCATTTCCGAGATATGCACCAGCCCGTCCTGTTTGACGCCGATGTCCACAAACGCGCCAAAGGCGACGACATTGCGCACTGTCGCCGTCAGGACCATTCCTTCCCGCAGATCGTCCATCGACAGCACATCCGCCCGCAACTGGACCGGGGGCAGATCGTCGCGAGGGTCCCGGCCCGGCTTGGAGAGCGCATCCAAAATATCATTCAGCGTCGGCTCGCCCACGCCCAGCGTTGCGGCCAGGCCGCGTGCCTCCAGGCGCATTCTGTCCAGAGGCAGCGCCGCCAAAGAGTCGAAAGGCGCGGCCAGCCGTTCCACCACCGGGTAGCTTTCCGGGTGGATGGCGGTGTTATCGAGCGGATTGTCGCCTTCGGGAATGCGCAGAAAGCCAGCGGCCTGCTCGTAGGCTTTAGGGCCGACGCCCTTCACTTTCAAAATTTGCGCCCGGCTGCGAAAGGGGCCGTTGACGTCCCGATGCGCGACGACATTTTCCGCGGTGCGGCTGGACAGCCCGGCCACCTGGGCCAGCAGCGCGGGCGAGGCGGTGTTCACATTCACCCCCACGCTGTTGACCACCGATTCCACCACCCCGTCCAACGCGCCGGCCAGCTTCTTCTGGTCCACGTCGTGCTGATAGAGGCCCACGCCGATGCTCTGGGGATCGATCTTCACCAGTTCGGCCAGGGGGTCTTGCAGGCGGCGGGCAATCGAGACCGCGCCCCGGATCGACACGTCCAAGTCGGGAAATTCCTGGCGGGCAAGCGGGGAGGCAGAATAGACGCTGGCCCCGGCTTCGTTGACGAGGGCGTAGGCGAGGGGCGAATGGCGAGATGCGGGTTGCGCTTTGACCAGATCGGCCACCAGTTGTTCGGTCTCCCGGCTGGCCGTGCCGTTGCCGATGGCGATGGCCTGCACGTCATAGCGCTCCACCAATTTCATCAGTTCGGCCAGAGCTTCGGCGCGGCGGTTCTGGGGCGCGTGGGGATAAACAGCCGTCGTGTGCAACAGTTTGCCCGTGGCGTCGCAGACGGCGATTTTGCAGCCCGTGCGAAAGGCCGGGTCGATGCCCATCACCACCCGGCCTTTCAGCGGCGGCTGGAGGAGCAGGGCGCGCAGATTCTTTTGGAAAGCCCCAATCGCGGAATCGTCGGCGGTTTCGGTCAGGGCCTTGCGGCTCTCCCGTTCGATGGCCGGGGCGAGCAGACGGGCGTAGCCGTCTTCGATGGCGGCTTCCAACTGCCCGGCAAAGGGCGAGCGAGGGGTGTGCTGGAGAAAACGGGCCGCGTGCTGGCGAATCTCGGCTGCGGGTCCGCTTATGCCCACCCGCAGCACTTTTTCATTCTCGCCCCGGTTCAGGGCCAGTGCCTGGTGGGGCTGCAAGCGGCGCACGGTAGTGGCGAAATTGTGGTAAAGCTCGTATTTGGCCTGCTCGTCTGCGCCCTCTTTGACCAGACGGGCGCTTATTTCCCCCTTTTCGTAAAAACGCTCGCGGGCAAACTGGCGGATGGCTGCGGTCTCGGCCATCTGCTCGGCCACAATGTCCCGCGCACCCGCCAGGGCCGCCTCCACATCCGGCACGTCGGCGGAGAGAAATTTCTGGGCCGCGCTCTCTGGCTTGCCGTTTGTGGGCTGGGCCAGGATGAGTTCGGCCAAAGGCGCAAGCCCCAACTCTCTGGCGACAGTGGCACGGGTGCGCCGTCTGGGGCGATAGGGCAGGTAAATGTCTTCAACGGCCTGCAATGTCTCGGCTGCGGTGATGGCGGCTTCTAACGTTTGCGTCAGCTTGCCCTGTTCGGCGATGGAGGCCAGAACCGTTTGTTTGCGTTCGTCCAGGGCGCGCAGATAGGCCAGCCGTTCGGCCACGCCGCGCAGTTGTTCCTCGTCCAGTCCGCCCGTGCGTTCTTTGCGATAGCGGGCGATGAAGGGGATTGTGTTGCCTTCGTCCAGGAGTTGGACGGCTCCTTCCACCTGACGGGGCTGGGTTTGGGTGGCCGTGGCAATGGCGCGAATGAGTTGGTCGTGGGTCATTTTGGGTATCGTATGATGGGTGTCAGTGGGCAATTGTTTGCACACTGTACGGTGGGCGTGTAGAATCTCATTATACGTCAATATGCGATAAATCGAGGATATAAGCGAATGATGGGACAATCCCAGAGCGCAACGGGAATGCAACAGTATACCTACGCCTACCCCCGTCCATCGGTGACGGTGGATGTGGTGCTGTTTACGTATATTAATAGTGAACTGCGTACACTGTTAATCCAGCGGGGCGGGCCACCCTATGCTGACCAGTGGGCGCTGCCCGGTGGTTTTGTGCGTATGGACGAGAGTCTGGAAGCAGGCGCAGCGCGGGAATTGCTGGAAGAGACCGGCGTGCGGGATGTCTATTTGGAGCAGTTGTACACCTTTGGCGATCCGGCAAGGGACCCCCGGGGCCGGGTGATTACCGTTGTCTACTTTGCCCTGCTCAGCGCAGATCAGGCGGCGCGCATGGCTGTGCGCGGCGGAGATGACGCCCACGACGCCCGCTGGTGGGATGTTTACGATTTGCCCGCGCTGGCTTTTGACCACGCGCCGATCCTGGACTATGCGCTGCAGCGCCTGCGCTGGAAGCTGGAATATACCGCGTTGGGTTTTCTGCTCCTGCCTGCTCAGTTCACACTCTCCGAATTACAGGCGGTCTACGAAACTGTGCTGAAGGAAGAACTGGACAAGCGCAACTTCCGCCGCAAGATTCTGGCCGCGGATATTCTGGAAGAGAGCGGCGGCTATCGGGAGGGGGATCACCGCCCGGCCAAGTTGTACCGTTTCACGGCCAAAGCGATTGAGTTGGAGCAGGCCCGGCGGCGTTTCCCGTAGTTCTGTTTGGCCGAAACGCGATAAGAATACAAAATAGACGCAGAAATGTGCCCCAACTGACGAATTATTATTATTGAATTAATGGTTACATTGTATTGTATTGTATTGGCGAAGTAATCCACCTTCTGCCAACCCATCGCGCTGTGGGCAGTTACCCCGTGATGACTACGCTGGAATAACTCATTTCTATATGTCCAACAGATAACCCTATGTCCGCACCCATAACTCGCTTGGTAAAAACCGACCTTCCCCTTTTGATCAAAGGCGCGCGCTGGGCATTCCTGCTGGGTGCGCTTCTTCTTCTCTTTATACTTCTGAATAGCAGCGCAGGTGTGGCTGCTACGCTTGGCCTGCTCCTCAATGAAGATTTCATCACAACCACCCTGCAAGCCCTCCCCCTGACCAACGCCAACCGGTCCACCGACGAACAGGCGCTGATTCTGGCCTGGCGGCAGAAGCAGTTCGGCGTCTTTAGCGCGGGGCTTGCTGGCAGCGACATCACCTCCAATGCTCTCAGTATGGCTTCCCTCGCCCTGGGCGATGTGAACGGAGATAGCGACTTGGATTTGGTGGGCGGAGACAAAAATATCTCAGCCGCCGTCGTAATACCCGCACCCGGTGGTGTGAACCCCAATCTGCAACTCTGGCTCAAAGCCGATGCGGGCGTGACTCAAAGCGGCGGAGCTGTCTCTCAATGGAGTGACCAGAGTGGAAATGGCTTCCAAGCCATCCAAACGACGGGCGCTGACAAACCATCATTGTTGCCCAATGAGCTAAACACCAACCCAGTTATCAACTTTGATGGCGTCAGTGATGACCTTCTCATTACCAATGGCATTTTTGGCACAACCGCTCATAATGATTTGAATATCTACGCGGTAGCAAACACAAAGGTCATCACGGAAAGCCGGTTGTTCAGTGAAGATGTCACGCCAACGCGCATTTCGGTACACCTTCCCTGGACGGATAACAATGTATATTGGGATGCCGGTCAAGGCCTTGGTCAAGGCGTTGCTCCTTATCGTCTAGGGGTACCCTGGGGTGGGCAAATTGATACACCATATTTGTGGGGGTTCTTGTATAGCACCAGCGCCACAGCGAATGGTAACAAGCAAGAAATCATTCGCAATGGCTCAGTGATTGGGCAAGATACAACCGCCACAGCATTTACCGGTACCAATCAGGGCTTCAGCCTGGGTAGTGAGGGGATGAATCCTTTCAATGGAGACATTGCTGAATTAATCGTTTATGTTGGGAGCATTGATGCCAATCAACACACCCAAATCCAATCGTATTTAGCGCTCAAATACGGTCTTACGATTGACGGTGTCAACTACGTGGACAGCGCTGGCAATACCCTTTGGAATGCAGGTACAAACATCACCTATACCAACGATGTGGCCGGCATCGGCATTGACGCCGGCAGCGCGCTGACCCAGACAACCTCCCGCAGCGTCAACGCGGATAGCCTCGTCACCATCACCGGCACGGTTGCCAATATCGTTGACGGCGAATTCCTGCTCTGGGGCAACGATGACGGCGCAACGACTGCATCGACTGAAGTGCCGGGCGGCTCGCCTTCCCCGCAGCGCCTGACCCGCGAATGGAAAGCCGCCGAGACCGGCGAGACGGGCAACGTGACGATTGCCTTTGAACTGAGCGGGCTGGTCAGCGCTAATGAAATAGACCTGAGCAGGCCGACTGACTTTGCCCTGTTGACCGACGCGGACGGGGATTTTGGCGACGCCACCGCGACGACCGGCGCAACAGTCGTCGGCAATACCCGTCACTTTCACCGGCGTTGACCTGGCCGATGGGCAGTTCTTCTCCCTCGCCTTCCCCGGACCATCTGCACCCGGCGGCGTGAGCACCGATCTGCAACTCTGGCTCAAAGCGGATGCAGGCGTGACGGCCAGTGCGGGCAGCGTCAGCGCTTGGGCCGACCAATCTGGCAATAACTTATTTGGCTCTCTAACGCCTGGCAGCGCTGGCACACAAAACACGCTGTTAACCCCCAATGGCAATGGCATTAATAACAACCGATTTATTGAATTTGATACGGATGACTACCTTGTCCGTCGTTCATTACCGGGGACAGGAGTCTTTAGTGCTCAAAATAATACGCTTTTTGCTGTTATGCGGCACAATAGCGGGGCGGTGGACTTGGCTTGGGAGGGTAGTCAGGGCAACAAGATTGGGCTGGAAGCAAATAGTTCGGGCAACGGCACGCGCTACAATTTTGGCGACAGTGAAGTACAGGGAACCGTTCCAACCGTCGGGGTCTTTGCTTTGCGAACGGCGCAATCGGATGGGACAGGCAACACGCTTTCTATCAACAGTGCATTGGAATAGCCACCATGACCCCTCACTCGCCCTTCCCCATCACTTGCCTTCATTCCCTCGCTTGCGGCTTCGGCCGCGTTGCGCTCAGGGCGGCGCTGATCGCCGCATTGACCCTGGCGGTGACGTTGGGCCTCGGCCCGGGGCTGGCCCGTGCCGCACCGGTCACACAAACCGTAAACATTACGAATGCACAATCGTTCCTCGTCGCCTCATCTCCCTTTGGCTGTGTTGAGGGTTGTGGCATCACGGCGGGAAATCACTTTTATACTACCATCACATTCACCGCCGCGGTCACCGCCAACTCTAGCCTTGAAACCGCGGCATCCGGTTTTGAGGACAATATTGGTGACCCGTGGGCGGCGATTTATCAGGGGAACTTTGATCCAAGCGCTCCCACAGCCAATCTGATGAGCTGCAACGACGATAGTGTTGGTCTCCATGCCAAGATTTCGTTCAATATTATAGCTGGCAATCAGTATACGTTCCTCGTAAGCACGTATGATTTAGGTACGATCGGGCATACCAATGTCACGTATGATGACGCCATCTTCAGCGTTGCCCCGTCTACCAATGCGAACTTGAGCAATCTCACCTTGAGCAGTGGCACGCTCAATCCCGCATTTGACGCAGCCACGACAAGTTACACACAATCGGTGGCGAACATCGTCACGAGCCTCACCGTCACGCCAACCGCCGCGGATGCGACTGCGACCATCACGGTGAGCGGCACGACAGTTGTATCGGGCAGCGCGTCGGACGCAATCGCTCTCGCCGTTGGCGCGAACACGATTGCGACCATCGTCACCGCGCAGGATGGCACGACGACAAAAACTTACACGGTTACGCGCGCGGCTGAACGCACTTTGGGTGGTCTCGGGGGAGCAGTAACTTTCAATACAGGTGGCGCGGCGGTGGTCGTCGCCCCAGGCGCGACGATCGCCGACCCTCACTCCGTCGGCCTCACCGCCGCTAGGGTTTTCATCTCGGCGAATAAACAGGCGGGTGACGTTTTGGTGGTCAGTGGTTGCGCGGGCGGGATCACTGCTTCGTACAATTCCACTAGTGGTGTCCTCTCTTTGAACAGCGCCTCCACTACCGCAGCCAATTATCAGGCGTGCCTGCGTCTGGTAACCTTCAGCAACCCAGCTAATCCAAATAATACTACCGTGCGAACCGTGACTCTCGTTCTGGGCGATGCTATCCCGTACTCAGGCACGGGTCATTTTTACAAGTTCGTTACCAGTGGACTTTCTTGGACTAATGCGAAGGCTGACGCCACGGTGACCACGCACTTCGGTCGGGTGGGTTACCTTGCGACGCTGACCTCTGCAGGCGAAAACGATTTTGCCAATTCAAAACTGGGCGGGACTGATGGTTGGATTGGTGCCGTTGATAATGCAACCGAAGCTACCTGGAAGTGGGATACAGGACCAGAGGCTGGCACAAATTTCTGCAACGGAAATAATCCTTGCGTGGCGGTTGGTGGCGCATATTCAAACTGGAACTCGGGTGAGCCAAACGACTGGAACGCGGGTGTACGGGGCGAGGATTTCGCTCAATTTTTGAGTGGCGGTACCGGGAAATGGAATGATTTGTCTGGAACTGCTGGAGCGGTTGGCGGTTATGCTATCGAGTTCGGCGGTATGGGTGGCGATTCTACAGCGGTCATAAGCGGCGATGTGACGGTGATCGTGGCGAACCCGTCAAGCAACGCCGACTTGAGCAATCTGGTGTTGAGCACGGGCGCGCTTACTCCTGCGTTCGCAGCAGCCACGACGGCGTACACACAATCGGTGGCGAACATCGTCACGAGCCTCACCGTCACGCCAACCGCCGCGGATGCGACTGCGACCATCACGGTGAGCGGCACGACAGTTGTATCGGGCAGCGCGTCGGACGCAATCGCTCTCGCCGTTGGCGCGAACACCATCACGACCGTCGTCACCGCGCAGGATGGCACGACGACCCAGACCTACACCGTCACGGTCACGCGCGCGGCGTCGAGCAACGCAGACTTGAGCAATCTCACTTTGAGCAGTGGCACACTCACACCTGCGTTCGCAGCAGCCACGACGGCGTACACACAATCGGTGGCGAACATCGTCACGAGCCTCACCGTCACGCCAACCGCCGCGGATGCGACTGCGACCATCACGGTGAGCGGCACGACAGTTGTATCGGGCAGCGCGTCGGACGCAATCGCTCTCGCCGTTGGCGCGAACACCATCACGACCGTCGTCACCGCGCAGGATGGCACGACGACCCAGACCTACACCGTCACGGTCACGCGCGCGGCGTCGAGCAACGCAGACTTGAGCAATCTCACTTTGAGCAGTGGCACACTCACACCTGCGTTCGCAGCAGCCACGACGGCGTACACACAATCGGTGGCGAACATCGTCACGAGCCTCACCGTCACGCCAACCGCCGCGGATGCGACTGCGACCATCACGGTGAGCGGCACGACAGTTGTATCGGGCAGCGCGTCGGACGCAATCGCTCTCGCCGTTGGCGCGAACACCATCACGACCGTCGTCACCGCGCAGGACGGCACGACGACCAATACATACACGGTGACGGTCACGCGCGCGGCGTCGACACCGACAGTCACGCCTACCGATACACCGACGGCGACTCCGACTAGCACGCCGACGCCCATCCCGCCGACGGTCACGCCCACAGCTACCGATACACCGACGGTCACGCCGAGTGCAACGAACACACCGACAGCCACGCCTACCGATACACCGACGGCGACTCCGACTAGCACGCCGACGCCCATCCCGCCGACGGTCACGCCCACAGCTACCGATACACCGACGGTCACGCCGAGTGCAACGAACACACCGACAGCCACGCCTACCGACACACCGACGGCGACTCCGACTAGCACGCCGACGCCCATCCCGCCGACGGCGACGCCCACTGCTACCCCCAGTTTGCCAGAGAGTGAGGCAAGCGTGATTATCTATGTGGGCGAGTCAGCGATTTTGAGCTACACACCACCAGCGCAGGGTGGACACTTTGCAATGCAAGTTGGGGCTGACGCTGTGGACAAGCAGACAACGGTTTTGTATAATACAGTCATCACTCCAACTCTTCTGCCTGCCAACCTGCACTTTGGCAAGCGTGCCTTCCGCTTGACTGCCCACCAAAGCTACCTGTTGGTCCCCAACATGAGCTTCCAGTCACCCTTGACCATCACCATCGACTATTTAGACTGGGATGTGGCTGGTTTGAATGAGAGATTCCTTGCGCTCTACTCCTTTGACACCTCCACGAATCAATGGACAAATGCCGGCATTGAGGTGATAGCCCGCGATCCGCTCAACAATCGAATTGTTGTACAGATCAATTATTTCACTGAGTTTGCACTCTTGCAGCCAGATGTTGTCTCTTGCCCCCAAGCAGATATCGATTCGTTGCTCCACAGTGGCGCAACCCAAGTCGATCTGGACGGCAATTGTACCTATTTGTTGAGCGAAAGTGCCAGTGGCTATGCCTTTTTTGACCTGTGGAACAGGCAAAATCTAGTCATCGATGGGCATGGCGCAACGATTAAACGGCTTGACTCGGCACCCGAAAAAGGCGTGTTGGCCTTCTTCCAATCGCAAAATGTCACGCTGAAGAATCTAACGATTCGTGGTGGCAAAGCCACCAGTGGGTATGGCTTGGGTGGGGCGATCTGGATCTACCGCAGCACAGCCAGTCTGGAGAACGTGCAATTGATTGGCAACAGCGCCCAATCGGGTGGCGCTCTGCAGGTTGAGCATGTGGATAGTCAGGTCTCGATTTTGAACAGTGTTTTTGCCAACAATAGCGCTTTGGAAAAAGGTGCCGCCATCTATGCCACGGGCCAGATGACTATACAAAATAGCACTCTGGTCGATGTGGCTGGCAACAGCAGGCAAGGCATATTGACCTGGAGTTCAGCCGCCATCACCAACAGCATTATCAGTGGTTTCGAGGTGGGGTTGATGTCAGCGGGGCAGACGACAGTCTTGGAGACTGATTACAATCTCTTTGCCAACAATGGCGCGGACACACAGGAATTGGGTGGGGGCAGATTTGTCAATGGCGCGCACAACAACAGCTATACGGATATGCGCTTTGTTGATCCAGCAAACGACGACTTCCGGTTGCGCTTCACCTCGCCGGCCATCGACAAGGGCACAGACCTGGGCATTTGGGAGGACGCGGATGGGCAGGCCCGTCCCTTTGCCGGTGGTCTGGTGGATGTGGGTGCCTATGAATTCCAGGGAGAGGGTGGGCCGGCTCTCTCCATCTATCGCTACAACCCATTACAGGCTGTGGCGGATCTGCCCTTTGTCTACCGCTTCCTGGTACAAAACCAAGGGATTGCACCGGCCACAGACCTGATTGTGAGTGATATCCTGCCGGAAGGTGTAAGTGTGGTGGCGGGGAGTATCAGCGATGGGGGGGCTGTGGTGGGCAACCAGGTGCAGTGGACCCTGGCTGACCTTGCCCCCGGCGGCGGCAAGGTCTTCTCCTACCAAGCGCAGACAGCCCAGAGTGTGCAGAATACGGACTACCGTATCTACAGCACTACCGATCCGGAAGTCTACGCCATCGGCGCTGTTAAGGATACGTTCATCAACGCGGATATTGTGGCCGCGCTCGACTTTGCGCCTGTGCCCGATGGCTACCAATTTGCCAACTTCGTTGACACCGCGGAGACCGACATCAGCGAGGCGGACCTGATCGCCGTCTTCGGCGCAGACGCCGTGTGTAAGACGCAGAATCCCTGTGTTCTCAGCCCTGTGATGCGAATGGTCCGCGAAATCTGGTTGGCAAATTTGCAGTCTGGTCATAGTGCCGGCATGGCAATCAGCAGCCAGCGTCTCTTTGCTGATCCTACCTTTGCTCCGGCTACGCTTCAGGCAGACGCGCATTTTATCAATGATTTGCGCAAAGAGGAGATGCGGCGCTGGATTTCCCTGTACAATGTGATCCACGACCGGACGCCAGCCAATGCCAGCGAACTGACAGCCCAGGGGATCGTGCGCATCCCGGCGAGCGATCCCAATTCCGTATTGGATCTGCTAATTGCCAATCTGCGCCAGCCCAATGCCACGGACCGCTATTGGCTACTCTTTGCCAAATCACCCACAGTGCGTGGTGGTGGTTGGCATGGCGTGCTGCCCTATGCGGTGCAACAAGTGAATGACGATGAGTATCTGATCCATTTCTATGATCCCAACACACCCAATCGTACGGATCGGGCTGTGCAGATCAACCGGAGCAGCAACAGTTGGTCATACATCGCACCCAGTGCGCCCGATCGACCTTTATACGATTACTTTGGTGACGCCACAGCCGACAACTTCCGCTTGATGAGCAGCCAGTGGGCAGAGAGCCTTCCCAAACGGTGTGATACGGCTTGTACTGCGCAAAGCGCGGTGCAGGGCACAGCGGCCAATGGGGATGAAGTCATCGAATTCCAGTTGGATGGTGAAGGCTATTTCCTGGTCACACGCAGCGATGGCAAACGTGTTGGCTATCACCTGACCAATGGCAGCTCGATTCTGGAAATTCCGGGCGCGAAACAGTTGCCAATTGTGGGCGGCTTTGGGTTGAACATCCCCTCGGGCATTCGCATTGTCCACCAGTCGGGGATGACCTATGCCGTGACAATTGCCAGCCGCGACACAGCCTATGGCAACCCTGAGGCGACTGTGAGATTCAATGTAAGCGGACCGAATTATGTGGTAAGCGTGACCAATCTGAAGTTGACGATGCCACAAATCGCCGTCAATCTAGCGGGCCGGGTAGTTCCGCTTGAGGGTAGAGAAATTGATTCACCCTTTGATAGCCTGGAACTGGGTTTGGACCTCGATAGCAACGGCGTGACCGTGGAATCCGGCGGGTACGATAGTGAAAGACCGGGTATGGCAATGTCCATCAACAATCCCAACGGCGCTGACTATAGCTTTGCGTTCAGCGGGATGGCGGTGCAACCTGGCTATGCCGCGTCTATCTCCTTCGACCAAAGTTTGGGCAAGCTAAGCATCGAGAATAATGATCCAGAGACCAATAATTATACTGTGAATGTCGAACGGCTAGGCCAGGATGGAGTTGCCAACACAGCCGAAGTCGCAACCAATGATGGCACAAGCTTTGGCTCTGTGATCACACTCAACGAGAGCTGGCAGCCAGGGGAAGCGCCCGTGATCGAGCCGAACATTACACCCATCCTGCCCCAACAACTATGGCAGATATTCTTCCCGATGATCGTAGCATTACCACCGTTGCTAATCTTCTTGCCGCTCGTTTGGCAATGACAAAACAGGCAACACCTGGGGGCATAGGTAAAGAACGAAAATAGGATGCGGAGCGTCCGCAGAGTGTTCCCACGCGGAGCGATGGGAACAAGCGAATCCGCAGATTTTATCTGTATCCATGCGTGGTTATTTACAAAACAGATTCAAACCAGGAGGTAGAATGGACGACCAGAAAACAAACAGATATCCTTCACTCTCTGCCAACGAGGAAAAACAAGCACCCACCTCTCAATCTGCGCTCGATGAGCCGGATGATGGATTGGCGCGAACGCTCACTGAAGAAGCAGCCGAAGGTGAAGATGGCGAAGAGGATGAGGATGATCCATTCAAAACCTGGATGGCGATTTTGATTGCGATTGTCACATTGGTCGGTGCTTGGATGGGCTTTATCACAGCAGAGGTTTCGGGGTCTGCTGGCTGGTCCACTTCGGTTGGTATCGATGCGGCCATCAATGCCGAAATGACCTTGACCCTCAACAGCATCGGACTCTATAAACACTACCGGGCATACACCGATTACACACGATACCAGACACTATCGGATCTGATGAGCGCTGAGGCGGAGAACAGTCTGGTGGATGGCACGGTTGTCGATAGAATCGAGGCCGATGATTTGGCTGCCGTACAATTGCCCTTTTTCCTCTCCCGCTATCTGACGCGAGACGGCGGCTATCACAGCCCGCGTGAGCTGGGCGAGGCATGGGCCGAGGCCGAACAGAAGATGGACCTCTATCCAGAACCCTCCTTTAAAGAAGCCAACTTCTACCAGTTGCAGACCAATCGTATGACGGCCCTGTTTATCGTTCTGGCTTTTTCACTGGTCTTTTACACTTTGGCCGAAACTCTGCACCGGGAGCGCGTCTTCTGGCGCTGGTCTATGGGCGCATTAGGGACCCTGGCGCTTATTTATTGTATTTGGGCAACACTCTGGATCGATTTGTGGATGGTATAACCGTATGATCAACAATTCTCAAGCTACCGCTCCCAAGAAACGTAAACCGTGGTTCAGTGATGAGCCCATTGAGCCGCTGATCGGTCTCTTGATTGGACTAATCACAGCGATTATGGCGATCGTCATCTATCTCGACACCGATGCCTTTGATCGCTATGGCGTAGCCATGCGCGAGGCCCAGCGTTTTACAGTCCAGTCGATGGGTGAGCGCGCCCGCGGCGAAATATTGGCGGGCTATGCCTGGACCGATGCCTATCGTATGTGGTTGGAATTGGACACCCAGGCGGTCTTGTCCACCGCGCAAAGCGATCCGGTCGCAAGTGAACGCTATCGATCCGTGCGCGATCACATTGCAACCCTCACTCCACTCTTGCAACCGCCCTATTTTGACCCAGCGATCCAACCTCGCCCCAATCTGCGCGCCTACGAATCGGACCTCTACATTGAGGAGACAACTGCATCCACCGAGCACTTTATCAACGCCTATCGCATTGCGGATGGATGGGGCGAAAAGTCGGGCGCGTACGCGGTTCACCTCATTTTACTCACTGTCAGCCTCTTTTTGTTAGGGCTTTCCACAACAATCTCGGAGCGTATGACGTGGCTCTTTATCACAATAGGCAGCGCACTCTCGATTGTCACATTGGTCTGGATGGTTAATGTGGTGCGTACCCCCGTCTATGCTTTTCCGCAGGAGGCCATTACCGCCTTTGCCCACGGGGTGGGACTTTCGCACCAGCAGCGCTATGATGAGGCCGCAGAATCATTTACAACGGCCATCGATCTGGCGCCTGAATACGCCAACGCGCTCTATCAACGGGCCAATGCCTACAACAATCTGGACAAATTGACCGAAGCGGCTGCAGACTATCAGACAGCGATTGATGCAGGGCGTTGGGAGAGCAACGTCTTCTGGAATCTGGGGTGGACTTATTATCGTTTGGGGGATTATACACAATCGGCTGAAAAGACACAGGTTGCGCTGGGGGAAAGTCCAGAGCAGATTGCGCTCTACTATAACCTGGGGTTGGCCCAACTGGCCGCGGGCGATTTTGAGACGGCCACCACCACCTATGAAGCAGGCAGCGAAATGGTTCGCCAGGTCGTCAACGGTGCGCGCGAGCAGGGGCTGCAACCCCCCACCTCTATTTGGTGGTATCTAGACACGGCCGCGCTCGATCTGGACAATTTGTATGCTTGCGCCACAGAAGAAAAGTGTGGCGGCGCACCCCCGGCAACCGCTATCCCCCAGCGGGAGAAGACGGCTGAACTCGCACGAAACTGGCAACACAAACTACAGACGCTTTCTGTTTCTCTGGAATACAGCGACCAGATCAGCCAGACAGCGACGACCGCACCGGCCTCTATACAATTGGGCGAGTTGAGCTTTACACGGGGTGTCTATGACTTGGATGGAAAGCTGGTCTCGTTTACAACACTGGGCCAGGTGGGCGGGCCGCTGCGCTTTGGAATGGTGCAGGAAAATCAGGGTGAAGCGTTGGATACCAGTATTAGCCGCTCTGACACATCCCTCAACCGGGACATCTTTGTCAACTTTCCCTATGAGGGCATCCAGCAAGGACAACTCCTTGTGATGAAGGTTTTGCTCGACGATCGCGAAGCATCGGGCTTGCGGCTGGTAACCAAATGGTCACTTGCAGAGGATGGAGATGCGGTTCTTCCGCTGACGCCGGGGCGTACCTTCACCCTCTCGCCTGGGAATTATCAGATCGAAATCTACGTCGATGGGCAACTTATTCAAACCGGCAGTTTTGAGATTGAAACATGAACAGGGTTGAAAAGTATCTCTTTTTTGTAATCTTCACCGGTCTGATCGCTGGTACAGCGTGGCTGGGGCTGGTCTACTACTGGTATGTCCCCCTTGAGCCAGAGAACCGTTTTGGCACGCATCGGGATGCAGCCGTCATCCTGGACGAGATGGGTAGCCAGACGATCCAGGCAAGTCCTGATCTGGACAAGGCATTGGCACTTTTGCTCCCGGCCCAGCCCGATGAAGACTCTGCGCCCAAAACCGGACCAGACGGGTCATTTCTCACCGATTTTGTGCTGGAAGAAGATAGTTTCTCGTTTCGAAACTATGGGTCCGCCTATCCTGAAGGAAATCTCACGATTCAGGAAGTACGCGATTTATTCGGAGATCAGGTCTGTGCCCGTTTCGAGGGGGATACGTGTATCCCCCTTCCCGAAGCCCAACTCTGGATCGAGCAACTAAACGCGGCTATGGCCAGCGGGCACTGTCTGGGATTTACGGTTTTTGCCTATGCCCTCTATGCCGAGAAGCTATTGCCTGATGCTTTTCAGCCCGATGCCAACCAGGCCGGAAAGTTGAAGCAAGAACTGGCAGTGATGCGAACAATTGCGCAAAAGTGGAGTTTGCAAACCACGCCTGAATTGTTGAATGCGTCCGTGATGGGGAGCCCTCGGCAGATCATCGATAAACTTTACGAGTTTAAAAAACCGGTTGACTTAGGAATCTTTGGCCGTAAGGGAGGCGGCCATTCGGTGCTTGTCTATGGCGTCGAAAATCTGGGCAACAATCTTTATCATATATTGGTCTATGATAATAACTGGCCCGATCAAGAGAATTTTGTCGAGGTTGATTACACTGCCAATACCTGGCGTTATTCATTGGCTGGATTGAACCCGGCAGAGGATCCCAGCCCCTGGGAAGGCGATGCGAAAAGTGAGACACTCCTCTTTGTGCCCTTCGATGCCTACGATCAAGCGGTCAGTTGTCCTTTCTGTCCGCCCATCAAGAAAACGCTTGCTCCCCCCTATTTCAAGCCAGGGTTGGCTGCGCTCAATCCCCAAAGTGTGACCTCTACACTGGCAGCTACAAACACGGTAGATCCCGGTAATGTGATGATTGCCGTTCGGGGGGAAGAGAACCAACTCCAGGTAAGCACCTCAGATGGTGGACGGATTGGACATTTCGGTGACGAGTTTATCAACGAAGTGGCTGATGCGTCCATAATGAGAGCGCGCGGTGCATTCTTCAACGATGGCGAGCCGATGATCTTCCTGCCGCCTGGACAAGACTATCAGGTTCAAGTTGTGCCGCGCCCCGGCATAACCGCTACCACCACAGCACTGCGTATCATAGGCGCAGAGCTTTCGGTTGTGATCGATAATATCGATATCCTGGCAGGCCAACGCTCCCTGCTTACTGTAGCTACTGCTACCGGTAAGATCGCCTATACACCCGGCGGTGAAGAGTCACCCACCTTCAAAATTGTCTATTCGACAGAGGGCGGAAATTATATGATCACCCTCGGCGGGGCCGATTTGGCTGCACAGAGCACGCTCAGCCTTAGCGTTGATCCCGGCACGGGTGATCTGCAATTGGGTGGTGATGCCCTTCAAAATCAGAGTATTGAACTGGTCATTGCCAAAATCGACCAGAATGGCAGTCATCTTTTTGCCAACGAAAGTCTGACACTTGCTGGTTCGGGAACCACCGGATTGGCGATAGGCGCGTGGACTGAGGAAAGTGGTCTGGGTGTGACAGTCGATTTGGATGGGGATGGCGTTGTCGAAGAGGTGCAAATTGCCGAAGACAAACTCCTGAGCGCGGTCATCGAAAACTTCACTTCTGGTGCGGAGATTATCGGTGTTATAGCCGACATTGCGCCCTATCTCTCTACAGAGGAAAATACCTCCCTGCAAGGGGTGTTGATCAAAAAGCTGGTGGCCGGTGAGTTGCAAGGGACGGAAGTGGGCCAGGTTTTACAGGCAACGAATAATCTGGGGATGGACACCGAGAAGAAGGCTGCGTTTGTCGAGGAAGTCATTGAAAGTATCAGCGCAGAAACCCAGGTGCAGGAAAGCGCCGCATTGATCAGCGCTCTCCGCTTGCCGGACGAAGAACAGGCTGCGCTGATCGAACAATTATCGTTCTCGCCAGAGGCGCATGAACAGCTTGTCCAGGCGCTCGAACAGCACAAACTCGCAATCGAAGTTCAAGCTGATTGGGAATTCGAGAAGACTACGCCTGATATGTACAGCGAATTTGTCACTGAACACGGTTTGTCCCCTGAAATTGCGTCAATGGTAGCGAAAACAGTGGATATCCCTCTGGGAAAGGCGAGCGAAGCTGTTCTCCTTGTCACAACATCGACTGCCACGCCAACCGAGACGCCTGAACCCACAACGACGCCCGTGCCCACCAACACGCCAACACCGACGAATACACCACTACCTACCAGCACGCCAACACCCGTGCCCACCAATACGCTGAGACCGACAAACACGCCTACACCAATTCCCACAAATACACCGCGACCAACCAACACGCCGCGACCGACAAACACGCCTACACCAATTCCCACAAATACACCGCGACCAACCAACACGCCGCGACCGACAAACACGCCTACACCAATTCCTACAAGTACACCGCGACCAACCAACACGCCGCGACCGACGAACACGCCTACACCAATTCCTACAAGTACACCGCGACCAACCAACACGCCGCGACCGACGAACACGCCTGCACCAATTCCCACAAGTACACCGCGACCAACCAACACGCCGCGACCGACGAACACGCCTACACCAATTCCCACAAATACACCGCGACCAACCAACACGCCGCGACCGACGAACACGCCTACACCAATTCCCACAAGTACACCGCGACCAACCAACACGCCGCGACCGACGAACACGCCTGCACCAATTCCCACAAGTACACCGCGACCAACCAACACGCCGCGACC
>Ga0209284_10001640_pt1 | contig 33637 bp, 23 predicted proteins | sample FRY03_FD_187211 | JGI IMG/M metagenome (GOLD analysis project Ga0209284, IMG submission 187211) | Freshwater microbial communities from Lake Fryxell liftoff mats and glacier meltwater in Antarctica - FRY-03 (SPAdes) (version 2) | ecosystem: Environmental > Aquatic > Freshwater > Ice > Glacier... | reverse complement strand
GAGACGATACGATTCAGCTCCTTCACGTGGGCCTCGTTGAGATAATTCTTCGCGACAGACACATCCGACTTCGACACTTTGCTTTTGGGACCGTCTTTCCATGTAGCGAGTCCCATGTGGCGCTTTTGAGAATCGGCCAACTCGTGGATCGTCTCGGCGGCGGTCTTACCAGTGATCGCCCAGTGGAGTTTGTTCTGCACGGTGGCGAAGAACTCTCGGGTGACGGGGGCATTCTTGTCGTAGTCGGTCGAGAGTGCGTAGATGTCAGTGATTTTTTGGTAGAAACGGCGCTCGCTGGCACGGATCTCACGAATGCGTTCCAGCAACTCATCGAAATAGTCCTGCCCAAAATGCTTGCCCTGTTTGAGCCGTTCATCGTCGAGCACGAAGCCCTTGATGATAAATTCCTTCAGCGTCTGGGTCGCCCAGATGCGAAACTGGGTGGCCTGATAGCTGTTCACGCGGTAGCCAACGGCAATGATGGCGTCCAGACTGTAGAACTTCACCTTCTGAGTTTGAGTTTTCCCCGCAATTGCCCCGTGTGGAGTGGTATGTTCCAAAATGGAACTAACCTCTTCCTCTGCAAGTTCACCCGAACTGAAGATATTCCCCAGATGCTTGGTGATCGCAGGGCGCTTGACGTCAAACAGCTCTGCCAGAGCCCGTTGCGACATCCAGAAGTTCTCGTCCTCATAGACGACTTCAATCCGTTGCTCGCCGTCCGGCGTTTTGTAGAAAATGAGTTCGTTGGCCATGATGGTGATGCGTTCAGGAGTTTGCCGGGAACTTGTAAGGATTGCTTACCGCTCTGCAGATGCGCTGGAGAAGTTCCTCAAAGTAGCGGCCGCCGCCCCCTTCCTTGAGGCGCACGTCGTCCATCGTGAAGCCCTTGATGAGATACTCCTGGAGGCGGGTGTTTGGCCAGCGCCGAAATTGGGTGCCGCGAGGGCACTCGACGCGCGTTTCCCCGTCCTCGGTCGTGTAGAGGAGAAACTCACCACCGGGAGGCGGAGCGCTATCGGAAGCTGGGTCTGTCTTCAATTCATCACTCATCCTTAATAATTCATCATTCGAACCCTCTGGGTTCGCAGGAGTTCGATGATGGCTGATTCGAGTTGGGCTTCGGTGAATTTCATTTTGGAACTGATTGAAAATTCATTGTTAAAGACATGAGGCCTCTACGCGCCGAGTGGGGGCCAGTCCTCTGGAACCAGTTTCAAGCCTCCACGCCAGCGTTCTCGAATGGAATCCTGATACCACTGTTCGTTGATGTCTGCGTGCTCGGTTATTATTACCTGAAATCCAGGGGTGACATCATTTACAGCATCAAAAACCATTTTGAACATGCGGCGTAGCTCCGTTCTGTCATCATCTTCCAAATCTTCAACCGAGCGGTCCTCCGCAGGTTCAGGCGGGAAATATACTTGAGATGGTTGATCCAAAAACAGAAAGTGTGGGACGGGCCGATTTCGCTTCGTAAACCACCTGTGAAATGCAAGGTGTCCAATCAGATGGTAACCAACCCAATTTTCGCCACTTCCCATTCGTTCCATTGGGATTGGGCCGTCTTGGGAGTCGGCAACAATCGTTAGCTTCTTGAGATTGAATCGAAGAGGCCGCTCGGAATGCTCGAGTTCTAAATGTTGCGCCCATTCGGTCATCTCTAGACTTAGGAGCGATAGTATTGATTCGAGCTTCTCTTGAATCACATCGGTTGAAACTAGCGCTTCGAGCGCTTCTATCTCAGAACTTAACACTGCGCGACGTTCTGTTAGGTTTATCGTGCTAGGGAGTTCGGGGATACTTTCCAGATAGAGGCTGATTCTTCCAAGAATGTGCGCCTTTTTTGCAGACTCATCCTTCAGCAATCTCAGGCGTTCGTCAGCTTGACGAATTGCCTGCATCTCTTCCCGGTTCTTTCCCAATCGTTCCTGGATCGTTCTGAGTCCGTCACTGAGTTCTGCGATTGCCTTCTCAACATAAGGTGAGTTGCGTGAGACCCGTTCAAGTTGTTCTGAAATCTGATCAAGTGATTCACGAATGCTTTCAGGTTGTGGCGATCCGGAGTCTTCACTCAGAACAGTTGCGCAAAGTGGACAGGAGTGCACGGAATCTTCGTCGAAAATCCCAATGCTAACCAAACGTGATTCTTGCTCCCTTGCTTCTTGAGCGAATCCTGATTCGGCCGACTCCAAAGACTTTGCTGCCGCAATCTGACTGCGCACATGGCGCTGCTCGTTCAAGAGATTCTCCCGCTCATCGGACAACCGATCATACTCCTGAGATCCTGTGTGTTCGACTTCAATACTGGAAATTGGCCTCGAACTAACTTCCTTCAGTGCTTCGATAATATCGCTCCAATCCTCGCTGGCCGATGGAGGATTGAGCCCAGCGTCTCTTGCTTCAGCGAGAAGTCCATTGACCTTTCCAAAACCCTCCCCACGAAGAGCTTCAAGCTCGGCAATCTGTTTGACTACAACTCTAAGCTTGGACTTCAGATCACGAAGTTTCATCTGATTGCGAATGTATTCGTCTTCTACCGCCCCCAAGAAGTATGGCAGGGTATCTTTCAAGCTCTGTGCCTTCCAGTGATCATCCGTCATATGGAAAAGCTGCGCCCTTCTGATGATCTCGTCCTGTGGCTGAAAACAAAACATAAGGCCGTGACGAATTGTTGCAGCCAGAGGGTTTCTTGTCTGCCCCTCAGGAGGAATGTGAATATTCTCAACAATTCCAGCCCATCCCGATGCGCTTGAAACAATGCCAGCCGTGTTGGTATTCTGATGAATGCGTTCGAAATCTGGAATTTCGACATCGGCGCCACTCACGAGGAAGCACTCTTCAGAAGAGTTAGATGAAGGTGGGGGACATTTACGCGCAACGAATGATTGCCCATCTCCAATTTTTAACCGAAGCCCAAACCATGAGACCGATCTTCTGATGATACCGTCCGGAACGCGGCAACTACCGCTGCCGAGGCAGTAATCCACAATGTCAATGAGCGCAGATTTTCCGGTCTTCGATGCTCCGGTAATTACGTTCACTTCCCCTGGTTTAAGAGATAACGCACGGGACTCGCCGTGGTGAGAATAAAGGACAATATCGAGGATTTGAATACTCATGGGCGAACTCCTAGTAATGTGAAAATTGTTTCCGGACTTCCGGTGTGAGCGAACCACTTGCCGAGGAATTCAGCCTTTTTCATGCATTGCTGCACTTCGGCTGAGGTTCGGCGCATTGTCGCTCTGATGTTCGATGCGGGCTCTGGCTGGATTTCTATTTCCGGCCCTTCGATTCTGAAGATTCCGCCACTTCCTCCAAAAGCGATTGCCTCCTTCGTATATGAGACTAAAGATTTCGCACGCTCTGGGAGACTTGCGATAATTAGTGGGTTGGCGCTTATCCAGACAGGGAAGGATGGACTAACCCGAGTTGGTAGTGACTCACGAGTTTTCTGATGCAAGACCAGCGGAAGGATGAGAAACGCCTCGTTGAAAGAGAGTGAAGCCCGAAGAGAATTTGAATTCTCCGAGGCTCCTTTGGCCGCATGCCATAGTAGCGTTGAACAGAACGCCGGATTGAGGAGATTTCGCTCTTCGTGTGTCCTTTCTTTCCATGCGTTCACGATTCACCTCCTTCTAAAAGACTCTGAAGACGAGTTCGGAATTCGGGATGCCAACCTACTCTCAACTGATTGGCGAGTATGTGCAGCGAGCCCCGAGTAATGAACGACTCTGAAACAGCAGGCTTTATTCGTGATCTAACATTTCCACTTTCAGCCCAGAATAACACCTCTTTCGCTGCCTCTTTCTTGTCATCTTCAGTTGCTTCCGAATCAATCCGATCCTCTACGGATGCAAAAATTAATTCCCACTCTTCGGTCAACCTCTTCTCGTAAGTCTTCAAATCTCCAATGAATAAGAGATCTTGCCGCTGCCATCTTGATCGCTGTTCGAACGCCCGGTAGTAGTCCTGTATTGCTGATGCGATACGCTTCGAGTGACTAGTTGCTAGTTTGATTTGCTGAACAAAAGGAAAGTCGCCGTGCGAACTGGCGGTCTCATCGTCCAATTCGTAATTGAGCAGATCATCGGAGATCGGGAGAGATTCCCGACGGAATTGATCTCGAAGCTCAGCCATTTGTGCTTCCAGTTCCTCCGAAGAGATTCGATCCCCGTTGTCAATATTCTGGAGCTGTGTGACAGTCCTGCGGAACCACCATCCCTCTAGATACTCAAGAAACGCGTCCTGGTGCTCACGTGATATTGCATGAAATACCTCGGCTTTCAGCAGTTGATCGATGTCTGCTATATCAGGTGCGCTATCGACAATGAAAATGCGCTCAATCAGTTTTTTACGCTCTTCAGTGGTCTTATTGAGGTAGGCTTGGTATGCTGCGGTGTTTGTCTGATTGGTAGACGTCTGAGCCGTTTGTTCGAGTCTCTGCAAAGCTACCTCGGTATCTCTGCCCGTTGCCTTAAGGTTTCCCGCAATTGTGCCCGGAGATGCGTTCTCGGTAGTGACGAGGTAAAGCACCGTCTCAGATGTGATTTGGCCGGCGTTCAGGGCCGCAATCCATATTCGCAGGGTTTTCCAGAGATCAGGTGATGCGTCAGTGAGATTGGCGCCGCGGTTCTTGTGAAGCTTCGTTTGGAGAAGTTCTCGAGGTGCACCAGTTGTTTCGAACGTCACATCATCTAGTGTCTCAATCGATGCCTCGAATACCGGCTCAGTTGGGAGTCTCTGTAAACTCCACAGAAGGGCACAACGCACTTGGTATAAATAGCCAAGTGCGGAATCTGCTGCAGAGAACTGGTCAGGATTATCACTCATGCAATCTCCTCATTAAGGGTTTCAGAATCATCAGTTTGTAACTCACCAGAAATGAGTTTCGGGAGAAGGGTGTCGCGGAGCGTTGTGAGGGATTGTGATTCGTGGTCGCTCGCAAGCATTTTCTCGAAAAGCGGATCGGTTGCTTCGTGATAAAGTTTCAGTGCACTCGTCGGAGGTGAAATGAGTTCAATTTTTGAAAAGCTACCTGTGTTGAGGTTTAGCGTCGCACTTCCACCGCTCGCCAAGTCATGAAGCTCCTTGTTCTTCTCGAGGAATGTGAAATAGAGATAGTATCGTGACTGCTCAGCGCGGGGGATGACCGAGTTGATTTGCTGGTTTGTGTGCGACGACTCCGAGGTGATTATAACTTTTCCGACGGTCGCAATACAGCTAACGGAAATACTCTTGGAGGGTATCTGTTTCTTATTCTGAGAATCTGCTCCAGCAAAACTCAGCCCGTCAGTTGTTTCGGTGATCCATGCCGAGTGGTGCATGTCTGGAATTTTAATGAAAGGGACATCTTTACCGTAGTAGTCCGGGTTGCTTTTCGAAGGCGTCTTTCCGCAGACAACATGGCCAAAGTCTTTGACCTGCTTCACTTCCCACCCCTCCGGGATCCAGCCCAGCTCTTCGGTTAATTGGAACGCGGCGGGGAAGTGGGATTTTCGATCAGACAGGGTTGAGTCGTTGACTGAACCCTGTTGAGTCGCGGCCGCCTTTTGGTCAGAGAGGGCTTGGCGGCGGACTTCGGCGCGGGGGGCGAGTTCGTCGGGGATGGGATTGCCGGCGGCGAGGGCATTGTCGATCACCGGGTCAAAGTCCACAAACCAGCTTTTGAAGAGCGCCTGCGCCATCCCTTCCAGCGTCGCATTCATCCGCCGATTCAACTCAATCTTGTCTGACAGTGTGAAGTATTGATCTCCAATCCACTCTTGAATTTTACGGGACTTGGGGATTTGAAATTTTAGTTTATCGAAGTCTCCTTTTTTGAAGTGGGGGATCATGGTTCCCACATGCAGATTATCGATGGCATTTCGCACAATGTTTGACCGGAGGAGGGCGAAGAGAAACTTCTGGCTGACTTTGCTTTCATCGGCTCGCAGCGCCAGCATGTCTTGGGCGATGCAAAAATTGATCGGGTCTGGAACTAGACAGCATCTGCCGGGGCTACCCTTGAGAACAAAAAGTATGTCACCGGGTTCAGGATGTCCCCGGAACCATGTTTTCATGGTTTCGGAATCAACCCACCGGACATTCTCAAAGACTGGATACAACTGATTGTCTTTGACGCAGTTTGTCGCAATCAAAGCTGTTCCAGTCTCAGCTGTAGGGCATGTTCTCCCTCGATTATCGACGATGCGGCTCAGAAGATCTTTGAGGGTGTATTCTTCAAGCTCCATACCCCAGCCCCTCCAAGTTGACGTCGTTGGCGAATTTTAAATTCTGAATGATGAACGATGAATTACGCATCAACTCCTCCCGCTTCTAATTTGAAAAGCACACCGTGTTGCCTGACGTGCTCTAGCAGTTCCGGGCTGGTGACCGTTTTCATTCTTACCAGATCGACTTTGTAAGGAATGGATAGCTCTTCCATTTCGGCGGAGATGCGGGCTTGATCGCGCAGGGTCAACTCGCCGTAGATCGCGAGATCAATATCGCTGGTGTGAGTAAAAGTGCCCATGGCACGTGAGCCAAACAAGACGGTGCGTTCAATCTTGGGATGTTGGTCCAACACCTCAATGATCGCATGGCGCGTCTTGTCATTTAATCCGTCGTTCACGATTCGGTAGCTCTTTTTTGTAGGGTTTTCAGCAGACGGTTGAGCATGGGTTGGAATTGCCCCTCAATCAGCTCAAGAGCTTCCAACATGATTGCTTCCTCGTAGGTATGGGTGAGCAGGTTGCGCTTCGCCAGTGCATCAAGCGCCACCTCGGTATCGTCTTCGTTGAGATATTCTACCTCGAATGCCTGACGAATGACTTCACGAGGAGATTTCACATCGAAGCCTTCGTAGAAGAGGAGATCTTTCAACACTTTCCAAGCCAACTCAAAGGTGTATTCGAAGCGCTGGATCACACCTTCTTGTTCAAGCCGACTGAGGACTCCATAACCTTCGATCAGTGCCTCGGAAAGCCTCTGCTCTGCCTTGGTGAACTGTTGAAGCCGCTGCTTCCAGCGGATGGGATCGGAATTGCTCATGCCTGTCTTGTATTGAAAATGGTGGATGATGAATAGTGAAAGCTTGATTTCTATCTAAAAAGGGCTTTAGGCTTCCTGCGTAGACCTCGGGATCCCTTCCTCAACCGCTTGCGGTTGAGAGGCCCTGGGGTTTCTTTTTTGGCCTTGGGGCCAAAACCCTGACCCGTCCTCTCCCATGGGGAGAGGGGCTTGTGTGGGGAGTCATGCGCCATACCCCAAGCCCTCCAAGTTGACGCCTACGGCGAGTGATGAATTCTGAATGATGATTGATGAAAGGCTCATCCTAGTTTGCTTCCTCATGATCGGGGAGTAGTTTTACCAATGCGGCATCCGTGGTGAGCGATTGCATTTGGCGGATGGCAATCGTGTTGAGTTTGAGGAGTCGGTCGGCAGCGGTGAGTTGCATGTGGATGAACTCGGCGTTCATCGCCTCGATATTGGCGAGGACGAGGAGTTGCTCGATGCGGGCATGGTCGCGGATGTTGCCCTTTAGGTCAGGATTGGCCTCTCGCCATTCTTTGGCAGTGCAGCCAAAGAGGGTGACATTGAGCAAGTCGGCTTCGCTGGCATAGGTTGCGGCGGCTTGTGCCTTGGAAATCTTTGCCGGAATGAGCTGGGCTTTGATGGCATCCGTATGGATGCGGTAATTGAGCTTGAAGAGTGTGCGGTTGAGATTCCACGAGAGCGAAAGCCGCTCGTTTTCATCGTCCTTCAGCCGCTGGAAGTCTTTAATCAGGTAGAGCTTGAACTCGACGGAGACCCAGGAGGCGAACTCGAAGGCGATGTCCTGGTGCGCGTAGGTTCCGCCGTAGCGACCAGCTTTCGACTGCAGACCGATTGCAGCCGTTTTCTCAATCCATTGCTTCGGAGTGAGGGTGAAACTGTTGAGTCCCGACTGTTTTCTAATCCCGTCGAATTCGACGGGGTTAAAATCCGAGTTGTGCAATTGCTCCCATATTCCAAGGAGTTCGAGGCTATTTCGGTTGCGCAGCCAGTTGCGGATCAAGTCGTCGGGGTGCTCCGGGTTCTTTGACTTCGCAATGTCGGTGAGGCAGATGTAGTCGTCGGTGCCTACCGCCTGGATTTTCACGGGAGTGCCTCGAACGTCAATGGACGTGTTTTTCTTAGCCATGAGCTCCGCCTCCTTTCTTGTCGCCGTAGCCGAGTTTGGTGAGGTTGGCTTTAATGACCTCATCGAGTTTTTCAGATTCGGCCATTTGCGCGTAGAGCGTCTGGCTCATCTCGGTCATCTTGGTTTCGAAGGGGATGCCGTCGTCTTCGATGGCTGCGGCTCCGACGTAACGACCCGGCGTGAGAACGTAGTCGTGCTTGCGCATGTCTTCCAGTTCTGCGCTATAACAATATCCTGGGATATTCTCATAGCTTGGCTGGCCCTCATCCCCGCTTCTCCCAGAGGGAGAAGAGCTTTCCTGTCTCCATGAGTGATACGTCCTGCCGATTTGCAAAATGTCTTCTGCTGTTAATTCTTTCTGAGTCCGGCTAATCATCGAACCTATCTTTCGGGCATCAATAAACAGGGTTTCGCCTCGACGGTCTCGTAGCGTCTTGCTCCCTTCGCCCTCTGGGAGAAGGGCTGGGGATGAGGGTGATTGCGCCCCACCTCGCTTGTCCTTTGATAAGATCCAAATACACACGGGAATCTGCGTCGTAAAAAACAACTGCCCCGGAAGCGCAATCATGCAGTCGACGAGGTCGTTCTCGACCATCTTTTGGCGGATCGCGCCTTCGCCTTTGGTGTTGGTCGACATGGAGCCGTTGGCGAGGACGAAGCCGGCCACGCCGTGCTCGGAGAGCTTGGAGACCATGTGGAGAATCCAGGCGTAGTTGGCATTGCCGGTGGGCGGGGTGTCGTAGCCATTCCAGCGTCCGTCGTGGACGAGCTCGTCGGGGCCGCGCCAGTCCTTCAAGTTGAAGGGGGGATTGGCCATGATGTAGTCGGCCTTGAGGTCGGGGTGTTGATCCTTGAAGAAGGTGTCGGCGGGGACTTCGCCGAGGTTGGCGGAGAGCCCGCGCACGGCGAGGTTCATCTTGGCCAGCTTGTAGGTGGTGGCGGTGAACTCCTGCCCGTAAACCGAGATGTCCTTCTTGCTGCCGTGGTGGCTTTCGACAAACTTGATCGACTGCACGAACATGCCGCCCGAGCCGCAGCAGGGGTCGTAGATCTTGCCTTTGTAGGGCTCGATCATTTCGGCGATCAGATTGACCACGCACTTCGGGGTGTAGAACTCGCCCCCCAGCTTGCCCTCGGAGGCGGCGAATTTCCCGAGAAAATATTCATAAACACGCCCGACGGTGTCCTCCTCCTTGTCCCCGACGGTGTCGATGTTGTTGATGGCATCGATCAGGGCGGAGAGCTTGCTGCCATCCAGCCCGAGGCGGGAGAAGTAGTTGTCCGGCAAGGCACCCTTGAGCGAGGCATTACTCGCCTCCACCGCGGTGAGGGCGGAGTCTATCTTGATCGCGATGTCGCCCTGCTTGGCATGCTGCTGGATGTAGGACCAGCGGGAGGTCTCCGGCAGGTAGAAGACATTCTGCATGGTGTAGAACTCCACCATGTCGGTGTATTTTTCCTTCCCGTCCGCGATCAGCTCGGCGCGGCGCTCCTCAAACTTGTCGGAGACGAACTTGAGGAAGATCAGCGAGAGGACGACGTGCTTGTATTCGGAGGACTCGACGGAGCCGCGCAGCTTGGTGGCGGTGTCCCAGAGGGATTCTTCGAAGCCCTTTTCGGGCTTCTTGGCTGCCTTGCGAGCGGTTTTCTTTTTGGCGGGCATGTGGGTTGTGGAGATTAGTGGAGCGTCAAGGCGGCGTGGTCGATGGTGAATATCCCCGGAATCAAAGAGCAGCTTGGCCTTTCTCTTGCTGATTTCCTTCTCAGCCCTCGCAAGGGAGGGGAGGCCTGGTCATCGGGGTTGAGAGAGTCGAATCATGGTGAGAAGAGGTTACGAAGAAATTTCCCTCCGTCGATCTCGGATTTTGACACCGGGGCCCAGAAAGTCCATCCTCTCCCAGTCATGTCCGTCCCTCAAAACACCATCGCTCTCGTCTATGACTATGATCAGACCTTGAGCCCAAGCTATATGCAGGATGATGTCCTCTTCCCGAAGTTCGGAATCGACCCCGAGCAATTTTGGAAGAAGTGTAATATCCTGGTGAAGGAGCGGAGTTGGGACGGCGAGTTGGCCTACATGAAGTGCTTGCTTGATTACCTCGGGATGGATCACGTCACGAATGCCGATCTCACCGAGTTGGGCAAGGGGATGAGTTACTATCCCGGGGTCGATGAGGTCTTTGATGAGATTCGGGAATCCTGTCTCAGGCCAGAGCACGTAGCGGCGGGCATTCGGGTTGAGCACTATATCGTCTCTTCCGGTCTCAAGGCCCTCCTGGACGGCTGTACTCTTGCAACAACCCCCTTTTTCCCGCCCTCCGGTCCGTCCCGACCGCTGGCTCAGGGGCCTACCCCAAAAGCAAATTCCTAGCAGCAGTGTTCTGCGCGACAAGTGCGTTGCACAAGGACGCGAGATATTTTTGTCATTTCCAAGGCGCGAGGCGGGAGTTGGCCGGGGCCAATGACCAACGAGCAACGTGGGTAATGGCAAAAAGATCCGCGCCCCCCTTCGAGCACTCCGCGAAGCGCAATTTTCTTAAATTTCTCATAGAATCATTGTGTGGCGAACTTGTCGCGCTGGACACTAGCCCATCGCGCACCGCAGGCGCAATCCACTCAGCGGGGCACCGGACCGATGCTGCCACCGGGGACGAATTCGGCCGGGTAATTGATCACTTTGCAATCCGGGCGGCCCCTTCCCACCGCGGCGACCCAACGCACCACGCGACGGACGATCAGGGCAGTGTCCCAAGTCATGTGGGCAAAGCCCGGATCGCACCAATCGAGCGAATCGTCATCGGTGGAGACCAGCGAGACTTGGTCCGGCACCTTGATGCCCTTTCGGAGAAGAAACGCCATCGCGGCGAGTAGTCGGGGTTCTTCCTCGATGATCAGCGCGGTGGGCGGCGTGGCGCGGAAGAGGTTCTCGAGCAGGGCGTTGAATCCCTCCGGAGTCTCCTTCCAGTCCGGCAGGTTGAAGTCCCCGGTTGGGATCCCGTGGGCGACGAGTTCGTGCAGGAAGGCGCGTTCGACCTCCCCGGGGGTGGGCTTTCTCCGGGCTCTGCGGGTGAGGAGGGCGATGCGGTGATGGCCCAACTCGATGAGGTGGCGCGTGGCGGTTTGATAGGCGGGCACCTTGTTCGGACCGGTGCGGGCCAGAGGCAGCCCGCCGGTCCGGCCATACAAGGCCAGGCAGGGCGCGGCTTCCCCGGAGAACCACTCCAGGACTTCGCGCGAACCGGAAACCACGATCCAGGCATCGGCGGGGGTTTTGGCGACCATCGCCTTGATGCGCCGGACACTGTGCCCGAGCTGCACCTGAGATCTCCTGGTGAAAAACGCCACGTGACCCGCCGTCTCAAGGTCGTGCTGAAGCTGCTGGACCAGGCCGTCCTGGGTCCGCGCCTCCATCGGCGCATCGTGAATGAGAATGCCCACCCGCAAGGTATTGCGGATGGCGGCCGTGGCGACAATGGTGCGGCTGCGACCCTTGCCGTGCGAAACCAGCAGGCCCTCCGCCTCGAGCTCCCGCAGCGCGGCGCGCAGCGTCGGCGGGGAGACGTCCAGCTCCGCCGCCAGGCGCACCACTCCGGGCAGGGTCCCGCTCCAACGCTCCTCCCGAAACCCCTCCCGCAGGTGCTCGGCAATCTGCTCAGCAACGGAAAGGCGGGGGCGGCGAGGCATCGAAAACAACTAGTCATGATTTTTGCTCAGTTGTCGAGCAATTTAGGCAAAGCAAGAATAGCATCCGAGGCAAGGGTTCGTCCTGCATCCGAGGCAAGGGTTCGTCCCTGACAAAGGTTCGTCCGCGAAGGATTCGGTCCGTCCCGGAGGGACTTGGTACGGTAGCCGGTGGTACCACCACCGGGCCTCATCGCCGCCTGGAAGTGCACCCCGGAGGGGCGCGGCAGACCGTGGCAGACGGGTTGAACCGGTCTCGTTGTGTTCCACCCGCTCCCGCGCCCCTCCGGGGTGCCCGTCAAAGGACTGGCCAAAATCCGGTGGTGCTACCACCGGCTACCGTCCGCGGTCCCTCCGGGACGAAGAGAACTTGGCCGGACACCCTCAACCGCAACCCTTAACCGTGCACCCTTCCTTGCGCACAGATTCTGCGGAGGAGGCTATTTTGTCTTACACCTCTCCCCCTTTGGCAACGGGGCCCTTTGGCAACGGGCCCTTCCGATGAGACCCACTGCGCAACCATTGAGCCCAGTTTGCGAGGGTCACTTTCCGTTCCTCCTTCGTCGAAAGCATTGGCATTGTCGCGATCTTTGTTGAGCATCCGGTGAAGAGACCTCCAGGAAGACAATGAACAACCAATTATCAATCTTTGGTGGAAGAGCGGCCCTGCTGGCTCTTCCCCTTGCACTGGCGACGGCCCTTGCCGCCGATGATGGCTCCGCGCCCGAACCCGTCACTGCGGGAAGACCAATCTGGGAAGCGGGCGCCATTCAGAATGAACCGCTCCTGTTCATCCAGGAGGAAGGCCAGGAGACGGCAACGGCAACTCTGCTCTTCGCGCCTTCGGCCGGGTTCAGGATCACCCATCCCGACCTGTCGATGCAATACCATCTGGACAAAGACTATCGTTTCTCGCCCGAATCGAAACTGGTGACCTTGACCGTGTCGTCCCGTATCCCGTTCAAGACTCACGCGCAGATGCTCCCTCCGAAGGGCAGTCCAAACATGTTTTCTGATGTCCTGCATTCCGAGGGCCATTTCTTTCACGATCTCCAGGTCCAGGCGAGCTATGCAACTTCGGAAAAATGGGAGGGCCCCGTGCCGGCCGCCGAGACGGAAAAACTGCGGAACACAATTGCAACGCTGAAGGCGAAGGAGCCCTTGAGCATTGTCGCCCTGGGGGACAGCATCACCGAAGGCTACAACGCCTCCGGATTCCGGGACCTCAACACGCCGCCCTACCAGCCACCCTACCCGCGCCTGGTCGGCAACACGCTGCAAGCACGGTTTGGCAGCGAGGTGTCGGTGGTCAATCTGGGCCAGGCCGGTTCCGTCTCTTCCGCAGGCTTGAATCTGCTCAAACAGGTTGCGGCCGAAAAACCGGATCTGATCATGGTGGCCTATGGCATGAATCATGGAGAAGGCCCTGAACAATACGAAATGAACATCCGCAATTTGCTCGCCGCCGTGAAGAACGGGAATCCCAACGCGGATGTCGTGCTGGTGGCTTCAATGTGCGGCAACCCCAGGATGTTCCCCGCGGAACGCTTTGCCGGCTATCGCGATCACCTGAAGAAACTGGAAGGTCCGGGCGTGGCGGTGGCGGACGTCACTTCGGTCTGGGCGGAGTTGATGAACAAAAAGCGGTTCTCCGATTTGGCCGGAAACAATGTCAATCACCCCAACGATTTCAGCCACCGCGTCTATGCGCAGGTCATCGTCCAGCTTTTCGGGCAGTAGGTGAAGGGACTCCTTCTCGACGGGAAGGTGCAACCATCTGGCAAGTACAGCGCAAGCACCGCGCCGAACTCCATCACGGGCACCGGCATTTTGCACGTGCAGCTGACTGGGGAATAGGCCCAATGTCTTCAGGGAAACCACCGAAGCAGGCCTGCGGAAACCCTATTCCTATTAGGGTGGTGATGTCCGAGGGAGCGGCTGCGTCCCGCTGCCGGCAAGGTTGCCAAGGGCTTTGGGAGCGCCGCCGGGCTACTGAGGGAGCTTGAGGCGAGAATTTCGACGGCGGGGACGCCGCCGTTCCCTTTGAGTGGGAGCATTGTAAATAAGCCCTGCGGGCTTCTGGCGCGGACCAGCCGACCGGCGGCACACCCGAGGGCCGAAATCTGCACAATTTTTATTCCCAGTCACCTAAATGGAATTGCTGGCAGCTAAATCCTGCGTAGGGTCTCTTGGAAGAGATTCAGCCCGATTGCGCCCATATCTCCTTTATATTTCTAAAAACCCCATGACCCCCACCCCCCGATCCCTCCTGCCCTTCGTCCTGACTCTCCTGACTCTGCTGATCCAGACGGTCTCAGCCGAGGTGGTGATCAACGAAATCCACTACAATCCGCCGGAAAACCCGGTGCGCCAGGAGTTCATCGAGCTCTACAACCCCGGGGCCTCCGTGGTGGTCCTCTCCGGTTGGCGCCTCTCCGGCGCGGTCACCTACGCCTTTCCCAACGGCACCAGCATCCCCGCCAACGGCTACCTTGTGATCTCGGAACATCCCTCCACCCTCCTCGCGACTCTCGGAGCCACCTCGATCGGGCCCTATGCCGGGCAACTCGCTTCCGAGGGTGAAACGGTCCGCCTGCGCGGCCCGGACGACGCGATTCTCGACGAGGTCGACTACAAGGTCGGCTTCCCATGGCCAGTGGCCTCAAACGGGGAAGGCCCGTCGATCGAGCTGATCAATCCCACCCTCGACAATGCGCTCGGAAGTTCATGGCGCGCCTCCCAAGTGCCCCCGACACCCGGCGCACAGAATAGCGTCTTTGCCGCCAACGCCGCTCCGAACATCCGCAAGGTGCTTCATACCCCCAATCAGCCGACCGCCACCGATCCGGTGGTGATCACCGCCTTGGTCACCGACCCGGAAGGAGTGGCGAATGTGATGCTGGAGTACCAGGTGGTCGCGCCGGGTGCGTATGTCCCCTCGCACCTTCCGCTGCCCATCTCCGGCAACAACATCAACCCGTTGGTGCCGCGCTCCGCAAATCCCGCCTACGCCTCCGGTTGGACGAGCGTGCCGATGCTGGACAACGGCACCGGCGGCGACCTTCTGGCCGGCGACGGCATCTTCACCGTCACCCTCCCCCAGCAGGCACACCGAACTCTCCTGCGCTACCGCATCACGGTGGAGGACGGGCTTGGCCTGACGGCCCGGGTGCCATATCCGGACGACACGTCCCTGAACTTCGCCTGCTTCATCTACAACGGCGTCCCGGACTACAACGGCCACCCCGCCGCAACCCTGGAAACCCTGCCGGTTTACCACCTCCTCACCCGCGCGGCGGACTACTCCCAGTGCTTCGCCTACGATTCAGCGGACTGGATCAAGCAGGGGAGCGAGGCGCGATTCTACTACAACTGGAGCGGCACGATCGTTTACGACGGGGTCGTTTACGACAACATCAGTTACCGCCTGCGCGGGGCGAACGGCCGCTACTACATGCAGGGCAAGCGCTCGATGCGCTTCCGCATGAACGACGGCTACTACTTCCAGGCCCGGGACCAGATGGGCAATGAATACCCGAAAAAATGGCGCACCCTCACCACCGGCAAGGGCTTCGACAACCACAAAACGCTGACCTTGTCCCTCAACGAGGCCCTGTCCATGTATCTGTTCAACAAGATGGGCGTCCCCGCGGCAAACACGCACTGGATCCACTGGCGCGTGATCGACGGGGCGGCCGAGGCTCCGGACCAATGGCGGGGGGATTTCCACGGGCTGAATTTCGTCCTCGAGACCTATGATGTCCGCTTCCTGGATACGCACAATTTGGAGAAGGGCAACCTCTACAAGCTCATCAACCAGACCAATGACTGGCAGCAGCAGCAGCGCTACCAGGCCCGTTTCGCCCCGAGCGACGGTAGTGACCACAACTATATCGAGAACAGTCTCATTGGCAGCTCCGGGTCGAGGGTCATCAAAGCCCGCGTCAATCTGGACCGCTGGAACCGCTGGCACGCCCTGGCGGAGGCAACCCGCATCTATGACTTCTGGCCGAGCGCCAACAAGAACATGGTCTATTACTTCGAGCCGGTTTACACTAGGGAGAACGGTTATGCGGGCAAGCTCTGGATCCTGCCTTGGGACACCGATGCCAGCTGGGGCCCCACTTGGAACAACGGTCACGATGTCGTTTACAACGCGCTGTTCTCGGCGAGCGGAGGCGGAGCGGACAGCGGCAGCACCCCCACCCTCTGGCCCGATTACTTCAACACGGTGCGCGAAATGCGGGATCTTCTCTGGCAGCCCGACCAGATCGAACCGCTCATCAACGAATTCTCGGACTTCATCGCGCCCTTCGAGTCCGCCGATGCGGACCGCTGGAAAGGCGCGCCCAACGACGCGGGCAACTACTCCGGACTCGGCGGAGCGGGTGCCCTTTCGCGCAGGACCCTCGTACAGGACTTGAAGGACTTCGCTTTTGTCGGCGGCAGCTGGCCGGACGGAACCGTGGGTGTCGGCGGACGGGCCGCCTTCCTCGACACCCTCCAGGCCTCCAACGGGCAGGGCACGCAGATTCCCGCCACCCCGACCATCACCTATACCGGGACCGCCGGGTACCCCACCGACGGCCTCGCCTTTCAGAGCAGCGCCTTCTCCGACCCGCAGGGTCCCTCCACCTTCGGTGCGATGGAATGGCGCATCGCCGCGATCACCGACCCCACCGCCCCCGCGCACGATCCGAACCAGCGCCTCAAGCTGGAATGGGAAGCCGACTGGCAGGCCGGCGCACTGAGCACCTTCGGGGCGACCCTCGTCACACCGACCACCGCCGTCCGCTCGGGCCTCACCTACCGCGCCCGGGTGCGCCATAAGGACAGCGCCGGCTACTGGAGCCACTGGTCGGCACCGGTCGAATTCACCACCACCCTGCCGGACGTCTCCTCCTACCTCGGGGGATTGGTGATTTCGGAAATCATGTATCATCCCACCGATCCCACCACCGCCGAGTTTGCGGCCGGGTTCACGGACGACGACGATTTCGAGTTCATCGAACTGCGCAACGTCGGTCCGGTCGCACTCAACCTCACCGACCTGCGCTTCACCAAGGGCGTCGATTTCGACTTTCTCGGGGCGGACATCACCGCCCTCGCTCCCGACGACTATGTCCTCGTCGTCTCAAACCGCGACGCCTTCGAAATGCGCTACGGGACCGGGCTCCCGATCGCCGGCGAATGGGATCCCACCGACAAACTCGACAACGGCGGCGAGCGAGTCAAACTCTCCTTCGGCGCAGGCGACGCGATCCGCGACTTCACCTACGACGACGTGGCCCCGTGGCCCATCGAACCCGACGGAGCGGGTCCTTCGCTCACCCTGATCGATCCGCTTTCCGTACCCAACCACGCCCTCCCCGCCAGCTGGCAGGCCAGTTCCGGCCCACAGGGCTCTCCCGGAACCGATGACCTCACCGGCTCCTTTGCCGATTGGATGGCTGCCCAGGGAGCCACCGATCCAGACGCGCCCTTTGGCTCCTCCTCGTTGTCCAACCTGCTCGCCTTCACGGTGGGTGCCGATCTCACCCCCACTCCCGAGGCCGCCCGGCCCACTCTGGCGATCGTGGACGATGGCACCACCTACCCCGCCCTGCGCTTCCGCCTCCGCCAAAATCTCGGCGAGGTCACCTACCTCGTGGAAGTCTCCGAGGACCTCCTGCTCTGGCAAGGCGGCGGTGCCTTCACCACCCAGTTTGGCGCTCCGGTGGACAACGGCGACGGCACCCTCACCTTCACCATCCGCTCCCTGCAGTCCCTCGCCTCCAGGCCGCATCAATTCCTGCGCCTCCGCGTCTCCCTGCCCGACACCAGCCCCTTCGCAGCCTGGATGACGGCCCGCGGCGCCACCGATCCAAACGCGCCCTTTGGCCCCTCCTCGATGTCGAACCTGCTCGCTTATGCGGTGGGTGCCGATCTCTCCCCCACTCCCGAGGCCGCCCTGCCCGGGGTGTCGATCATCGACGTTGGCGGCACCACCTACCCCGCCCTGCACTACCGCGTCCGCCAGGATGCCGTCGAAATCACTTACCTTGTGGAAGTCTCCGAGGACCTCGTGCTCTGGCAAGGCGGCGGTGCCTTCACCACCCAGGTCGGCACTCCGGTGGACAACGGCGACGGCACGCTCACCCTCACGGTGCGCTCCCTCCAGTCCCTCGCCGCCAAGCCCAACCAGTATCTGCGCCTGCGCGTCGGCATCACTCCCTGAACCGCACCCTGCGGCGGGTTCATCGACAACGACAATCACCACTTCCTGCACGGCAAGGGATTCCACGATCTCTACGAGGGCACCACGGAGCCCCTGTAGCTCAGAAAGCCCGAACAGATGACAGATCACAATGAATCGTAGAGAGATCCTCCATGGGATGGCGGCCGGCATTGGCTTGGGCCTCCTTCCGAGTTATGCCCAGTCGGCCGTCAATCGTCCTAGCAGCCCCAGGCGGGTAATTTTCTTCCTCCAAAACCATGGCTTTGACCCCTTGACCTGCATCCCCAAGGGACTCGGTGAAAGCTGTTCTCTCGACGGCGTGCCCCTCGCAGAACCCATGCGGGCCTTGGAGCCTTACAAGGACAAGATGCATGTCATTACTGGTTTGCATGGCCGCCATACGAGCCCCGGACATAGCGCCTATTTCGGTGCCCTCGGCGGCTATCGGGGCAGCATGGGTGTCCCCCCGGCGGGACCTACCATCATTACGCACTCAGCCAGTCGCTGCCAAAGACCATCCTCCCCCCCCTGTGCATCGGCATGGAATCCATGGACAGCATGAAAGCGCGACCAACCATCGCCACCCTGACCGCCAAGGGCGCGGGCCAGCCGATCTTCATGCATTCCGACCCCAACAACTTATACGAGATGCTCTACGGCAGTATCGCTGATGGCGAGGTCAAGAAGCGCTACGAAGCCCGCTCGGAAGTCATGCTTCAAATCGAGCGGGTCGCAAATTTGAAATCCGGGGGCCTCCTCAAAAGCGAAAGCCAACGCTACGCGGACTACGTGGGCGGGTTTCGAGACATCACCGGAATGCGCGAAAAACTTTCCTCAATCTCCCCGCACCTCAAAAAGCATGCGCCAACCCCCGATGAACGCTACACCAACCCCAAATTCGAAACGGACTGGCACGACTGCCTGTTGGAGATCGGAATTTCCGCTCTGCAGGCGAACCTGACCAATGTCCTGACCATCGGATCAGGACGTGGTGAGTATTTCGGAGCATGGAAGGGACTGGGCGTCAACGAGGCCGGTCACGGTCTGGGGCATATGGAACAGGTTGGCATTCCTACCTGGATCAAGAGATCCGTCAATACAACTGTGAAATGCTGGTCAAGCTCATGAAAGCCCTGGAGGCCGTCCCCGAGGGCCCGGGCTCCATGATGGATAATACCTTGATCGTCTATACCAACAATAATGCCGACAAGCAGCACACCGACGGCTCAACCTGGCCCTTTGTGCTGATCGGAAACGGCGGCGGACGTTTCAAAACCGGTCAATACACCAACCTTGAGGACCGGCCCATCAACGATCTCTATGCCACCTTCCTCCATGGTGCCGACACACCCGTCGACCGCTTCAATGTGCCCAAAAACATGGCCGAAAAATGGAATAGCCAGCTTGGCCCAATCGAAGAACTGCTGGTCTAGTCGCATGAATGCCTCCAGACTGACCGGGTGCGCGGCCGCAGCTTGCACGATCGCATTCTCCTTTCTGCTTTCTTCGCAAGCTTCCGCAGACCAACCGCACCCGGCCATCGCGACTCCTGAAGCGACGCTGGTCACTGCTGGCTTCAATAATTTGGTCGGACCGTTCCTTGAAAACTATTGCCTGGATTGCCACGATGATGAGACGGAAAAAGGGGGCGTTTCTCTCCAGGAATTGAGGGTTGTCTCGGCAGGGAATGCCGCCATGTGGAAACGGATTTGGGAGCAGGTCGCCCTAAAGGAAATGCCCCCCAGGAAGAAAAAAATCAGCCGGAACGGACGGAGCGGCTGGAGATCTCCAACTGGATCACGGCCGGATTGACCGAGTCGATGAAGGACGAGGGCGGCTTCAGCGATCACCTGCGTCCAAGCAAGGGCAACCATCTTGATCATGACCTTCTGTTCGGCACCAGGCAGGAAAACCTTGAGCCCCCATCCACTCCGGCGCGTCTGTGGCGCATTCATCCCCAGGAACAGCTTGTCCGCCTGAATGATCTCTTCAGCCTGAAACGAAAATATGACCCGCAGCGCCCGGGAGTGAACACGCACGGCGATCATATTCCAGCGAATCTGGTGGGTGAGGTGAAAGCCTATCTCGGACTGGATCGACGGATTGACGGCGGCATGGTGCCCAGCATTCAGCTAATCCTGACGACCGTCGAAGATCATGGCCTGCGCAACTATCCGTTCCTCTACTCCGTCAACAGTGCCGAGGCCTTGCAGATCACCAAGGACGCGGAAACCATCCTGCGTTTCATGGCCCGCGGCCCCACCGAGGAAAGCGGCCCGGATGCCCCGAAGTATGGCAAGGAGATCATGCGGCCGCTGACTCCGGTGTACGAGTTGATGAACGGCTCCGGCTCCGGCCCCGGCGATGAGCGACTGAAGGCCGCGGTTGAGTTCCTCTTTGAAGCTCTGACCCTCAGCCCCCCCACTGCAGAGGAGACCGCCATTTATCTGGGGATTGCCAAAAAATCCATCGAGGAGCTCGACCAGGAAGACGGGGCGATCCTCGGCCTGACCCCGATCTTCCTCGACCGCGACGCCCTCTTCCGCCCCGAGTTATGCAAGACCGGGAAACCCGACCGCTATGGACGTGTCATGCTTAGCGGCAACGAGCTTGCCCTCGCCATCAACGCGGCATTCTCCTACATCCGCCCGGAGACAGACCATCTGTGGACCGCCCTGGCCGAGGGGCAACTGAAAACGCGTGAGGACGTCAAACGGGAGGTCACCCGCATTCTGAATGACGACAGCATCAGGAAGCCCCGCGTTCTGCAGTTCTTCAGGGAGTATTTTGACTACGATCGCGCCGCCGGCATCTGCAAGGATGAAAACGCCATTCGTCAAAGCGGAGGGCATCCCGGCACCTACTACGCGGCCATGAACAGCATGATCGCCAACACCGACCGCTTGGTCGAACTGATCCTGCAGGAAGACAGGCAGGTCTTGAAGGAACTCCTCACCACAAACCGGGTGATCTATCAGCCCTACACTTCTGGATCGCACGATTTTGGAATCCTGTATTTCACCGATGTCCGCTACTTCGGCAAGGAAGGGTCGCCTTACATTTTTCCGGTTCAGGGAATTGTCATCCCGGAGCGGGAACCAGGGAATCAAGCCAGAGAGCTGGAGATCAAAATCGCGACACGGAAATCCCGGGAGGAGGGAACGCTCCGACATGTGTTTCCGAATCCCTCCCAGCCGATCTATGTGCGTCAGGCTCAAGCTCCCGAGAAAAGTCGCCCACCTGCCACCGATTCGCTGAAGGCAATCACCACCGTTGGACCGGACCGGCGACTCGGCATCCTTACCCATCCCGCCTGGCTGGCCTCCCACTCGGATGCCATGGACAACCACGCCATTTTACGCGGACGCTGGATCCGCGAACGTTTGCTGGGCGATGCCGTGCCCGATGTCCCGATCACCGTCGATGCCATGCTGCCGAACGAACCGAAGTCGACCCTGCGTCACAGGATGCGGGTCACTCGCGAGAAGGAATGCTGGCGATGCCATCAGAAAATGGATCCTCTCGGCCTGCCCTTTGAGATGTATAATCACCTTGGCCTCTTTCGCGAGAAGGAACAGGACAAGCCGGTCGATAGCAGCGGCGAGATCCTGCTCAGCGGGGTTCCGGAGCTGGATGGACCGGTGACCAATGCCATCGAGATGATTCGAAAGCTGGCGGCGAGTGAACGCGTCGAGCAGGTGTTCGTCCGCCACGTCTTTCGATTCTGGATGGGACGCAACGAAACGATCAACGACGCGCCCGTTCTTCAGGAGGCCCACCTTGCCTACAAGGACAGCGGAGGCAGCATGAACGCCCTGTTGGTATCGCTGCTCACCTCCGACGCCTTTCTTTATCGCAAGGTTCCCACGGAATAGAAGGCGGGGGACTTTCCGCAAGGGGAGCGGCTCCCGGAACCCGCGGCCCGTTTCCCCGGCGAGACCGGCCCTCCTTCAATCCTCCCGCCCGGCAGGTGACCGGCCGCACTAGACAACCATCTTTCCTAGATCTGACCCAAAAAAATGGGTGTCCCTGCGGCCAATCGGAGATAGATTCGGATGGATTGGAAGGAATTCGGACACTTTTCCCGAAGCCGCATGAAGACCCGCCCGCAAGCACCCAATTCCGTGGAATGTCGTTCCCGACGTGGGTTTGTCTTGATCGTCACCGTCTCGCTGTTGGTGCTGCTGGCCCTGGTGGCGGTGGGCTTGCTGAGCCTCTCGACGGTGACGGTGCGCAGTGCCACGCAGGGGGGCGCGCAGGGGGAGGCGCAGGCCAACGCCCGTCTTGCCTTGCAGCTGGCCATCGGTGAGTTGCAGCGGCAGGCCGGAGTGGACACGCGGGTCAGCGCCCGGGCCGACATTCTTGACGAAAACCACCCGCCGGTCCTCGGGGTTTGGAAGAGCTGGGAAGGGACCGATCACGAGACGAGGGGTCCCTTTGCCGGGCGCCCGACCTCTCCCGGCCGCTACGAGTCGGCCAAAAAGACGCGCTTCGTGGCCTGGCTGACCTCCTCCAACAGCGTTGATCCCGAGACCCTGCCGGACACCACCAGAGGCACCGGCAAAGTGGCTCTGGTCGGAATTGGCTCGCTTGGCAACGATGCGGAGCGCGAAAAACTCCAGATTCACTTGGCCCCGACACCAGTCCACTCGGGGCACCGGACGGGAGGCCTGGCCTGGTGGATCGGTGGCGAAAACCAGAAGGCCCGACTGCCTCGCCCACACGCCCCCGACAACGACAGCCCGGCGGAATGGGCGGCGCTGGCCAAGTCGCATGCCGTCGCCGACCCGGAGCCGTTCCACCTCGAATCCTTGCTGGACAACCCCGCGCCGGCGGACAAGGCGATCACCTTGCGCCAGGCCGATCTGATTGCCTCCAAGGACACGGAGGCGGCATCACGGCATTTTTTTCACGACCTCTCCACGGTTTCGGTCGGACTTCTGACCAACACGGCCACCGGCGGGTGGCGCAAGGACCTCTCCCTGCTGACCGAATCTTGGGACAAGCAGCCGACGTCACGGCTTCCCCTCTTCCGCCTCACTCCCTCGGAAGATTTCCAGGCCACCCGGCCCACCCCGGGCACCGCGGTTCCGGCGGGCTCGATGCTCTACCCCTGGGCCCAATACCGCGGCGGGGACACGATCCCCATCTATCAGCACGGCCCGGTCACCAGCTGGGCAAACCTCGTCGACTACGCCACCTTCTACAAGCGCGTCACCGCCACCAACAACGGCCGGTTCACGGCATCTCCTTATGCAATCTCGATCGGCGGAGACAGCTTCAACTTTCTCCACAAGGTGCGCATTCTGCCGGTCATCGCGCGCATGCATTGGGTGTTTTCGCATAGCGCGGCTCCCTCCAGCACCGGGGATTCCCGCCTGCTGGAGCCAAGACTGTTGTTGACCCCGGCAATCACGATGTGGAACCCCTACAACGTGGAGATCAGCGTGCCCTCCATGTCCTTCGGCATCCCGAGGCCGCTGCCCGTCGCCCTCCGCTACTCCATCGATGGCCGCGCCAACAGCAATTACAACGCCCTCATGTCGGGTAGCAGCAACAACACGCCGTCCCTCGGCTCCGGCAATCTGAATTACTCGATCAATACGCTCTTCACCCTCAAACCCGGCGAGTCCCTGATCTTCAGCCCCGAGTCCACCACCCCGGTGAATCATGGCTCCTCGATCACCCTGAAACCCGGCTACCGCAGCGGCGGCGGCCATTCCTTCCCGATCAGGAACAACCGCGGCGACCTCGCGCTTGGCATGCCCACTTCCACCACCATCAAGGCCGACGCCAAGTTCGACACGGTTTACACGGACCGGGGCAGGGACGGGGTCGGGATCTACCTCGATGTGTCCACCCTTGGAGCCCACGCCCTCGCCTATCGGATGGTTTATACTCCGGATGTTGCCGACGTCGTTTACAAACCGCTGCGGAATCTCGCCTCGGCAAGCCTCGCCGAATCCCTGGCCAATCCGGTCCCTTTCCTCTCAACCATTTTCGGAGCACGGACGGCCAGCCGGACCCACCTTGCCGCCAAGGGTTTCGTGCAGTCCAGCCCCTTTGTCAATTACACCAACATGGGCTTCAAGGACCTCGCCGACATCGGGCGCCACTACGGCGGCACCGGCCACCCGGTCAACTCCCCCTTCGACTACAGCTTCGTCAAGAATGCGGCCGGAGGCGACAGCCAACTGCCCAATGCCAGCGACACCACCAACCGCGGCTACATCGTGACGGGCTTCACCGCCGCCGACGGTCTCTCACGCTGCGTCATCGGGGAACTGCCCTGCCGGCCCCTCGCCTCACTCGGCGAACTCGTCAACTGGGACCTGCGCTACGAAAACTCGGTCCCACCCTTCGCGATCAACCTGATCGGCAACTCCGACGCCACCCCGCTGCTGCCCGCCAACGCAGTGGTCAACTCGGCCGATGCCCGATTTGGAGAGAACCTCCAGCATGACGATTCCTACTGCGCCAACCACGTCCTTTTCGATGACTGGTTCGTCTCCTCCATCACCCCGGCTCCCACCCACTTCGGCCGATCCGGCCGGACTCAGGAGGAGAACTACACCGACTTCATCACTGGCAAGACACCTCTGGCCAACCGCGCCTATCGGCCAATCCTTGAGGACCGGCTCTCCACCGCCGGGAACGATCCCCGCGCCCGCGAACTCTACACCGAACAGGTCGCGAAGACCGATTCATGGAAAACCATCGCCTCGCGGCTCGAAGTGGAGGGCATGTTCAACGTCAACTCCACCTCCGTCACTGCGTGGCGCGCCCTGCTCGGCCACGTCCGCAACCAACGCGTCGCCTACATCAGCGAGTCCTCCCGAAGCTGGCAGACGGAGCTCTCGGACGAGTCCGATCATGTCTTGAGCCGCTTCAGCATTGCCGGGGACAGCGAGGCCGGCACGCCCGGCACTTCCGGGACCTTCCCCGAGGCCACCGAGTTCGCCGGATACCGCACCGTCGATGGGTATTTTCTCGATGCCATGGCGGAGGAAATCGTGAAACAGGTCCGCGCCCGCGGGCCGTTCCTGTCGCTCGCCGAGTTCGTCAACCGCCAACTCTCCTCCGGCGACCTCGCCCTGGCCGGCACCATCCAGGCCGCCCTGAATGAGTTGGCCAAGTCCTCCCCCACCAACATCTTTGCCGATCTCGAAGCCCTCTCCACGACGGCCGTGGCGCAACCCGAACGCCCTGACCTTGCCGAATACAAGTTCCCCGAGGCGGCGGCAGGCAGCAGTGGTTACGGTCTGCCCGGTTGGACCCGCCAGGCGGACATTCTGCGCCCGCTCGCGCCGATCCTCTCGGCCCGCGACGACACCTTCACGATCCGCGCCTATGGCGAGGCCCGCAGTGCCGAGGGCGGCATTCTCGCCCGCGCCGTCTGCGAAGCGGTCGTCCGCCGCACCCGCGAATTCGTCGATCCCGCCGAGGCCGCCGATCTCACCACCGCCCCGGTCCTCCCCGCCAACCGAAGCTTCGGCCGCCGCTTCGAACTCCTCTCCTTCCGCTGGCTCACCGCGGATGAGGTGTGATGAATAGTGAATTGAGATTGTTGAAGGGAAGCGCGGGCGTCGGCTTCGAAGATCAATAGCCAACAATCAACAACCAGAACGTGAAACTCCTCCTCGCCCTCCTCACCATTTCTACCGCAGTCTCCTTCGCGCAGAAGGCCCCCGAACGCACCTGCCGCATTCTCTTTCTCGATGGTCCGGACGCGGCGCCCGAAACACTCCACCTCTTCGACGGTGCCACCTCCCGCGAGGTCGATCTGCCGCGGATGAATTTCTCCAGGATCTACGAATTGCGCCCGGGAAACCTCACCCTGCACCTCCTGTCCGCCCCCCTGGACGATCCGGAACTGGTTCCGCCCGGGGCGGCCTCCGCCACAATCCCCGAAGGCGTCACCGACTTTTATCTGCTCCTCACCAGTGACCCCGCCAACAAGGTCGCCCCGGTGCGCATGCAGGTCATCAAGACCGGCTCCGAGCACCTCAAGCGTGGCCAGATGCTCTGGTTCAACCTGACAAAGAACACCATCGGCGGCATGGTCGGATCCGAGAAGCTCGTCCTCAATCCCAACTCCCGGGTGACCCTCGACCCGCCGGCCCGGGGCAACGGCAACTACCCCGTCAAGCTCTCCTTCCGGATCGTCGGCAAGGAGCCGCTCTATCCGCTCTGCGAGACCCAGTGGCGCCACGACCCGCGAAGCCGCAGCGTCGCCTTTGTCATCACCGAACGGGGCATCCGCACTCCCCGGGTCCTCGTCTTCCCCGACTACCGCGAAGAACCGCCCAAGACGCCGTGAGCGACAACGCCATGGGCCACAGGACAATCTCCCGGAGGCACATCCTGACGCTGAAAACCTGGAGGGAGTCCACCGTGGCACCATCGGGACCCGGCGGCTTGCCGCAATTCCCCGCCCCAACGGTGAGGCGGCCCGGATGTCCCCTCGCCGCAGTGCCTCACGGCGCACCGATGAGCTTCTTCATGCCCTCACCCAGCGCCTCCCCGACGAGAAAGTAACTCTCCGCGTTCCCAAACCAGTGATGTCCGTGGCTGACATTCGGCGACAGATCCTTGGGCCGGGCAAAGGCGGTGGTGGACACAAAAAGGGCATGGGGAATCTTCTCCGCCCCGGCACGCTGCGCCTGCCGAAAGATGTCCATTCCGCTGCCTTCCTTCGCGGGCCCGGTGTTGCCCAGCTCCCCGATGACCATGGGCAGGTTCGGCGACTTGAACTCCGCACGCACGTCCTTGGCCAGATTGACGAGATTCTTCGCATACTCCTCCGTCGCCTCCTTTGAAATCATGTCGTTCCACCCCTGCATCCACACAAAGCCACAGAGTTCATACTTCGTATCGCCCAAGTCCGCCAGGGCCGCGCGTGCCTCCTCGATCATCTGCGTGTAATATGGACCGGTTTCCCCCCCGGAACTGGGCGGCCGAAAGTCCTTGTCCAAGCTCTTCCCTCCCCATGCCGTCTTGATGAGGAGCACCGGTTCATCAAGGAAGTCCCCCATCACATGACCAAACTCAAGCTCCGGCCCGATATGGCTGGATCCGCCGTAGCCCGTGTAACCGATCGTCAAGCCGCCCTTCCGGACCTGCCCGCCTGCCTTGAAGGTGATAGCTACGTCGTCCCGCACCACCCAGTTCCCCTGCGCATCGCGCAGGTGCTTCATGCGCTCCTTGCTCACCGAATGCTCCATCGACCAGACCAGGTTGCCCTGGCCGCCATTGTACCCCTTCGGATCGTCCATCGAAACGACCCCCTGCCCCTCCATGTTCGACTGCCCCGCCAGCAAAAAAACTTTGACCGGACCCTTGGGCGTGACCGCATCCCCCGCCACCGCCGGTCCGATCAGGAGCATCACGGCTGCCACGAGGAGAGTATGTTGGTTCATTCCGATCCTACCGCTCCGGACCCATGCCCCTTTCATCCTTCGTTGTCCCAAGGGCTCCTTCTCACGGGGAAAGGCGCGGATGAAGGGAGTCGGTGCCCAAGGCGGGATCCTTCGGAGCGGAAAGGAGACAGGGAGCACGTCCCATCCTCGTTCCCCCGGCGGCAACACCCGCGGGTTCCAACGCCTCCCGCCAGCTTCCACTTGACCAAAACCGCCTTGCTTCACCCCGCGCACGGCAGTATTCCCCCTCTGGACCGTTGCGCGGACAATTTCCCTTCGAGCGATCATGGCATTCAAAAAACTCAAAGCGCGTCTCAGGCGCAAACGCTTGGCAAAAAATTCGATCTCCGTTCGTGGCAACATGGAATCCCACACCTTGGAGAATGCATGGGATGGCTGGCCCATTCCCTCCGGGGGATTGACCGAAGACAGCCTCGTCTATTCGTTCGGGATCGGAAACGACATCGCCTGGGATCTGGAGATGATGGAACGCTTCAATCTTCAGCTGCACGGATTCGATCCCACTCCCGAATCGATTGCATGGATCAACACGCAGGATCTGCCAAAAAATTTCCAGTTCCACGACGTCGGCCTCTCCAGCGAGGATGGTCACCTCTCCGTCTATCCGCCCAAAAAACCGGGACGCTTCAACTTCACCCAGGAAAAATTGAACTACGTCACGGAAGACGGGCACAAGCCCATCAAAATTCCGGTGAAGCGACTGCGCTCCATCATGAATGAGCTGGGGCATGAAAAGATCGATGTCCTGAAAATCGATATCGAAGGCAGCGAGTTCGAAGCCATCCCCGACATATTCGAATCCAAGTGCCGCTTCGACTATCTGTTGGTCGAGATTCATTATCACTTTCCCCAACGATCCTTCGAGGCGGGTGTCGATCTGATCAAGCGGATCGAAAAGGAGGGGTTCGCCTGCTTCTACATTTCCGAACGAGGCTACGAATTCGGGTTCAAGAAAAACTAACGCCTCCCAGCCCACCACTCCGGAGCCGTATTCGGCTTGCCGTTCAGGGGTCGGGCAAAGATGCTGTCCTTCACGTGCTCAGTCGATACAAGCCCTACCTGCGCTTCCTGCGCCCCGCCGCGGTGCCTTTCGCGATCGGAATCGTCGCAGGCATCGTTTACGGCCTCGCCAGCGGACTCGGCCTGCCCGCCATGTCCAAGACGATCTTTCCGATCCTCTTCAAGGATCAGGAATCACTGGCCGGCGTCTCCCCATGGTTCCGCGGCGTAGTCGCCACCCTCTTCGGCGACGATGAGAGCAAACTGCTCCTCGCCAGCTGCCTGGCCATCCCCCTCATTTTCATCTTCCGCGCCGCCGGCCAGTATCTGAACCTCTACTTCATCCGAAAGGCCGGCCTGATCGCCCTGGAAGGAGTCCGCGTGGAGGTCTTTGCCAAGCTGCAGCACCTCCCCATGTCCTACTACCAGCGGCACAAATCGGGCGACCTCCTCTCCCGGGTCGTCAATGACGCCTCCGTCCTCCGCGCCTGCCTCGTGGCCGGTTCCGCCGACCTCGTCACCCAACCCGTCACCCTCCTCGGTGCCCTCAGCTTCCTCATCTACCTCGCCACCACCAGCAAGGCCTTCCTCGTCGTCCTCGCCGCCCTCGCCTCCATTCCCCTCTGCATCATCCCCATCAGGCTGGCCGGCAAAAAACTGGTCAAACGGGCCCGCCGCGAACAGGCCCTCGTCGGGGAGTTCACCGAATACCTCGCCGAATCCCTCCAGTCCCCCCAGGAAATCAGAAGCTTCAACATGCAGGAGGAACGCTGCGAAGGATTTCAGGCTCGCGTCCAGGAGGTCTTCCGCACCCGCCTCAGCGTGGTGAAATACCAAAGCTTGATTTCCCCCTCCATCGAAGTGATCGCCGCGTTCGGTTTCGCCGTGGCCCTCTTCCTCGGCGTGGGCAATGGACTCACCCTCACCGAATTCCTCGCCGTGGCCGTGGCCCTCTTCATCGCCTACGATCCCATCAAGAAACTCGGCCGCCTCAGCGGAGTCCTCAAACAGGGTGGGGCCGCCATCGAACGATTGGAGGAGGTCCTCAACGAAGTGGACCTCCTTCCCGATCCGGAGGAACCCCAGCGACCAGAAAAAATCCGCGGCACGGTGACCTTCCGTGATGTCAACTTCGCCTACGCCAAGTCCCCCGTGCTCCAGAACATCTCCGTCGAAATCGCCGAGGGCGAGACCATCGGCCTGGTGGGCTCCAGCGGCGCCGGCAAAAGCACCTTCGTCAACCTCATCCCCCGCCTTTACGAAGCAAACTCCGGCAGCGTGGAAGTCAGCGGCCAGGATGTCCGCCACTGGCGCAAACACGACCTGCGCGAACTGATCGCCTTCGTCCCCCAACAACCCACCCTCTTCGCCACCAGCCTCGCCCGGAACATCCGTGTCGGTCGCCCCGATGCCAGCGACGAGGAGGTCCGCGAAGCCGCCCGCATGGCTTACGCCGACGAATTCATCCAACAGATGCCCGACCGCTACGAGACCCTCGCCGGCGAACGGGGCAGCCAACTCTCCGGCGGCCAACGGCAGCGCATCGCCATCGCCCGGGCCTTCCTGAAACAAGCCCCCATCCTCATCCTCGACGAAGCCGCCTCCGCCCTCGACTCCGAGAGCGAGGACAAAATCCAGGCCGCCCTCGAATCCCTCGTGCAAAACCGCACCACCTTCATCATCGCCCACCGCTTCAGCACCCTCAGCCTCGTCGACCGCATCATCGTCATGGACGCAGGCCGGATCGTCGGCCTCGGCACCCACGCCACCCTCCTTGACTCCTGCCCCATCTACCGCAACCTCTACGACCGACAGGTCCTCTGAGCTTGACGCTCGGCGGGAAAAAAGCCTTGTGAATCGCTGCCCGGGCAGTTGAGCTGGCCTCCGAATGAGGGAAGACTTGGCCACCTATCTGCGGGAAGGCGTTGTCTTCCACCGCAACGAGAACAACGGCGGCCTCATTCTGAAAATGCCCAACGGTCACGCCGTGAAGCTGTTCCCCTCCAAAGGCCTCCTCTTCTCCGGCAGCCGCCGACTCCTCCGCCAAACCAAGGCCCACAAGCAATGGCGAGCGGCGCAGCTGCTCAGGTCCCTCGGACTCAGCACCCCCCCTCCCGTGAAGATCGCCTTGGTGCATCCCTGGAACGAATACGAATGCGCCCTGATCTACGAATTCCAGGAAGACGCGGTTCTGGCGCGAGTCTATCTGAAACAGGGCGGCCGCCTCGCCTTCTGGGATCGCCTCGCGGAGGATCTCAGTACCATGGCCGCCGCCGGTGTCCTCTTCATCGACTTCCACCTCGGCAATATCCTCGTCGATCCGCAAGGCAACCTCTGCTGGATCGATCCCGAGGTGAAACAATCCAAGGCCCTCGTGCGCCGCGAATTCTGGCCGCGCTTGGAGCGCATGTATCTCAAATACGGGCGCGACGCCATCGAACCGGAAGACTGGACCTACCTCTGCGCCCGCCTCCGCGAAAAGCTCCCCGCCACCCTCGCCACCGCCTACCCGCACGAAGCCACCGCCTGAGCACCGGCCTCCAACGTATCCCTTCGGGGGATTGCCGCAGCGCTGACGATCCCGGGAAGGGATTTGGTTCGCATCAGATCTGGCCAGAAGGCCCGTCACTCCGCGACGGCCCGGAGGAACCAACTTGGGACCGCTGGAACCGGATGGTCGAACTGCACGGTCACGATCGAGAAGGAGTAATCGGACGCGTATGGCCCCGCGACCGTGGAGATCGTTGTGACCGGACTCCAGTACAACAGTTCCTCTGAGGACTCATGACGAAAGGTGAGGTCCGGATCGTCACTTCTGCGCACATAGCTCCAGGTCACCATCGCGCCCGAGGAGAAGGAATCGAACGGATAGGCCGAATCCTTGACCCTGGGGTCGCCGCCGAAGGCATACTCCCCCCCATTGTCGCGGCCGTCCTCATCCGGATCGGCCGACCACAGCGCGTCGTCGCCGGTGAGATTGTGGGCTTCAGCCCACTGCGCGAATCCCTCGGAGCGACCAACCGCATAGGGGATAAAGCTTTGGCTCTCGGTGACGGCATCCGTCGTCCACAGATTCGGTTCACCAAAGGTCGAGTCCGGGGCACTGTCGTCGTAACCTTGCGTGGTGGCGGTGGTCCCCACGATCGGCGAGATCGAGGGCGTGGGATGGTCCTCTAGCTCAAAGACTTCCTCGCTGGAGATGCCCGTGACGGGAACGACGCCCTCGCCGACCGGACCGAAGACAATTTGCCCGGACCCGTTTTTGATCCGGAACTGCGTGCCGTTGTTATCGATCTCGATGCCGCTCACCACGCCGCCAACCAAGCTGTAGCCGTTCACGCCGACGCTGGAGTAGGTCAGATAGCTTGGATCGCCCATCCAGATGTTTGTCCAAGTGTCTCCCAAGGTACCGCGGCGGTCGCGGATGGCGAAGCCGCTGTTGAGCCCCCCTTGCGCAGTGTTTCGCTCGATGAGGGTGAGAATAGTTCCGCTGGGCACGGCCTGCCAGTCGGGATGCTGGGAAAAAACCAGGGTGTTGAGGACCGAGAATCCGGTGCCTTGGTCCTTTCCAATCTCGATTTTCCAAGCACGCAGGTCGATCCTCTCGGGGCCACCGTTTCCAGTCACCACGAACTCGGCCCACTTTCCGCCATTCCCAAGGACGCGGTCGAAGTAGCTATCAGCGGCAAGGGGCGCACCGTCGCTGTCCACCGAGGCCGTCCCCCCGTTGAGATAGTTGTCGGCGGAAACCGCGTTGTATTCATTGAGAATCATGGAAGGGGAGGGATTCAGGATGGTGAGAAGGAATTCTTGCACGGTGCTGGACACACCGCCCGTGGCGGAAAGGCTGAGCAGGTAGTTCCCGGCGTCCGCGAGGGTCAGGGATCGGTTGCTGGAGAGTGTCGCGGTGCCGGGGGGGCCCGGATTCAGGGTCAGGAAGGATGGCAGTCCGGTGGAGGAAATGGTTGGCACGGAGCCGCCTGGGTTCACCGCCGTGAGGCTGTATGTGTAGGTGCCCAGACCATACATCACCGGCGCACTGGTGAAATGAATGATGGTGTTGCCGGGGGAGCCGGTGTCCGCCGGAAACTGGGTGGAATTTTTGGCCCCATGCTTGCCTGACGTGCTCAGCAGCCCGTAAATCGGAGTGCCGTCGCGATGGAATCCGCGTGACCGGCCCGCGGTGGTGGGACCGAAGGAGACATGGGCCACCAACGAACCACTTGGATCATACAGGTTCACCTCGTCCCCATTCGGGCCACTCAACCCCGAAAACCCCTCTCCACCCATGGCGCTGAACTGGTCCCGGTTCACCACACGCACCGCCGCGGAGAGTCCCCATGCGGTCCTCCACGCCGCGACATTCTCCAACGCCTCCTCCAGAATAATGATCGATTCACCGGCCAGGATGGTCACGTTTGGAAAGATACTGACGGTTGGCTCCTCCGCGTCCGGGGTATCATCCCACTTGTAGCCGGACAGATTCACCGCAGTAGCTCCGGTATTGGTCAGTTCCCACCAGTCTCCATTGACAGAGGTGTTCGCATGGGCGCTCAGGGGCATCACCTCCGTGATCACAAGGCCGGCATGGGCGACCGAGGCGGCGGCCGAGGCAAGGAGACCAAGGAGAGCGGGATGGGGATTGAGGAAGCGAGCCACGGCGGGCGGAATTTGTGCGAGCCAAGACGCGCTGTCAACTAGCGCGACGCGAGGGATGCCCCCAACCTCCCCGAAAAAGTGGGCTTCCGCTACCTGATCGTCGCCAGCCCGGTTGAGAAACTCAACGGAGACTTGCGTCTGCTTGCCGGGGTGCTGCCCCTCGGCTGTGCGGCTGCTCTCCTGGTGATGGCTCCACTGGTCCGTCCGGGTCCGTCCGGGTCCGTCCGGGTCCGTCCGGCTTTGGATCGGGGACTGAGACCACTCTCACCTTTCTCACCTTTGGCGGAGGAGGTCGGTGCCGACCTCCGCGTCCTCTCTCTGACTTCCCAGGCAAAGAATAACGAAGCGGCTTGCAACCCCTGGTGTTTCGTGCTTTGCTCATCCCCGTCATGCCGAAAGCTCGTTATCTCGCCCCTTGGCACCAGGTGGATCTCATCGAGGCGGCCAAGGCGAAGGCCGCGGATGGGGACGCCGAGG
>Ga0209284_10001638_pt1 | contig 33660 bp, 40 predicted proteins | sample FRY03_FD_187211 | JGI IMG/M metagenome (GOLD analysis project Ga0209284, IMG submission 187211) | Freshwater microbial communities from Lake Fryxell liftoff mats and glacier meltwater in Antarctica - FRY-03 (SPAdes) (version 2) | ecosystem: Environmental > Aquatic > Freshwater > Ice > Glacier... | reverse complement strand
GTGCGGACATCACCCCAGCTAGATCCAATACCGTTCAGTTAGTACTTCAGTCGTGTAGTTTGGGTGGATGCCTCGTGCTGGTTGGGTGAAGCCGGAGTCGCCTCGGCGGTTGTCGGATCTGGTGTCGGTCGGGTTGATGACGCAGGTGTTCCCGCCTGGCGTTGTTGATGACCTAATAGCGCAGTGCGGTCGCACCGAGCAGCGTCACCGGTCGTTGCCGGCTCGGACGATGGCGTACTTCGCGATCGGGATGGCGTTGCATTCCGAGGGCTCTTATGAGGACGTGATGAGTCTCATGACCGACGGTCTGGCTTGGTCGGAGCCCGATGTTGAGCCGGTGCGGTTGCCGTCGAAGTCAGCAATCTTTCAAGCGCGTGAGCGGTTGGGATCGGCGCCGGTGAAGGCGTTATTCGATCGAGTCGCGCAGCCGCTGGCGACGGTTGATTCGCCGGAGTCGTTCTTGGCCGGTCGCCGGTTGGTGGCCATTGACGGCACGACACTCGATATTGCTGACTCTGCCGCGAATGACGAGTTCTTTGGTCGGCCGGGCACAGCCAAGGGCGAACGCTCCGCGTTCCCGCAGGCCCGGGTAGTGGCGTTGGCCGAGTGCGGAACGCATGCAATCTTCGACGCCGAACTCGGCACCTATGCCGAGTCCGAGATGGCATTGTCGAAGGTCCTTGTCGATCGGCTCGAGGCGGGCATGATCCTGCTTGCTGATCGCGGCTTCTGCAGTTTCGACCTGTGGCAGCAGGCGTCCGCGACCGGGGCGGACCTGTTGTGGCGGGCCAAGAACAACACCAAACCGCGCCGGATCGAGACCCTCGACGATGGCTCGTGGCTCGCGGAGCTCCGACGAAACAACACCAAGTTGAACACCGAACACGTCGTGGTGCGCGTCGTTGATTACGACGTCGATGACGGCCGCAACGTCGAGGCTGGACCATTCCGACTGTTCACCACATTGCTCGATCCGACCGAGGTGTCTGCCACCGAACTCGCTGCCACGTACGCGCAGCGGTGGGAGATCGAGTCCGCGTTCGATGAGTTGAAAACTCATCAGCGCGGTGCGCGAACAGTGCTGCGGTCCAAGTCGCCCGACCTCGTCAAACAGGAGATCTGGGGCCACCTGTGTTGCCACTACGCGATCCGCACCCTGATGTTCGCGGCCGCCCATGAAGCCGCTGTCGACCCGGACCGGGTCTCCTTCGTCGCCGCTCTGCGGATCAGTCGCCGCTCGCTGTCACCAGCGCGCGGTTTTTCCCCCTCCGGACTCGCATGATCACGGTTGGGCCTACGCCTTGGTTTTGTTGTGTCGCCGGCTCAACCCGATACGCCGACGACGATCCAACCCGCGACTGATCAAACGCAAGTACTCCAAGTGGCACATCAAACGAGCACGACACACCAACTGGCCACAACCAACCGGACCACCCACCACCACCATCCGACCACCTAACTGAACGGCATTGAGACTAGCTGAGGACTGATAAACAGTCAATGAGCTGGTCTTATTCCGCTCCAGAAATTGGAGCGGATGACGGGAATCGAACCCGCGTATTCAGCTTGGGAAGCGCTTCGAGGCTGATCGCATCGTGCCTGCGTGTGGGGTGTTTGTCCTGTTCAGCCATGGTTTCTTCGAGCGCCGTTGTCGTGCGTTGTTGCGCCGTATCGCACCCTGTTGGGCGTTGTTCTAGGCACGAACTAGGCACGCTGCTGCTTTGATGTTCGCTACCGGTCCATGCCCGTTTCGTCGGCGAGATCTTGAATCTCTTTGAGCGCTGAGCGAGCCTTGCGAAGTCGTTGCCTTCTGCGTTCGGCTGCTTCGATGAGCCGCTCGGCGACTCTTCTCGCTGAGTCGTGGTCGTAGCTCTCGGGGTGGCCGGTGATCAGTGCGCTGAGGTCGTCGAGGAACGACGAATCGTTGAGCTTGGCGTCGAGGTTCGCGAGTGCGCGCTCTCCTGTCCAGCCGTCTGGCCGGTACGGGTCGAAGCATTCGACGATGTCATCGAGGGTCGCCGTGCCGTGTTCGAATGCGAGCCACAGGTCGAACAGGTCTCGACCCTTGCGGCACTGGAACAGGGCTCGAATCTTGGTGGCCGTGAGTTCCTCGATGGTAAACGTCGGCACGGCTGCCTCGCCGCTGAACCGACCGGACCGCGTCGACGGTGATCCGCGGGCACGCGTTCATCCAGAACCTGCGGCACGACCATTTCGAACTCGGAGTCGAATCCCGCCACGAGCATCTACGCGTCGCGGCAGCATTCGACGAACTCAACGCTTCGATCTGACCACACAACCCACACGTCATCGGCCAGCCGTGCCCTCCGATCAACCAATGCAACAGTGCCCTCCCATTCCGGTGCTCAGCAGCAGGTGTGTTCGAGCGAGTCCGCTCTGAAGGTGCGCACCGCCATCCACGCTGCGACGCCGGCGATCGTGAGTCCGGCCACTGGGTCTGCCCACCACCACCCGAGTGCTGCGTTCGCGACGAGACCGACCAGGAGTGCGGCCGACAGCATCGTGCAGACGTTGGTTTGTGCTGCTTCGGCCACGGCGGCCTGAGAGCCGAGCGCAAGTGCCTGTTTCCGTTTCGCGGCGGCGAGGACCGGCATGACCGCGAGTGACAACGTTGCGATCGCAATGCCCACCGTCGATGCTTCGGGTTCGTGTCGGCCGACGAGGTCGATTGTCGCCGAGATCGACACATAGGTCGCGAGCGCGGCGAACGACCAGGCCACCAATCGGCGGGCTCGGTCGTCGGCGCCGAGCTGGCATCCGTCGCGCTGTTCTTGGCGCAACCGCCAGGCAAGGACGAGTGCGGCCGACACTTCGATTCCCGAGTCGAGCCCGAAGGCGATGAGGCCGACTGACGATGCAGCCACGCCGGCAGTGATCGCAACGATCCCTTCGATGACATTCCAGCCGATCGTGAGACGATTGAGCACCGTGGCCCGGCGCACGATTTCGTGCCGACCGGCGGACTTGCTTGTCTCGAGTTCGATGCTCATGAATCGTCTCGCTCATTCGGTGGTGACATGTGGTCGTCGCATGGCGACAAGGTGTCAGCGACCGCGAGGAGCGAGCGGAGTGCATCGGTGAGCTCTGCCGAGACGAGGGTGTAGTTGAAGCGACGCCCAATCCGTTTGACGCTCACGAGACCGCACCCACGAAGACACGCCAGGTGATTGGACAGGTTCGAACGGGACGTTCCAATCGCGTCGGCGAGGTCGCTCGGGTACTGCGATCCGTCGAGCAGTCGCACGAGGACCGATCGACGGATCGGGTCGGCGAGCGCCAATCCGATGCGGTCGAGGCCCTGGGTCCGATCGCGATCCATCACCGTGATTCCGGCGTTAGCCGCGGCGTCGAGCAACTGTTCAGTCATGACTGAACCGTAGCGCAATGATTCAGGACTGGCTGAACCATCTTCGCAAATGTGGACGTCGAACGTGTTGACGCAGAGGTCGAAGTCCGCCACCCCATCCCGGCGTTGCCGTCGAGAACGGTGGGTGGTCAGCTCAAGCGCAACTCGGCCGCGAGGCTCATAATCGGATCGGGGACAACGGTGCCCGGGGTGAGGATCGTTCGGCTCGTCGGGTCCACGCGAGCGGTGGCGCCGCTACTCGCGAACCGGATGGTGACCGTGCCGTCGTAGTCGAGAGTGAGTTCGTGTGTCACCTGCCCGAAGCAGTCGATGACCTGTTCGGTGAGGAGGCCTGCAAAGTCAGCCATCGACGTCACCGCGGTCCCGGCGCCCGTATCGCTTGTTGAAGCGCTCGACGCGCCCGGCAGTGTCGATGATGGTCATCGACCCGGTGTAGAAAGGGTGCGTGTGGTTCGACACATCGAGGAGTACGTGCGGATACTCCTTGCCGTCCTCCCAGGTGGTGCGTTTTTCGGTGGTGGTCGTGGACCGGCAGATCCAGCGTTGTCCGCCGGTCGAGTCTTCGAATACGACGGGGCCGTAGTCGGGGTGGATTCCGGGTTTCATCAGCGTGTCTCCTTGAATTGGACGTGCTTGCGGATCACGGGGTCGTACTTCATCAGCACGATCCGCTCGCGGGTGTTGGCCTTGTTCTTCTTCGTGACATACCGGTAGCCGGTTCCTGCCGTGCTCTCCAGGGTGACGATCGGACGGCGGTCTTTGCTCGATCCAGCCATTGGTCAGACCTTCCCGCCATTACGGCGGATCTCGGCGACGGCGGACTCGATCCCTCGACGGTCGATGGCCTTGATCGCCCGCGTCGACAGCGTGAGGCGCACGTAGCGCCGCTCCGAGGGCAGCCAGTAGCGCTTGCGTTGGATGTTGGGCTTCCACGTGCGACTCGTTCGGCGGTGCGAGTGCGACACCGACTTCCCGAACGACATCTTCTTCCCGAGGAGCTGACAGGTTCCAGACATGCTCGAATCATACAACGGAGTGAGAACCATTACTACTAGAGTGGGGCTCGTGGAGTTTCTGAAGCCATCGCCGTACGAACCCGGAGTCGGGCCGCAGAACACACGACCGCAGGTGCCGATCACGTTGCTTGCACCGGAACACCAGAGCGTCGAACTACTCCGGTCATTCGCAGCCGACTGTGACACTGTGCTGATAGCAACGGACGAGACGCTCGCGTTTGCTGGCTTGCTGGGTCTGGTCCGCGTCGGTCGTGCGTTGCTGACCGCGGCCGACGTGACGAGCCGTACTCCGGGTTGTGAGTGTTGCCAGATCCGGGTCGACCTCATCGACGCCGTGCGCCACGCTGTGCTTCGCCGCTCACCCCCTCGCCGGTTGGTCGTGGTCGTCGATCGGAAGCCGCCAACCGGGCGAAACTCGTTGGTCGACGACGACTCGGCGATCGATGTCGTCACGGTCATCCACACGTTGCAGGCAGACAGCGAGATCGAGCGGCTCGCGTATCTCGACGGCCTGGTCGTCGAGGTCGACGCATGCGCTGCTTCGACACGTCTCGCCTGTGGTCTTGATCTTTGGACCGGGCCACGCGAAGCGGCGATTGCCGTTGCGGATCGCATTGTCGTGAACGGCTCGGAGTTGTTGACCACGGCGGCGTCTGCACAAGTGTCGAGCGCCTTGCAGATCATCAACCGCATTGGAAAGGTCGTCTGCGGGCAGTCGGCTGCTGCCCACATCGAGGACCTGGTCGACCTCGACGCATGGAACGGTCACTCCCCGGCATGTCTCGAACGCACTGCCGGGCCCGGACTCGGGCCGGTTGGGATGGTCGTGCAAGTAACGCATGCACCGAACTGCAGACATCACGCCGCAACGGTCGGCACCATCGTGCTAACCCGTCGAGGCGTCCTCGATCCCGATGCGACTGACGCCTGGCTCGACCGGGTTGTCGCTGAATCACCCTCCCGTCTCCTCCGGTTCCAAGCAGCACTGTGTGTTTCCACCTGCGAGCCCAGAGTGTGCGTTCGAGGAAGTCGCTCCGCAATGAGGAGCCAACCCGAAGGAGGCGGCGCGGAAGGAACGGTGGAGGCCGATCAGAGTCGTCAGGAGAGCGTGGTCATACTCGTCGGGCGTGCACTCGATCATCAATCGCTCGCTGAGAGTTTTGAGACAATCGAGTTGGCGCAGTGATCCCGTTGGCCGACCATTTCCTGACGGCGGCCGAAGTGGACTGGACAGTCGAGCTTCCAGACACGGTTCGTATCCTGGACTGGTCACCCCGCGGGCGACTGCTCGCAGTTGCGGCAAATGGGTCAGCACTCGTCGAGAACCCTGATCGGGTGACGGCCCCGATGACCCCTGACCCACGCGATGCAATGTGGCTTGGTGAACGGGCGCTCGTAATCGTCGATCCACTCGCTGGCTTGGTCACAGCGGGCTTCGACAGCGAACAACCGCTTCCGTTTCGAGGTGCACGCAGGGTCGGCACGCACGCTGGGCGCACGGTCGTCGCAGGCAACGGGCGAATCGGAGTGTTCGGGCACCCCGCCCTCGACCGCACGCCCGAGGTGATCTGGACGGGCATCGGGGTCACTCATGCGTGTTCCCACGTGAGTGGAAACCTGTGGGCACTTGGAGGCACAGGCGGACTCGCACTCGTCGATACGGCGCTCGGATGCGTCGACACACGTCTCGAACTGCCCGGCGTCGTCGCAGTGGCGTCGCGAGCTGCTGCCGGCCGACTCGTCGTGAGTGACCTCGCAGGAATCATTCACGTGCTCGAACTGCATGACCTCGGCAACGGCATCGAACTCACCGGTTACTGCGACCCGGTGCGCCACCTGGCCCTGTCAGCTGATGGACGAACGGTCGTGGCCGCTGCCGACGACGAACTCACCACATGGGCAATCGCATCGAACGGTGATGTGGCAGACGAACCGACGTGCGTCGTGGCCCACGACGCCGCGATCACCGCTCTCGAATCAAGCGAGTGTGGCTTCTTGGCAACCGGCGACGCGCACGGAGTGGTGCAGATCTGGTCACCGCTGCTCACCGAGTACCCGGTCTCGACGCTTCGACTCGACAGCGAGATCACGGCGATTGCGTGGAACGCCTCGGGGCGCCGCCTTGCCTGCGGTGCGGTGTCGGGACAGCTCCTCGTTGCGGACATCACCGCTGGCGCACTGGCATGAATGCTGCGCTCGACAACACTGCACCGATCGTCATCGCCGGTGCCGGCCCACATGGCTTGGCGACCGTCGTCCACCTCCTCACCGCGGCACCGCGGCTGCGCGATCGTCTTGTGGTCGTCGATCCGACGGGGAAGTGGATGAGTGCGTGGGCCGAGCAGTTCGCTCGGCTCGACATCACCAACCTCCGATCGCCGGCCGTGCACCACCCCGCGCCACGTGCGGGTCTGTTGAGATCTCACACAGCGACCCACCGGCTCCCCACCAGTGGACTTCCCTACGGGCTGCCGACAACGGAAACGTTCGCATGGTTCTGCCGCGACCTGATCGAGTGGCTCGATCTGGAACCTCTCCTCATGACGGGCACTGTCGTCGACGTCACATCCTGCACCGAGAGCGACGGCACCGAGGGATGCAGCGTGACAGTGGACTCGTGCCACGAGCGCACGACGCTGATGGCTGACCGTCTGGTGCTCGCCTGCAATCCGTGTCAGGCGAACATTCCGGGTTGGGCACTCGGCCACCTCGCCGAGAACGGTCCGTGTGGCGACAGCGTTGGCGGGCCTGGCACCATCCAACTCGCCGCCCAGGTGGACCTGCGCCGAGTCGGCGACCTCACGGGCGCTTACATCGTGGTCGTCGGAGCCGGGCTGACTGCAGCGCACCTCGTGTGCGGCGCTGCGCAACGAGGCGCACACGTCACGCTCGTGGTTCGCCGGCAGCTCACGGAACGCAGCTTCGACACCGACCCCGGATGGCTCGGCCCGAAGGAACTGGATCGGTACGACACCATCGAGGATCCAGGCGAGCGGTTGGCCGTCGCCCGAGCAGCGCGGGGCGGCGGGACCATCCCGCCATGGATGCTGGTCGAGTTGCGCAGTCTTTTCGACAGCGGTGCAGTCACACTTCTCGAAGGCGCCGAGGTTGGAGAGATCACAGAGGTTCGCGATGGCGGTCCGACAGCTACTGACTCAGCGCACGGTCGACGCCACCATCTCAGCATCGTGAGCTCGACGTCCGAACCGCGAACCGTCGTTGCTGATCAGGTTTGGCTCGCCACGGGTACGACCCCGACGCTCGACGCAGTGCCCGCACTCGCCGGTCTCCGCGACCGCATCTCGATCGTCCAAGGATTCCCGGTCACCGGACCTGATCTGCGGATCGGTAGCCTGCCAATCCACGTCACCGGGCGCCTGGCCACCGTCGAACTCGGTCCGGCCGCCGGAAATCTCTGGGGTGCACGCCAGGGCGCCCGGCGGATCACGTACTCACTCACCGGCATCGATCTCGAAACCGACGACCCGAACCTCGCATCCACACTGCCCTCCAAGCAGCCATCGCACCTCTCACCTGTGCGCTCATCCGACGACAAAACCCCGCCCCCGACACCCCTGACTGTGCAGGCCACCATGACCTTGACCACCACGACTTCAACCACCACGGACGTTCCTTTCCGATCACTCCCCACCACCGTGCTTTCGGGCTTTCTCGGTGCTGGCAAGACGACACTGCTGAATCACTTGCTGAACAATCGCGACGGTCGCCGAGTTGCGGTGATCGTCAACGACATGAGTGAGATCAACATCGACGGCGCCCTCGTCGCGGGTGACGTGCGACTCGACCGCACGGAAGAACGCTTGATCGAGATGACCAACGGCTGCATCTGTTGCACACTGCGCGACGACCTGCTGATCGAGGTGGGTCGGCTCGCGAACGAGGGTCGCTTCGACCACCTGGTCATCGAGTCGACCGGAATCAGCGAACCGCTGCCGGTTGCCGCGACGTTCCTGTTCGACACCGAAGATGAACTGTCGCTGCTCGGGCGGGCCCATCTCGACTCGATGACCACTGTCGTCGACGCCCACCGGCTTCTCGACTACTTCGACGAGGTCGACGAACTCGCCGAACTCGGGATCGGCCGCGACGAAGACGACCAGCGCACCATTGCGGAGTTGATCGTCGACCAGATCGAGTTCGCCGACCTGATCGTGCTCACCAAAACCGACATCGTCGACACCGACGACAGCGAACGAATCGTGGCACTCCTGCAGACCTTGAACCCGTCGGCGCAGATCGAGGTCGCACCGTTCGGGCGGCTGCCGATCGAGACACTGCTGGGCAGTGGGCGCTTCGATCCTGATTCGACGGGCGCATTTCCCGGCTGGGCTCAAGCGCTCAACGGCGAACACATCCCGGAGAGCGAAGAGTTCGGGATCACCAACTTCGTGTACCGGTCGCGCTGGCCGTTCCACCCCGGCCGATTGTTCGATCTGTTGACCGAGTCCGGCTGGGACGGGGTGCTGCGTTCCAAAGGCTTCTTCTGGGTCGCAACACGACCCGACATCCAAGCGATCTGGCACCATGCCGGCGCTGCGGTCACGCTCGAACCTTCATCGCCGTGGATGGCGACGATCCCGCGTGAGCAGTGGGAACTCGAACGCGATGAGTTGGCCGACCTCGACGACCGGTGGGACCCACTGCTTGGTGACCGGATGACCGAGTTGGTGTTCATCGGCATCGACATGGACCACGACGAGATCACGGCGGCGCTCGATGCGTGTGTGCTCACGAGCGACGAGATCGAACTGGGTTTTGCCGGGTGGGCCGACCTGCCCGACCCGCTCCCGTTGTGGGACGACGGTGACCGAGAAGACGACGGGGTGTGATCGGGTAGTACTTCCGAGCTTCGGAGAAACCGTGACCGAACTGTTCACTGCGATCTTTGTCGTGTTCATCGCCGAACTCGGCGACAAAACCTAACTCGTCGCGCTCGGCTTCGGCGCCCGACACCGCACCAGCACGGTGCTTGCCGGTGTTGCGCTCGCCCATGTCGCATCGATCACGCTGTCGGTGATCGTTGGAGGTCTGCTCGGCGCGACACTCCCAGAGGAACTCATCGGCGTGGGTGGTGGGGTGTTGTTCATCGCGTTCGCGCTCTGGACGGTGTGGTCCGAGCGAAGTCTGGTGCTGGGCAGGCCGTAGTGACTGAGACCGCTGCCGAGTCGGCCGGAGGCGAGCACCCCATGACGTTGGGTCGGCTGGTGATCTTGATCGCGACCATGATGTTTGTCGCCGAACTCGGCGACAAGACCATGCTCGCCACGGCCACTCTCGCTGCGAACGGGCAGGCATTGCTGGTGTGGGTCGGTGCCACGGTCGGCATCATCGGTGCCGGTTTTGTCGGGGTCGTCGTCGGACGGATGATCGGTGATCGACTCCCCGAGCGTGCGCTCACGATCTGGTCAGCGATCCTGTTTGCTTTGTTCGATGTCGTCTTGATTTCCCTGAATGTCTGAACGAAACGAGAACGCTCATCGTCGAACGCTTCGTCTGCCAGGGGAGACGAACACAGGTCGCTACAGGCCGACCAGGGTTCGCAAGTCAGCGTCGGAGGAGTTCCGAAGGTGAGTGCGGTGGCGTCGCAAGTCGAGCCCGGCATTGATAGCAGCGCGCAAATGATCTGCGTGGGCGTCACCGAGTTCGCTGCCCAGGACGCTGCGGAACCAGTGATCGACCTCGTCGGATCGCCAGAGCCGGTATCTGCTCCTGGGGTCGGTGACCGGTGGTGGAAAGCCCCCTGGGCCCCGTTCGCCGTTGACGAGCAACCGAACACTCTCCCGGGTTCGACCCGTCCTCGTTGCGATGTCAGCCATGGAGATCACGCCGGCGTCGGCCAGTCGGGAGACCCTGACGCCCTCGATCGACTCGAGGGCGGCAATTGCGCTGAGGATGGCGTTGTCAAAGGTGTCGGCTTCTCGGTCGAAGTCGGCGTACTGGATCCCGTTCGACCGGCCGATGAGTGCGTCGTCGCAGCCCGCTTCGAAGATTTGATCGATGAGTTCGTCACTCTGGAGGTCTGGGGCCTCGATGATGAGGGTGAACGTGTGGTTCGTCATGCTTGCTCCTCGTTCTCTGGTTGGTCATGGGCGCACTGGTCGAGCGCCCGTCTGATCGCCTTGGCGTGGTTGCCCGGGCTTCGGGGTGTGGACCAGATCGAGATCTGGCAGCCAGAGCGGCTCGCTTCGCTACATCGAGCGACACCCCATCGGTGTCCGGACTTGGTTGTTTCGACGCTCCAGCCCGCGTCTGTCAGCTCGGTGAGAGCTGACTCGACCTCTTTCTTGGCATGTCGAGCCCGAGCCATGTTGACAGGATACAACAGATGTTGTTTCCTGTCAACGGAGTGGAGGTCGTCGTCACCCTGCACCTGATCCGAGCGTGTCAGGCGGGGCAGGTGGAGCAGCGGCCGTAGACGTCGACGGCGTGGCGGAACGCCTCGAACCTGGTGTCTTCAGTGATGCTGTCGAATGCTCGACGCAGCGCCCGCTCGATCTCGGCGGGCAGGGTGAAGTCCTCCACGACGCCGCAGGAACCACAGATGAGATGATGATGGTGTCCAATCAGATCTTCTGCGAGTTCGAAGTGCGCATCGACACCTGCATGGACGAGGCGGCGCACCACGCCGGCTTCTTCGAGGAGCGAGAGGTTCCGGTACGCCGAACTCTGCGGGGTACCCGCCGCAAGGTCGAGGAGTTCGCCAAGCGTCACCGGCCGGTCAGTGCGCAGGAGCACGGCGACGAGTTGGCGCCGGCGGGTGGTGTAGCGCAGGTCGTGTCTGGCGAGACGTGCAGTGATGAGGCGATCGAGCGCACCGGATGCAGTGATTTCATCGGCATCGAGAGGGCCTTCAGCACCCTTGACATCACGAAGAATAGCGGTCGACTCTGACTGGGTGATCATGGGTCAGTGGTCGACCGTTCGCACTTCGACGAGCCCGTCGACGCGGGCGATGAACAGCTCGTCGGTGCCGGGCCGCCACGACAAGTGGCTGACGCCGACAGCGTGTTCGCTCACGTCGAGCGGGGCGAGAGTTTGGCGCTGCTTGCGTGGTGACGGCCACACGACGACGCGTCCGTCGGCGCCGCCGGTGACCAGCAGGTCGCCGTTCGACATCCAGGCCATTGCTGAGATGTGTCGGGTGTGCACCTCGCCGCTGGCGGGGGCGGTGCCACGCGGCCCCTGCTTCGAGAAGTCCCAGACGGTCAGTTCGCCGAGGCACGCGGATGCCATCCACCGCGAATCGTGGCGGAACGCGAGGTGTTCGATCTTGGCGGGGTAGCCCGACATCGAGAGGTCGTCACCGGACCACAGCTTCCAGAGGTGGATGCTGGCGTCCTGCGCTCCGACGCATGCCCATTTGCCGTCCGGGGACAGTTCCAGCGACAGGATCGACCCCTTCCACCGGTGTTGGCGCTTGGGGCCGGTTGCGTCGAGGTCGTCGGGGTCGTACCACGACACTGCGCCGTATGCGGCGACGCCGACGCGTTGGCCGTCGGTCGACCAGGTGACGGCGGTGATGGTCGAGTCGACCGGCTCGAATCTCTGACGCTCGGCGCCGTTCGAGTCGGCGAGCGTCAGTCGGCGTCCGGCTCCGATGGCGACGACGTCGTCGCTCGGCGACCATGCGACCCGAGCAACCCAGCCATCGACGGCGATCTCGGCGACGGGTTCGATGTGGCGTTCCGCAGGGTTGTAGCGGTAGAGCCGGACAACCTTGTCGTGGCCACCGACCGCAAGGGTGCGACCGTCGGTGGACCACGCCGCAGTCAGCACACCAAAGGGGTGTTCAGCGAGCTTCTCGATCGTGTCGCCGGTGTCGGCGTCGAGCAGCAGCGCTTCGCCCGACAGTCCGCCGGCGAACACGACGCTGCCGTCGCTCGACGGTGCCAGCACCGAGGCGTAGTCGGCAAGGCTGGTGTTCCAGTGGGCAGCTCCGATCAGTGCACTCATGTCAACTCGCTCATTTCACGAGGCACGAGCGGAAGCTGGCCTCGAGTTCGTCGCGGTCGAGGTTGCGCCCGATGAACACGAGCCGATTGGTGCGCGACTCGCCATCGCGCCACAGGCGGTCGGCTTGCCCGTCGAGCAGCATGTGGACGCCCTGGAACACGTAGCGCTCCTCCATCCCAGCGATGGCGAGAATGCCCTTCGAACGGAAGATGTCGACACCCTTGTCGCGCAGGAGGGTTCCGAGCCACTTGTTGAGACGGTCGCTGTCGACCTCGCCGGCTGCTTCGATGCCGACGGAGGTGACGGTGAGGTCGTGCTGATGCTCGGCGTCGGGGTCGAGGAAGCCGGGCTCGTCGGCGAGGACCCGGTCGAGGTCGAAGGCGCCGACGTCGAGGATGGCGTCGAGGTCGACTTTGCCATGGGTCGTGTGCACGATCGGTGCGAACGAGTTGATTTCGCGGATGCGGCGCTCGACTTCGGCCAACTGGGCATCGTCGACCAGATCGGTCTTGTTCAACACGATTCGGTCGGCGAACGCGAGCTGTTCGATGGCCTCGTTCTCGATGCCTTCGGGCTTGTCGTCGTCGAGGTGGGTGATGAGGTGCTTGGCGTCGACGACGGTGACGATTGCATCGAGGCGCAATTGGCTGGAGATCTCGTCGTCGACGAAGAATGTCTGGGCCACTGGCGCTGGGTCGGCGAGCCCGGTGGTCTCGATCACGATCTGGTCGAACTTGTCCTGACGCTTCATCAGGTTGCCGAGGATGCGGATGAGGTCGCCGCGCACGGTGCAGCAGATGCACCCGTTGTTCATCTCGAAGATTTCTTCTTCGGCGTCGAGGACGAGGGCGTCGTCGATACCGATCTCACCGAACTCGTTCTCGATGACGGCGATCCGCTTGCCGTGCTGCTCGGTGAGGATGTGGTTCAACAGGGTTGTCTTGCCGGCCCCGAGGAAGCCGGTGAGGACGGTGACGGGGACCTTCGTGGATTGGGACATGGCCGCAGCTTAGATCGTTTTGATTCTCATTACTACTAACAATGTCCGACCCGAGGTGGCGGCGCCGTCGGCGAGATGCTCGGCGATGAAATCATCGACACTTGTGGAAATAAGAATCACTCTCATTATGATTCGATCATCGCTACCTCGACCTTTCCTTCTTCTCGCGTTTCGCCGTCCGGGACGCCCCGTGCGAGCCGTCGTGTGGCGCGGTCGACCGGGCTGCTGCATCCTCGCCTGTTGCCGGTGCTGGTGGTGGCGCTCAGCGTCTTGATCCTGGCCTCGTTGGTCGTCGGCGTTGCGATCGGGTCGGTGCGAATCCCGGTGTCGACGGTCTGGGAGGTGGTCATTGCTCAGGTGACCGGCCGCGACACCTCGGTGCCGAGCAACGAGCAGCAGATCATCTGGCAACTCCGGGTGCCACGAGTCGCGCTCGCCGGACTGGTCGGCGCGGGGCTCTCCGTGGCCGGTGTCGCTGTTCAAGCACTGGTCCGCAACCCGATCGCCGACCCCTACGTACTGGGGGTGTCGTCAGGTGCGTCGGTTGGGGCGACGATGGTGATCCTGTTCGGCGTCTTCGCCGGCCTCGGCAGACTCGGCAGCCTCGGCATCTCGGCCGCGGCGTTCATCACTGCAATGGCGTCGATGACCGTCGTCTACCTCATCGCGCAACGCTCCGGACGACTCGACCCGCTGCGGCTGGTGTTGAGCGGTGTGGTGATCGGATACGTGCTGTCCGCGCTCACGAGCTTCCTGGTGTTCCAAGCCGATCCCCGAGCGGCCCAGCAGGTGCTGTTCTGGCTCCTCGGCAGCTTCGGTCGGGCCCGCTGGTCGATCCTGCCGATCCCCGCCGTGGCGGTGGCAGGAGCGGTGGCCGTGCTCTTCGTGCGGGCCCGAATGCTCGACGCTTTGGCGAGTGGCGACGACGCGGCGACGACCCTCGGGGTGGCGGTCGGACGCCTGCGGATCGAGTTGTTCATCATCACAGCTGCGCTCACCGCCGTGCTCGTTGCGGTGAGCGGGGCGATCGGGTTCGTCGGGCTCGTCGTCCCTCACGCCGTTCGAGCCCTCGTGGGCGGGCTACACCGTCGGGTGCTGGTCGTCAGCGCCCTGCTCGGAGCGCTGTTCATGATCTGGGTCGACATCGCCGCGAGAACCGTCGCCGCACCTCAAGAGATTCCTGTCGGCATCATCACTGCACTGGTCGGTGGCCCGGTCTTCATCGTGTTGATGCGCCACCGTGACCGACGGTTGCTGCGATGAGCCATCTCCGTGTCGACCAACTCGGCGTCCTCGTCGGCGAGCGGCTGCTCATCGACGGGCTCGACCTGTCCGTCGACACCGGCCGCTTCGTCGGGCTCGTCGGACCGAACGGCAGCGGAAAGTCCACGCTGCTCAAGTCGATCTACCGCGTCCTCGCTCCAATCAGGGGCGTCGTATCACTCGACGAGCGCGACATCGCTTCGTTCAGCGCACGGGCTGTGGCGAGAGAGATTGCTGTTGTTGCTCAGGAAGTTCCGACGGATCTCGAATTCACCGTCCACGAGATCGTGATGCTGGGCCGTCTTCCACACCAGCGATCACTTGCCCGCCCGACCTCCGCCGACGATCGCCTCGTCGACGACGCCCTCGACCAGGTCGACATCGCTCACCTGTCGGACCGGAGTTGGCAGACGCTGTCGGGCGGCGAGAAGCAACGGGTGCTGCTCGCACGGGCGCTTGCCCAGCAGGGCAACATCATCATCCTCGATGAACCGACCAATCACCTCGACATCCGCCATCAACTCGAACTCTTGACGCTCACCAAGTCGCTCGGCACCACGACGATCGCTGCACTCCATGACCTCAATCTCGCAGCCGAGTTCTGCGACGAGGTCGTGGTGCTCGACAACGGCGCCATCGTGGCCCACGGCACGCCCGACGACGTGTTCGTCGACGACGTGATCACCCCCGTCTTCGGCGTGACCACCGACCGGGTCGTCCACCCCCGCACCGGCGCAATTCGGCTGCTGTTCTCCACACTCGCCGCCCCTTGCACGACCTCAACAGCGCCGGCACCGACCGCACCAGATCTGGAACACCCACTACTGCTTCGAGGAGCACCATCATGAAGAATCCCACCAACCGTTCCCGTCGACCCCGTTCCGCCGTGGCCGCCGTCGCACTGCTGCTCACCGCCGCGGCTTGCGGCAGCGAGGAAGCCGCATTGGAGTCGGTGCCCGAGCAATCCGCCGAGCCAGCCGAGTCCGAGCCCAGTTCGACCAAGCCCAGTTCGACCGAGCCCAGTTCGACCGAGACCGGTTCGTCGGTGCCCGATGCTTCGACAGCGTTGCCCCCGGTGACCGCCGACTTCGCGTGGCCGGCTGCAGTGCCGCCGGTCGATCACTATCCCGTGACGGTGGAGTCGTGCGGGGAGCCGGTCACCTTTGACGCCGCCCCTCAGCGGGCGGTTGTCAACGACGACAACATGATCGAGTTGATGTTCGCCCTCGGCCTTGCCGACAACATGGCGGCCTACAGCGCCGCCGGGCCACGCCTGCGGCTCGCCGCGTTCGACGACGACTACGCCGCAGTCACCAGCCTCGGCGACGACTACTTCACGCTCGAACCGGTGCTCGGCGCCGACCCCGACTTCGTGTTCGCCGGCTGGAACTACGGCTTCAACGCCGATGAGATCAACCCCGAAATTCTCGCCGACCTCGGCATCCAGAGCTATGTGCTGGCCGAGTCATGCCGACGCATCGACGACACGCTGGCACCTGCCTCGATCGAGGAGTGGTACGGCGATGTGCGAGCAATCGGCGACATCTTCGGCGTCCCCGAGCGCGCCGAAGCGTTGATCGCGCACTGGGACGAACGACTCGCCCAGGTCGCTGAACGCATCCCCGACGACGCCGACCCGGTCCCCGTGTTCAGCTACGGATTCGGTCAGGACGCACCCGGTGGCGGACTCGGCTTGACGATCGTGCCCGAGCTGTACCGCAAGGCCGGCGCTGTCAACGTCTTCGAGGACCTGCTGGAGATGTGGGGGACGGTGTCCTGGGAGGCGTTCGTCGAGTCACAACCCGAAGTGATCGTTGTCACCGACTACGGCTCGGCGGGCGACGGCCAGACCGGAGAACAGAAGATCCAGTTCATGTCGTCCGTCGATGGCGTCGACACCGTTCCGGCGATTGCCAACGAGCGGTTCCTGGTCCTGCCGCAAGAGGCGGTCAACCCTGGCATCCGGATCGTCGATGGCATCGAAGCGCTTGCCGCGATGCTCTACCCCGACGAGTTCGCCGACCTGGTTGGCACCGACGGATTCGGACTGTCACCGGTCTCGACATGAGCGCCCGGACCAGCCCGAGCCGTCGGCACCGGCGGCGAGCGCAGATCAGCGTGCTGCTCTGCGACGCCTGTTGCTGCGGCACCGAGCGCAAACATCCCGGTGTCGACCACGCCGGAATCCGCGATCGTCTCGCGGTGGCAGCGGCGTCGGTGGGAGGGAGGTGTCGCACGGTGGATTGCCTCGACGTGTGCTCCCAGTCGAACGTCATCGTCGTCAAGACACCCGGCTCCGGATCGTTCTGGATCGGTAAGGTCCTCGATGACGCCGTCGTCGACTCCATCGACACCTGGATCCGAGAGGGTGCGCCCATGCCGATCCCCGCCGACATCGACCTGTTCGTCTTCGACACCAAGGGCATCACGGAGACAACGGAGATATCGCACGAGCCTGCGGATGCGCCGGTCACGGAGTTCGTCTCGATCCAGCCCCGGCGGTCGTCGTGACGCTGCCCGGCCTCGGTCCGAAACGCGACCCCAGCGACACCGCACGTGTGAAGGCGCTGGTGCGTGATCTCATCGACGACCCAGACCTGACGGTGATGGTGACCGAGTTGGACTGCACCGAACCGGGCTGCCCGCCGATCGAAACCGTCATTGCGCTGCTCGGCGATGGAGTCACCGTCCAGTACAAGATCCACAAGCCGGTGGCCGAGGTCAGTGTCGACGATGTGCGTGCAGCCATCGACGACGGGCCCCACGCACACTGACCGGTCGTTGAACGGTCACGGATCTGCGCAATGAGCAATGACGTCCTCGCCGAGCCAGTCGACTGGCCGCCGCTCTGGGAGATCACACTTGGGGACTGCCCGACAGCGCTCGCTTGGGACCCTTCCGGCTCGCGGCTGGCTGCGGCCTCTCTGGCAGGTGACGTCGTCGTTGCCGAAACCGCCGACGGCTCCCAGCAGCAGGTGAGCTTCCACAACGGCGGGGCGCTGTGCCTCGACTGGGCTGTTGCCCGTCTGGTCAGCGGCGGCCAGGACGGTACGGCAACCATCGACGGTGACCCCATCGAACTCGGTCGCTGGGTGTCGGCGTTGGCGTCCTCGCAGTGCGGGCGTCACGTCGCAGTCGGCCATGGGCGGAGTGCCAGCGTGCTCGACGTTGCTTCATGCGCCACACTGTCTTCGGAGCGCCACAACACCACCGTCACCGGGGTGTGTTGGCATCCGACGAATGACGACGTGGTGCGGTCGGGTTCATTCGAGCGGATCGCAGAGCAGGAAATCGGTGTCGATGCCGCCTTGCCCGACATCGAGCTGGAGTTCGGCGGAGCAATCGCCGCGGTCCGGGTGGCGGCGTCGACCGAGCGGACCGTTGCTGGGGTGCGTGGAGACTTCGCCTACCTGTGGCACGACGCGGGGATGTCGCATACAGCAAATAGGAATGACTCTCAACAACGGATAGTCTCCGGACGTGGATGATCGGCCCGACAGAAGCGAGTGGCGGCCGACTCTGGGTCGAGACAACGGCGGTGTCGATGTCCGTGCCGATGTCGGTGGCGATGCAGTCTCGGCACGAGCCCGGTTGTGTTCGGTGTTGATCGCCGACGATCCGTCGATCGGGCTGGCGACGCTCGTCCACGACGGGTTCTTCGCTCGGTGGATCCCCGAGATCGTCGACATGCAGATGGAACAGGATCCGGTCCACCTGCACAAGGACGTCCTGACCCACACGATCGCCGTCACCGCATCGACCCCGCCGGAACTGCGACTGCGCTTGGCCGCTCTCATGCACGACATCGGCAAGCCGGCAACGCATCGTGTCGGGCCTGGCGGCGTCACCTTTCGCCATCACGAGGCGGTCGGTGCTCGGATCACCAAGCGTCGCCTGACCGGTCTGGAGTTCGACGAACGTTTCGTCGGCGATGTTGCCCGACTCGTCGAGTTGAGCGGCAGGTTCAAAGGCTTCGGTGACGGTTGGACCGACAGCGCCGTGCGTCGCTACGCCCGAGATGCCGGTGAACTGCTCGGCGACCTGAACCAACTCGTGCGCTACGACTGCACCACGCGTCATGTGAAAAAGGTCGTGGCGCTGCGGGCCCTCGTCGACGAACTCGAGCAACGCATCCGCGACCTGGCTGCCGCCGATGCCGATGACCGTCGACGGCCACCGTTGAGTGGTGAAGAGGTGATGGCCCTCCTCGACATCGCTCCCGGTCCTGCGGTCGGGGCCGCCATCGCAATGCTGCTCGCCGTCGACGAATCCGGCGACGAGCCCCTCGACCGTGACCAGGCTGTCGAACGTCTCCGGCAGTGGTGGGCCGACGAGCAAGCCGCCGGCCAGGCAGGCCAAGTCGGCCGGGTAGCCCAGACGAGTGGCGTGGCGGGAAGTCCTCGGTGAGCGAATTGCTGGCCGACGACCCGCGTCGGGACCTGTGGCGCTCGGGGAGCTACGAGATTGTTGGCGACTGGTTCCGTGACGCATCGACTGCTGTGCTCAGAGGGTTGCCGCTCGATGGGGTCCGACTCCTCGACCTGGCCACCGGCACCGGGGCGGTCGCCATCGAGGCTGCCCGGCGCGGTGCGCATGTCGTCGGCGTCGACCTGACCCCTGAACTCCTCGATGTAGCCCGCAACCGGGCCGCCGCTGCAGAGAGCGATCTCGCAGTCGATATCGAGTGGGTTCACGACGACTTCGATCTGTTCGTCGCCAGGCCCGAATGCGCTGGCGCGTTCGACGTGGTGACCTCCTCGTTCGGCGTCATGTTTGCCCCCGACTCGGCTGCGACCGCTCGGGCGATGGCCGCGGTCACTGCGCCCGGCGGCACCATCGCAGTCTGCGCATGGGCGGCAACCGGGCTGTTCGGCGTCCAACGCAGCGACGAGCTGACCGCGTTGATGCCACCGGTATCGCCCGGTGCCCTCGGTCGTCCGTGGTCGAGCTTCAGCGGTGTCGCCGGGTTGTTCGCAGGATCTCCAGTCACGCTCATCGGGCAACGCCGTCATCCGATCGGTCTCGAATTCGCATCGGTCGAAGACGCCATCGACCAGTTAGAGCAGTGGTCGGGGCCGTGGCAGCAACTCTTCGCCCATTTCCACGAGAACGGCACCCTCGACGCCGCACGGGCGTTGCTCGTCGTCGACTTCTCGCAGCACATGGTGCCGGTCGCGGAGCGCCCATCCACCGGTGTGGCGTTGCGCGCCGACTACGTCGTGTCGGTGCTGCGGCGCCATGCCTCGAACGAGGGCTGAGTGCTCGGTGGCGGCCGGGCGGATGATCGCCGTCCTGAGACAATGGGCACATGATCCGGATGAATGACCGCCGTTGGCCGTCCAGCATCTACGCAGACTGGGAGGCGATGTCTGAGCGCTACCTGCCCGGACGGGCGGAGCTGCTTGCGTCGATGTCGGCCACCCTCGCCGAGTTGCAACCGCATGTGATCGTCGACCTCGGATGCGGCCCGGCGACGGTGACGAGTGCAGTGGCGGATGCCTTTCCTGACGCCGTTGTCATCGGCGTTGATCACGACCCTGCCCTCCTTGTGTTGGCGCGACAACTCCAGACGCCGGAAACACGATTGCAGATCGTGGATGCACGTGTCGACGGTGACTGGAGGTCGAGAGTCGAACAGCGTCCCGACGCAGTCGTGACGGTGCTGGTGCTGCACTACTTCGCTCAGGCGGCATGGCCGGCGATTCTGCGGCGCATCGCCGACGGATTGGAGCCCGGCGAGGTGTTCGTGAACATTGATGTCTTCGCTGACCTGGTCGACGCTGACGGACGATTGTCGGCTTCGGGTCCGGCACCGGCTCCGGCTCCGGAATCGTCGTCGGGCGATGAGGTCGACTCGGATGAGTGGTGGAGGCGACTCAGGGCATCCACCGATCCAGCCATCGCCGTGGGGCTCGAAGCGCGATCGCAGATGGAGTTCGTCTCTGCCGAGTTCCATCCTGATCTGGCGGCCTACCGAGTGATGCTGGCCGAAGCTGGGTTCACCCGGGTTGACGTCGTCGATCGCGTCGGCGCAGCGTGCATCGTGGTGGCCTATAAATAGGAGTCGTTCCTAAAACACATGTAGGTTGCAGCGATGGACATCTCCCGACTGCACGTGTTTCCGATCAAGAACTATCACCCGACGCCGCACGCCCTGCTCGGTCCGGGTGCCCACGAGATGATCGGCGTGTCGGCCGCTCAGCTCGGCTTCAAGCGGACGTTGTTGATGACGACGGGTCTGCGCGGCACGGGGATCGTCGACGAGGTGAAGGGGATCGTCGAGTCGGCCGGTGTCGAGGTCGTCGTGTTCGACGGCGTCGAGTCGAACCCGAAGGACCGTGACGTGATGGCGGCCCACGCGGCCTACACGAGCCAGGCGTGCGACAGCTTCATCTCGCTCGGTGGCGGGTCGAGCCACGACTGCACGAAGGCGACCCGAGTCGTCGCCGCCCACGACGGTCGCAGCATCAACGACTTCAAGGGCCCGCTGGAACTCGACAACCCGATCCTGCCGCCCCACATCGCTGTGTCGACCACCGCGGGCACGGGTTCCGAGACCAGCTTCGCGTTCGTCATCACCGACACCACGTCGGGGCCGACGAACCACAAGTTTGCCAGCTTCGCCCACCAGGTCGCTCCGTCGATGTGCATCGACGACCCGGTGCTGTTCATGCCGATGCCCGCCGATCTGACGGCGTACTGCGGTTTCGACGTGCTCGCCCATGCGAGTGGCGCCTACCTGTCGATCCTCGACATGATCCCCTCACAGGGCCTCGCACTCCAGGCGATCGAGATGACCTTCAAGTACCTGCCCACCGCAGTGGGCAACGGTTACGACCCCGTGGCGCGTGAGCAGATGATGTACGCCCAATACATCGCCGGCCAGGCGTTCAACTCGGCTGGGCTCGACTGCGTCCACTCGGTGTCGCACGCCATGTCGGCCAGCTTCGACACGCACCACGGCATGGGCAACGGCATCGCCCTCACCCGCGTGTGGGAGCACAACCTGTCGGCGAACTACGAGAAGTTCGCGCGTATGGCTGTAGCGATGGGCGTTGACACGCGCTCGATGACCGTGCCCCAGGCCGCCGACGCTGCCCTCGCCGCTGCGTCGCGTCTTGCCGACGATGTGGGCATTCCGCAGAACTTCACCGACCTCCCCGACTACTCGAAGAGTCGGGTCGGCCAGGGCGGCTTCCCGACCCCGAGCGCGACCGACGACGACGTCGGGCGCATTGCGCTCCACGCACTCGGTGACGTGTGCACCATGACCAACCCGCGGGTGATGAATCTCGACTCGCTCGGCAGCGTTGTGAAGGACTGTCTCGTCGGGAGCCGCAGCTGATTGCGACACCCGAGCCTCCACGCTCGGCGACGCCGTTCCGCGATGCCGAGGATGTCGCAGCGCAACTCGCAACCGTCGGCTACTTCGCCGACGACACCACGGCAACGGCGATCCACCTGATGACGGCGCTGGAGCGACCGCTCCTCGTCGAGGGGCCGCCGGGCGTGGGCAAGACGTCGCTCGCTCGATGTCTTGCTCAGGTGTCGCAGCGACCGCTTGTTCGACTCCAGTGCCACGAAGGCATCGATGACGCACGGGCCCTCTACGAGTGGGACTACACCCGCCAACTCCTCGCGACGCAACTCGCACGCGCCGACCCGACCGGCCAGACCGGTCAAGCCGACTCTGGTGGTACAGGGTCGTCGGTGTCGCTTGGGGCGTTGTTCGACGAGTCGTTCCTCCTTGAGCGGCCACTCCTCACCGCCATTAGGTCACCCGAGCCGGTGGTGCTGCTCATCGACGAAGTCGACCGTGCCGACGAAGCATTCGACGCCCTGCTGCTCGAAGTACTCGACGAGCAGCAGGTCACGATCCCCGAACTCGGAACGATCACTGCCACGTCGACGCCGTGGGTGGTGTTGACCTCGAACGAGACGCGCGAGGTGGCCGACGCGTTGAAGCGGCGCTGCCTGCGCATTGCGGTCGACTACCCGACCCCCGAGCGCGAACTGGAGATCGTCACCAACGCCGTGCCTGGTGTTGCAGCAGCGCTCGCGCAGCGAGTTGTCGAGGCGCTCGCCTCACTCCGGAGTGTCGCGTTGCACCAACCGCCGGGGTCGGCCGAGGCCATCGAGTGGGCGCGAGCGCTCCTCGTGCTTGGTGCCGACGACCTCGATGAGCGCACGATCGAGCAGACCCTCGCCACGATCGTCAAACACAGTCGCGACGAGGCGGCGGTCCGCAACGTGCTGATCCCTGACGCTCCTCGCCCCGACCGGTGATCGTCTCGATCACCCGCTTCGCCGCCTTGCTTCGACGAGCAGGCGTCGATGTCGGCATCGACGCCACCATCGCCGCTGCCGAGGCATTGACATTGATCGCGCTCGACGACCGATCCCGCATCCAGGCGGTACTGCGCCTCGTCATGGTTCGCCACCGACGCGACGACGCAACCTTCGACCAAGTATTCGAGTCGTGGTTCGGTGGCGCATGGGTCGCTGACCGATCGACCGACGATGACCCCGTCGACCACACGGCATCGGCGCCGGCGGCGGACGCCCGACTGATGCTCGACACCGACCGCCAACGCCACGATGCTGCCTACGTCGACGATCCGTCAGAACGGATCGGAGCCACGACTCCGCACAGTGAGGCATCGGAGGGCTCGGCCGCAGCGGTGCTCGGCGAGGACGGTGACGATGTGGCTCCGGTCGTCGACGCCGACAGTGACATGGGTGCGTGGGCCGATGCCGGTCATGCCGACCCGGCTCGGGCTGGTCGTCGGCAGGGGCTTGTCCTGCTCCCAGAGACACTCGACGTCCTCGACGCCATGCGCCTGCGTCTTGCCGCAGCACTCGTCGAACGCGACGCGATGTTCGACGCTGCGGTTCGAATGTCGACTCACGTCGCGCCGAGCGATACCCGACTCCTCAACCCGTTCAGCCTCGACGAGTCGCGCCGTCTCGCCCAGATCGTCCGACTCCTTCGCCGACAACTCGACGGAGCACCCTCGTGGCGGCAGCGTCGGGACCACCGGGGTGTCGTCGACCTGCGCCGCACCATTCGCTGCGCTGTCGTCACCGGGGGAGTGCCGATCCAGACAATCCGTCGAACCCCCGCGCTGCGCCGCAGCCGGGTGGTCCTACTCGTCGACACGTCACTGTCGATGCGTCCAACGACCCGGCTGATGCTGCATGTTGCGAACATGCTCGCCGCGCAGGCGGCTCGGGTGCGGGTGGTGGGCTTCGTCGACCAGTGCGTCGAGGTCACCGACACCATCCGCCACGCTGATGTGGCTTCCGCGATCGGTCGGCTGCTCGACGACCCCGGCGGTGGCCCACTCGACCCATCGCGGTCGTCCGACTACGGCGCTGCGTTGCGTTCGTTCTGGACGCGATACGGGTCACTTGTCGACGCGTCGACCAGAGTCATCGTGATTGGCGACGGGCGTTCCAACGGCCTCGATCCGAACGTCAACGCGGTCCGCCAACTTCGCGACCGCAGCCGTCGACTCGTCTGGCTGACGCCGGAACCCGAGGGTGCATGGGGATTCGGCCACGGCGAGATGGAGCAGTACGCCACTGTGTGCGACCACGCGGCTCGCGTCCGCTCCCTCGACGACCTGGCCGAGTTCGTGGAGTCGGGTGTGCTCTGCCAAGAACGTCGCCACGACCGACGCGAGGTCGGGAGGAGTGTGTTGCACGTCAACCTGCCAGGAGCAAGGCAGCAATCATCAAAATGATCGGGATGACTCTCGTTCCGACAACGACTCAGAAGATGTTGCACCAACTCTCGACCAGCGAGGGCTTTGACCGCTCGGCCGACAATTTGGTTCCGGACTCGATTGAGCGCTGGACCGGACAAGGCCGCACTCGATCCATCGGACGCTGCTTCTGATGTCAGACAAACCTGTTGCCTCGCGCACCAAGATGCCCGATGACCCCGACGAGATCGAGGCGCTTCGCGAGCGCGTCCGAGCAGAACACGCTGCCTACATGAAGAAGTGGGCTGGCTGGAAACCCAGCCGCGACCGATAGGACCTACGTAGCGGCAACTCGGGCGTTCAGGCGGCAGAATCCGATCACACGACCGGCAAAATCCGATTGCAAACCCGGCAAAATCCGATTCACGCGTGGTATTTCATCTATGGTTCGGCAATGGACGATCAGACTCGACGTCTCGAAACCATCGCCGCCGAGCTGCTGAGTGGGTTTCGCGCGATCGTCGTGAACGGTCCGCGACAGGCAGGAAAGAGCACTCTGCTCGAACACCTACAGCGCTCACGTGGGACGCTCGTCGACCTCGATGATCCGACGCTGCTCGATCGGGCACTTACCGATCCGGTCGGGCTGCTCGCCGACGTCGATCGACCCACGGCCATCGACGAGTTCCAGCGAGGTGGAGACGCGCTGTTGCTTGCCTTGAAGCGTGAACTCGACCGACACAGGGATCGAGGCCAGTTCATCCTCGCCGGTTCCACCCGCTTCTTGACGATGCAGTCGGTTGCCGACACACTGACCGGCCGGATCGGGATCCTCGAACTCCTCCCGTTCTCGGTGGGCGAGCGAACCGGCGTCGACGAACACTTCGTCGACAACGCCTTTGCCGGTCTGGTCGCTGATGGAGCCGAACTCGGTCGCCGACATTACGCCGACCTGATTGCGGGCGGCGGCTTCCCCGAACTCGTACTCGGCTCCACGAGCGATCGATTCCGATCTCAGTGGTGCGAGTCGTACATCGACACCGTGACCAGTCGGGCAAACGTCGATCAGGTCGCCGACATCCGACGCAGTGACGTGTTGCGCAGTCTCGTCGATCAGGTCGCTGCTCGCTCGGCTCACGAGCTCGTCGTCGAGGATCTCGCACGCGAACTCGCGACCAACGGCGACACGGTGCGTTCGTACCTGGACATCCTCGCCACGCTGTACCTCGTCCGGTTGGTTCCGGCGTGGTCGACGAGCAACACCACGCGAGCCAAGAAGCGTCCGACGCTGCACCTCATCGACACTGCGCTCGCCGCTCACTCGTTGAATCAGACTTCCATCTCGCTCGCCGCTCCCGATTCACGCTGGTTCGGGCCGTTGTTGGAGAGCTTCGTCGTCGGGGAACTGGCCAAGCAGATCACGTGGGCGGCACAACCGACACGCCTGTTGCACTATCGAGACCGCGACCAGCGAGAGGTCGACGTGATCCTGGAACGCGGTCGTCAGATCGTGGGCATCGAGGTGAAGGCAACGGCGACGCCGCTGGCGAAACATGCTCGGCATCTCGCATACCTCCGTGACCGCATCGGTGATCGATTCGAGGGTGGCATCGTGCTGCACACCGGATCCCACCACGGATCGCTCGGCGACCGACTCGTCGCTGCACCGATCTCGTCGCTCTGGGCCTGACAACGGAGTGGTCGCATCGGCCATACAAGCGCGCTCCGACTCCGGCTACGTTGACCGGGTGACTGGACAGGGCGACGGCAGGCCAGCGCACACCGGTGGCGGAGGTCATCTCGAACGACGGCTGGGCGTGTCGGACGCCGTGGTGATCGGGGCCGGGTCGATGATCGGTGCGGGCGTGTTCGTGTCGTGGGCACCGGCTGCGGAGGCTGCCGGTACCGGATTGCTGATCGGTCTTGCGATCGCCGCTCTCGTAGCGTTCTGCAACGCGTCGTCGTCGGCGCAACTCGCTGCGATCCATCCCGAGTCAGGCGGCACCTACGTCTACGCCCGCTATCAACTCGGCCCGTTCTGGGGGCATCTCGCGGGTTGGGGGTTCGTGGTCGGCAAGACGGCGTCGTGTGCCGCAATGGCGCTCACGGTCGGTGCATACCTCGCCCCGGCGCACGACCGACTCGTGGCGGTGGCAGCGATCGTGGCGATCGCCGCAATCAACATCGGTGGGCTGTCCAGGACGGTGTTCGTCACCCGCATCCTGCTCATCGTGTCGCTTGCGGCGTTGGCGACCGTGGTCGTGTCGGGTTGGTCCGCGCCCGACGTTGACATCGCTCGATTGACCCCGATCGACGCTGGAGTGTTCGACGTGTTGCGCGCCGCCGGGTTCATGTTCTTCGCGTTCGCCGGGTACGCCCGCATCGCAACACTCGGCGAGGAAGTGAAGGACCCCGAGACGACCATCCCGCGGGCGATCCCACTGGCGCTCGGTGCCGTACTCGTCGTCTACGCAATCGTTGCAGTCACCACGTTGGCCGCAGTACCGACGCAATTTCTCGCTGCCGCGGACGCGCCGCTGCGCCTGGTCGTTGACGCCGGTCGTTTCGACGGGCTTGGTCCGTTCGTCAGCGTCGGCGTAGGGATCGCTGCGCTCGGGGTATTGCTGAACCTGATTCCCGGTGTGTCGCGCACGACACTCGCAATGGCTCGGCGCCGCGAGCTGCCCGGGTGGTTCGCCCACGTCGACGAAGCGCGGTCGCTGCCTTTGCGTGCGGAATTCGCTGTTGCCGCTGTGGTCATCGTGTTGATCGTCGTCATCGACCTGCGCGACGCGATTGGTCTGTCAGGTGTGGCGATCCTGAGTTACTACGCGATCACCAATGCTTCGACGTTCACGCTCGATGCTGCGCAGCGACGGTGGCCGCGATGGATCGCGATCGTCGGGCTGATTGGTTGCGTGGTCCTCGTCGTGTCGCTTCCGGTGTCGGCCGTGGTGACCGGGCTCGGCGTGCTCGCTGTCGGCGTGGTGGTTCGCTTGCTTGTGGACCAGTGGGGGACGAGGAGTCGATCCGACGACAACGCGGCTTGATGTCGGTGCACGAGGAACATCGTCGCTCGACTATCAGTCTGGCTCACGATGTGTCCGCCACTGAATCAGTTGCCGGGTCGCCGGGCGGGCGAGCGATGCGAGGCAGGCGAAGCCAGGCGAACAGCGCTGCCGCGATCATGGCGGCTGCGGTCAACCGATACGAGACGGCGACCGTGGCGATCGAGGCAACGAGCGCACCGACAGCGGCGCCCAAGGGTTGACCGCCCCACGCGATCATCCGGCCGATCACGTTCACGGTTGATCGCAGGTCGTCAGTGGTGGACAGTTGCCGGTAGGTGATGCCGACGATGATCGTGAACGTGATCGTCGTCGAGAACACCACGAGCAGGCCGATCGCCGCAAACGGCAGAGCGTTGAGCGACAGCAGTGCTGCGATGACGCCTGAACCGGCCAGGCTGAGTGGCGTGAGCCAGTGGATCCGGGCGACGTCGAAGATGCGAGCGAAGAGCAGCCCGGCAATCATGCTGCCGACATTGAGCGCAGCGAAGAGTGCCCCGACGCGACCGTCTTCGGAGCCCAGGCCGAGTTCTTCCACGGCATAGGGGACGAGCAGGCCGAGCACGATGCCGAACGCGAACGAGTTGCCGAAGCCCGCAACGAGCAGCGTGGACACCGTTCGCTCGCCTCGGATGAATCGGAAGGCCCGACCGAGTTGGTCGCGGATGCGGCGCGGTACCTCGTTGGAGTCGTCCGTCGCAGTTCGAAAGTTTGATCGGATTGTGAGTTGCACGCCGGCCGCAACGAAGAAGCTCGCTGCATCGACCCACAGGGTGGCCTCGGCTCCGATGACGGCGATCAGGATGCCGGCCAGTGCGGGCCCGACGATCTCGCTGCCCGACTGAAGCGCACCGAGGAACCCGTTGGCGGCCGGGAGGCGTTCGTTACCGACAAGGGCGGGAACGGCACCGAACACGGCAGCGTCAGAAAACACGAACACGGTGGCTGACAGCAGCGTGACCACGTAGATGTGGGCGACGCTCAACACGCCGAATGCGGCTGCGAGTGGGATGGTGGCGGTGAGGAGGCCTTCGGCGATGTTGCCGCCGATGATCAGCAGGCGGCGGTTGCCACGGTCAGCGATCGGCCCGGCGATCAGGCCCACGCACAGGTACGGCAGCACTCGGAGTGCGAAGAGCAGACCGGTGATTCCCGCTGACCCAGTGATCTGGTAGACGAGGATCGGCAGGGCGATCGCGGAGACTCCCGAGCCGAGCATCGACACGCCCTCGGCCGTCGCCCAGCGAACGAATTGCGGTTCGGACCGCAGAAGGGTCGATGTCACTGGACGTTCGTGCCGTGCGAGGAGCGCCGATGCTCGGCGGGGTCGTGCATGTGAGAATCATAGAATGATTCCCGTTTGCGCCGTCTCGTCGAATTTGGACGATGGCAGTGGACGTTCGACGGATCGCGTGTGGCTCGTTCCACGCAACTTCGGCCATCTCGTCGTGTCGCCCTCGAACTCGACGACGTGGTCGTTCTCGAGTTCCGGATCGAGCCTGACGCTGCGGACTGGGGCCTGCAGCGTCGGCATCACGTCCGGTTCAGTGCTCGTCCCAGTGGCCGTCGTGGAGGGCGTGACGGTGGCCGTCGTGGACGTAGTCGACATGGTCGCCGTGCTGGATCGACTCGTGTCCGCACTCCGGGCCGTGCTGGTGCTCGTGCGTGGCGTGGGTGATGCAGGCATCAGCACCGTTGCACTCGTCCCAGTGCCCGTCGTGTTGGCGATGGAGGTGGCCGTCGTGGACGTAGTCGACGTGGTCGCCGTGAGTGGTGCTGGCGTGGCCGCACTCAGGCCCGTGCTGATGATCGTGTTCGGTGTGGATGCGGTGTTCGGTTGCTGTGGTCATGAAGTTCTCCTCGATGTTGTGGTGGTCTTTGGATTGGTGTGAGTCGACCGGCCCGGGTTCGGGTCGAGCGGTGTCTCAGCCGATGTCTCAGCGATGTTCGGCTGCGTGAGCGATGGCGTCGCCGACGATGTGGCTGACGTGGTGATCGGCCAGGGTGTAGCGGTTCTCTTTGCCCGCCCTTGTCGCCGTCACGAGGCGTGCTGCTCGAAGCACCTGGAGGTGCTGGGACACGGTGGGTTGCGCAATGCCGAGTATGTCCACGAGCTCGTGGACACATCGATCCCCGTTGGCGAGTTCTGCAACGATCTGCAACCGCCCCGGATGTGCCAGTGCCTTCAACAACGCAGCAGCGTCACCGTAGGAGGTGTCACCGACGTGGTGCTTCGGGTCCGACGAAATCACACCCGCAACATACTATTCGAATATTTGAATATCAACCCGGTGGAGCGGGAGAGCGCTGGCTATACTCGACCTGGTTATGGCTCCCACAACTGAACTCGACCGTGTCGTGGCCGACCGCCTCGCTCAACATGAGATGCGATACACCACTGGCCGTCGAGCAATTGTCACGGCGCTGCGTGCCATCGGCGCACCGGTCACGCTGCCGAATCTGCTGTCGTATTCCGGCGAGATCACGCAGAGTTCGGCATACCGCAACCTGTCGTTGATGGAAGAGGCCGGTGTCATTCGTCGCCTCGTCCACGGAGCTGACCATGCGTTCTTCGAACTCGCAGAAGAACTGACCGAACATCACCATCATCTGATCTGCGAGAAATGTGGGACCGTGGAGGACTTCACCCTCGACGACGAACTCGAAAAGCAGCTCGATGCTGCGTTCGGTCGGGTTGCCAAAGCCGCCGCCGCAACCCCGTCCAGTCATCTGATCGACGTGTTTGTCGTCTGTTCCGATTGCACCGCAGCGGCTGCGTGACGCGGAGCCTGCGGGCGCTGTCGATTCGGGTTTCGGGTCAGTGGTGCTCAGTGGTGATGGTCGTCGTCGACCGCAACGGATCCGTCTCCGAGTTCCAACACTCGGCCTCGGTACGCCTGTCGTAGATGCTCTGGCTGAAGTACATCGGTCGGTGACCCGACGGCGACGACGGCACCGTTCAGCAACACGACCTGGTCGGCGCGGGTTGCCTCGTCCAGGTCGTGGGTTGCGACCACCACCGTGCGACCCGACGACCGGTCGTCGTCGATTGCCTGCCTGATGGTCTGTTCAGATGCCAGATCAACCCCTGCGACAGGTTCGTCGAGCAGCAGGATGTTAGCCTCCTGGGCGAGGCCCTGGGCGATGAAGACTCGCTGACGCTGGCCACCCGACATGTCGGCGAGATGCCGATGCGCCAGATCTGTGACGCCGAGGCGCTCCATCAGGTCATCGACGATCCGGCGATCCTGTGGAGTGGCTCGACCGAGCCGCCCGCTGCGGCGTGCGAGTTGCACGACTTCACGAGCGGTCACAAGCAACTGCTTGGAGGCATGCTGTGACTGCAGTACATAGGCGACCCGGGCATTGCCGGCACTCGACGATGGCAGCGTCATGGTGCCCGCCGATGGTCGAAGAAGGCCAGCGATGACATGGAGCATCGTCGACTTACCCGAACCGTTCGGACCCACCAGCGCCGTATAGCCGGGATCGATCTGCAGGCTTGCCACATCGAGCACCGTCGATCGTCCTCGCTCGACACGTACGTCCGAGAAGTAGATCGACGACGCTGGCCCGAGCGATGACGTCACAGGCGAGTGCTGAGCGGTCGCGGAAGCACCGGAGCGGCTGGTGCCGAGAGCACCAGCGTGACCGACATCATCAGTTTCGGGAGACTTGCGCACCGGGGTTGCCGTTCTTGGAGTGGTTCCCATAACCTCTCAGGCTATGGGAAGAATTATCAATACTATCCGTTCAAGTAGCCGAGTCCTGAGTGTTGTCGTGCTCGCAGCAGGTGCTGCAGCTTGCGGCTCTGACTCCTCTGACTCCTCTGACTCCAACGATGGATCATCGGCCGCCGTGACCGCCGCCGAGGGCGAGGCCGACTCGTCGCCGAGCGAGAGCGGTGAGCGACCGCAGATCGTCGTCACGACCAACATCTTGGGTGATGTGGTGTCGGCAGCGGTCGGTGATCAGGCTGACGTCGAGGTCATCATGCCACTCGGATCGGACCCGCACGACTTCGCCCCGTCCGCGCGGCAGGCCGAGTCGATGGAGAACGCTGACCTGCTGATCGTGAACGGCGCCGGTTTCGAGGAAGGCATGCTCGACATCATCGCCAACGTCTCTGACTCTGGAACCAATGTGTTCTCCTTCGCCGAACAGATTGACCTTCTCGAGTTCACTGGAGAGCACTCCGACGACGAGCATTCCGACGAGGAAGGCGAGGAGCATTCGGATGAGGAAGGCGAGGAGCATTCGGATGAGGAAGGCGAGGAGCATTCGGATGAGGAAGGCGAGGAGCATTCGGATGAGGAAGGCGGCGATCCGCACATCTGGACCGATCCGACCCGCATCATCACCGCAGTCGAAGCGCTCGAGCCGGTCGTGGCTGGTCTCGCTGGCGTCGATTCAGAAGCTCTCGCCACGTCGTTCGACAACTACCTTGCCGAGCTGGCGAGTCTCGACGCTGCGATGGAGGACACGCTCGCGGCGGTCCCCGAGGCTCAACGCGTGATTGTGACCAATCATGAGGTCTTTGGCTACTTCGCCGACAGGTTCGACTTCGAAGTCGTCGGGGCGATCATCCCATCGCTGACCACCAACGCCGAGCCGTCGGCGTCCGACCTCGACGAACTCGTCGAAGTGATCGAGGCCGAGGGCATCCAGGCGATCTTCGGTGAGACGACCCAATCGTCGAACCTTGCGGACGCGATCGCTGACGAGGTCGGCGGTGCGGTGGAAGTGGTCGAACTATTCAGCGAAAGCCTCGGCGAGGACGGCTCTGGTGCCGAGACCTACATCGGCATGATGCAGACGAACGCTGATCTGATCGCGACCGCTCTCTCCTCCTGACCGGGGAGCGCGAGACTTGGCCACGATGATCGACTTCTTCCTCGACGCCTTCGGCTCGCAGATCACCCGCCGGGCCCTTCTCGGGGGGCTGCTGGCCGCCACGATGACATCGTTGATCGGTACGTGGGTCGTCATCCGAGGTCTGGCGTTCTTCGGCGACGCCATGGCCCACGGCGTACTGCCCGGCATCGCGCTCGCAGTCGTCTGGGGGTTCAACCTCACCCTCGGGGCGGCGGCGAGCGCGATCGTGATGGTGCTGGGCATCAACCTCGTGCACCGCACGACGAAATTGTCTGACGACACCGGGATCGGACTGCTGTTCGTCGGCATGCTCGCACTTGGTGTGGTCATCATCAGCCGTCAGAACTCCTTCGCCGGCGATCTCAACGGGTTCCTCTTCGGTGACGTCCTCGGGGTGCGTCGAGGCGAACTCGTGCTCGGAACGATTGCATTGGTCATCACCGTGGTCGGTGTCGTCGTCGGCCACCGACCCTTCTTGGCACTATCGATCGATGCCGACAAAGCAGCGACGCTGGGCCTGCGCCCAGGCTTTGCGCACATCGCGATGTTGATCTTGCTGTCGTTGACCGTCGTGGCAAGTTTTCGGGTCGTGGGAACGTTGCTCGTGTTCGGGTTCCTGGTCGCTCCGCCTGCTACCGCAGTGCTCTTGGTGCGCCGGGTGCCAGTCGCCATGGTGGTCGCCGTCGTGTTCGGATGGCTGGCCGTGGTCCTCGGGCTTGCGGTGAGCTACCACGCCGACACCGCTGCCTCAGCCACCGTTGCGGGCGTCGCAGTCGGTCAGTTCTTCGTTGTTCTCGCAGCGACCGAACTCCTCGGTTTCATGCAAGGTCACCGGCGTCGAAACAACTCGGGCCACCCCGACGACGCAGCAACGTCCGCAGCCGCTGTCTGAACGACGTCGGGCGAGCACCGAGCGTCCCGTACGAAACACCGTTCTGACGAGCGGCCAGTGACACTGCGGGCTGCTCAGTCCGGCGAGACTGGCTCCGAAGATCTCCGGATCTCCCGGACGGGATTCGGTCGAGAGTGGAGTAGCTGCATCCAGGAGGACCGTCTGGACGGCACACCGGTACGGAACGGACATATCTGGACTGCGCTGGTTGGTTTCGCACGGTTTCGAACCAGCTCCGACCTTCTCGGGTCATCGTCCCTGCAACGCGCTTGACGGCTTCAGGCCGACAAGTGCAGCCCACACCGCCCTCACAGACAGGGGTCGGCCGGTCGCCTGAGGGAACATCAGCTTTCCCGCCTGAGAACGCAGGGCTGTCCGACGCCGATGGATTCATGAGCAGGGCATTCGTGCGACGAGCGCAAGCGGGAGCGGCGTTATCGCGCCCATTTCACAAGCGGTCTAGGCACGAAAAAGGCA
>Ga0209284_10001636_pt1 | contig 33690 bp, 25 predicted proteins | sample FRY03_FD_187211 | JGI IMG/M metagenome (GOLD analysis project Ga0209284, IMG submission 187211) | Freshwater microbial communities from Lake Fryxell liftoff mats and glacier meltwater in Antarctica - FRY-03 (SPAdes) (version 2) | ecosystem: Environmental > Aquatic > Freshwater > Ice > Glacier... | reverse complement strand
TTCGTGAAATAAGCCGTGGTCAGGCCAACGTAAGGTCTGATCTGATTCAGAAAATCAGGTGCCTGTTTAGATGGGTAAAAAGACAACTAACTCATTATCAATATCTAAAAATAGTAGGGTAAAGTAGTTACATTCTACATCACTTCGTAAAGAATATTGGTACAAAGATATGTTTTGGAGTGATGGTTATTTCGTTTGTTCTATTGGTGAAGCATCACCTGATACTATTCGTGAGTATTTCCTTAATCAGGGTTAGTCGCTTACATCCCATCCACGCAAAAGCGATGAATGGGTTTTACCCTCCGTTTTATAAAAAAATGCCAACTGCAGTCAGCCACTTTATGAAGTTCGCGTGGTTAGGTGTATCGAAGGTATGCGTCTTTAAGGGTTTATAGATTGGTTGAAATTATCTGTGCAAAATATAGTCGTCTCCATAAGTGGCTCCTCCATCCCAAAACTTTACACAACTCCGGAAAAACCACCTACGCCTTCACCAGCTCTTTGAGTTGCGCGAGTTCATCGCGGTAACGAGCGGCTTCGAGGAAGTCCATATTCTGGGCGGCGGCTTCCATTTTACGCTGGGTTTCGGCAATGAGCTTTTTTAGCTCATCTTTGCTCATGTACTGCACCACAGGATCAGCGGCCATACTGACACCTTCTAACTCAACGTACATCTTCTTAATCTTGGTATCACCCACCGAAGCTAGCTCCATGATCGCCTCCTTGGATTTCAAAATAGTTTTCGGGGTAATGCCGTGCTCCAAATTATAGGCCATCTGAATAGCCCGGCGGCGGTTGGTTTCGTCAATCGCTGTCCTCATCGACCCAGTAATCCGGTCTGCGTACATCAGTACTTTACCGTTTTCATTTCGGGCCGCCCGACCAATGGTTTGAATCAGCGAGCGAATATCCCGCAGGAAGCCTTCTTTATCGGCATCCATGATCGCCACCAACGATACCTCGGGCAGGTCGAGGCCTTCGCGAAGAAGGTTCACTCCTACCAATACATCAAAGACACCCAAACGTAACTCGCGGAGAATTTCTACCCGATCCAGCGCCTTCACTTCCGAGTGGATGTAACGACCCTTCACGCCTACCCTATCCAGGTACTTGCTCAATTCCTCGGCCATACGCTTAGTCAAGGTCGTAACCAGTACCCGTTCATTCCGTTTCACGCGTGAGTCAATTTCGGACAGCAGGTCATCAATCTGGTTCAAGCTAGGCCGGACGCTTATTTCAGGGTCAAGAAGTCCGGTTGGCCGGATAATCTGCTCTACAACCACCCCATCGGTCAGGCGCAGTTCGTAATCGGCCGGGGTAGCACTCACAAACAGTGTTTGGGTAGTCAATTGCTCAAACTCCTGAAAAGTCAACGGACGATTATCCATGGCCGAAGGTAACCGGAAACCATACTCAACCAGCGACTGCTTCCGGGAGCGGTCTCCACCCCACATCGCCCTGATCTGGGGCATGCTGGCGTGGCTCTCGTCTACTACCATCAGGAAATCTTCGGGAAAGTAATCGAGCAAACAAAAAGGTCTTTGTCCCGGCTCGCGGCGGTCAAAATACCGCGAATAATTTTCGATTCCTGAGCAATAGCCCAGTTCTCGCATCATTTCCATGTCGAACTCCGTTCGTTCCTTGATGCGTTCGGCTTCGAGCAGACGCCCTTCGGAGGCAAAGTACCGGATCTGAGCGGTGAGGTCATCCTGAATTTCTTTAATGGATTGCATGAGCACGTCCCGACCCGTTACAAACAGATTTGCCGGAAAAATGGCGATCACTTTTTCGGTCGAAATCCGTTTCCCATTTTTGGGGTCGATCCGTTGAATTTCCTCGATCTCATCCCCAAAAAATATAATACGATACGCAAAGTCGGCGTACCCCGGGTAGATATCCACCGTGTCGCCTTTAACACGGAAAGTACCTCGCGTAAAATCTGCATCCGTTCGGCTGTACAGAATCTCCACAAGCCGGAATAGAAACTGATTGCGGCTCGTCATTTCACCTACCGCTACCCGTAGGATACTTTTTTTATACTCGTTAGGATTGCCGGCACCATAGATACACGATACCGAAGCCACCACCAATACATCGTGCCGACCACTCATGAGCGACGACACCGTAGAAAGGCGTAGTTTATCAATTTCCTGATTGATCATCAGGTCTTTTTCTATATAAGTTCCGGTGGTGGCTATGAAGGCCTCCGGCTGGTAGTAATCGTAGTAGCTAATGAAGTATTCAACGGAATTGTTTGGAAAAAACTGCTTAAACTCTCCATACAGCTGAGCCGCAAGGGTTTTGTTATGGCTCAGAATGAGCGTAGGCCGATTGAGCTGCTGCACCACGTTGGCTACCGTAAAGGTTTTTCCCGAACCGGTCACCCCCAACAAGGTTTGAGCGCGATCACCGTTATTAAAGCCTGTTACTAGCTGTTTGATCGCCTGGGGTTGATCACCGGTAGGTTCATAGTCAGAAATGAGTTCAAAATTCATACGATTGGGATCTAAGAATAGGAAGTACAACGCATTATACCAACTTTTACAACACGCACAAGAATTGGATTAGTTCGTAGCAGCGGCTATGAATTTCTTCACCAAGCGTTTCCATAAAAACTTTACAAAGAAAGGGTTGTTCATATTTTTGTGCTTTAAAAACAACTTAATCAACTTTTAAAGCCCGATTTAACAAAAACAATTACCTAATTTATTATTTACACTATGCGAATTATCCTTGCCGTGGGAATCCTGTTTTCATTATCTGGTTGTATCTTCAACCGGATCGTCCGAACCAATGATATAACCTACCAATCCGCCACTTCGGGCCTTACAGGGCAAAAGCTGGATATTTACGCTCCGCGTAAATCAACTTCACCCAAACCCGTTATTATCTTTATTCACGGAGGAAATTGGAATTCCGGTCAGAAGTCGACTTACCAGTTTTTGGGAAAGCGTTTTGCCCACAAAGGTGTAGTCACCGTCATTATTGACTACCCCCTCAGCCCGGCCGCTACCTACGACGAAATGGCCAAAGCCTCCGCCCAATCGGTAAACTGGGTCCGTCAGAACATCAGTAGTTACGGCGGTGATACCAGTCGGGTATTTGTGTCGGGGCATTCGGCCGGGGGACATTTAGCGGCACTTATCGCGATGGATCCGCGTTATTTTGATGCGCTATTACTCACCAAACCCATCGCCGGAGCAGTACTGATTGACGCCGCCGGACTTGATATGTACCAGTACCTGCTGGAAATGAAGTATCCTGCTACCAATACCTACATCAAGACCTTTACTAATGACCCGGCTACGTGGAAGCAGGCCTCGCCCCGTTACTACCTCAATACTGAAACACCCCCTCTATTGATTTACCAAGGCAGAAAAACGTACCCCTCCATTGAAAAGGGTACCAAGGTTTTTATGAAAGATTTAAGAGCAATCAGACCGGATGCCCACTTTAAAATTCAGAAGGGGAAAAAACATATACCGATGATTACTCAGTTTTTCTTCCCGTGGAATCCTTTGTATCATGAGATCATTTCGTTTATGGAAAGTTCCGGAGCCGAACTACCATCAAAATAATTAGCCTAACCCAACAATACCCATGGCAAAATCAGTGCTTATTACCGGAGGTACCGGCTTACTTGGCCGCAGACTAACCGAACTACTACTTGAAAAAGGGTATCGGGTAGCGTACCTAAGCCGCTCGGCCCACACCTACCCCGGCGTTTCCGTGTACCAGTGGGACATTACCAAAGGATACGTTGATCCCGAGGCTTTTAACAACATGGATTACCTCGTGCACCTGGCCGGAGCCGGCATTGCCGACGAACGCTGGACGGACGAACGAAAAAAAATCATCATTAGCAGCCGCACGGAAAGTATTGAACTACTAGCCCGGCTCATGAAGGAGCACAGAAAAATCCCCGAGGCATTTATTTCGTCGTCGGCGGTGGGCTATTACGGAGCCGATACCGGAGAAACTAAAAATACCGAGACAACCCCTCCCGGCAATGATTTTCTGGCAGACGTTACTGTACAATGGGAAGCCGCAGCGGAAGCCGTACACCGCTTGGGAGTTCGTACGGTCAAACTGCGGACCGGCGTGGTGTTAAGTGAGGATGGAGGAGCTTTACCCAAGATCGCCGCACCAGCCCGCTTTGGGGCAGGAGCGCCCCTGGGCAACGGAAAACAGTGGATGTCCTGGATACACATTGACGACATGTGTCGGATCTACGTTGAGGCCATCGAAAATAAATCTTGGGAGGGTACATACAACGGCGTAGCCAATCAACCCGTAACCAATGCGGCACTTACCAGTCTGATATGTAAGGCGCTTAACCGCCCGCAACTTCTCCCAAGTGTACCTAAGTTTGCCCTACGACTGGCCTTTGGAGAAATGGCGGATGTGGTACTGGGAAGCTGCTACGTGGACAACACCCGAATTCAGACCACCAATTTTGCGTACAAATTTCCTGATCTCGAAGTCGCTTTGGGTAATTTATTGTCGCAATCATAGTCCATATATTAACCTACCATCTATGGAGATAACCAGTAATTATTGTGGGGTTGGCGACTTTTTACCCAAGTTAGTGACTGGCATTATTTTTTGAAATATAAAAGCGTAAATTTAGTGATCTATACCAAATAAAATACCGGCGAGAATATCTTTTTCGGTTAACGTAAATAATATGATTGAACGTTTTTTCAGGGAGGTTATCGATAGCTACGATCAACGATTTGTCTCCCGCAGGCTTATCCTGGCTATTGACCTACTAATCGTCGCTTTTGCGTTTATATCTGCTTGCTTTCTACGCTTCAATTTTGCGCTCCGGGATATCAACTGGTCGCTGTTTCAGTACTATCTGATTTTTTTACTGCTAGTCAGGTGGGGCTTTTTTCTCTTGTTCCATTCCTACCATGGTATCGTTCGCCATACCAGTTTCGAAGATGTACGCCTCATTTTCAGAACTGTTTCTGCAAGTAGCCTTTTTATTGCTCTATCGACCTTTCTGTTAGCTACTGTTCTGGACGATATCCGTTTTTACATCCCTGTTTCCGTTCTGCTCATTGAGTACTTTGTTTGTCTGTTTCTGATGATAGCCAGTCGTTTTTTTGTAAAGTCTATCTATCAGGATGTTGCCTTTAAACTGATAAGAACACTACCTCAAGATGTCATAATCTATGGTGCCGGATCTTTGGGTACGCTGACCCGTGATGTTTTGCTCAAAGAGCCCCAAAAGATTTACAACATTCTTTGCTTCATCGACGACAACCCAACCCTTGTTCAAAAATCAATTGCGGGCGTACGGATAGAAAGTCTTGGAAGCGCTTTTGAAAAGTACTTCCAAGAACAGGAATCCTCAATCGAGGTAATCATGGCGATTCAGAATATCAATACTCCTCGTAAGAAGGAAATACTGGAACTGTTTCTGCAAAAGAATATCGTCGTCAAGGTAGTACCCTCCACCAATGATTGGCTGGAAGGTACCCTGAGTACCGGACAAATCAGAAAAATACGCATCGAAGACCTTCTGGAACGCGAACCCATTTTACTGAACAGCAACAATATCCAAGAGCAGCTATCCGGTAAGGTAGTAGCTATCACGGGAGCTGCGGGCTCCATTGGCAGCGAAATAGCCCGGCAGGTAGTACGCTACGCTCCAAGTACCTTGGTTTTAGTTGATCAGTCAGAGTCCGGGCTGTATGATCTTGAATTTGAACTAAGACAGAGTTTTGCTTCCTTCCTGGAAGAGACCGAGCTCATTTCCATGGTTGGTAATGTGACGGATCCCGTTCGGATAGAAAGGGTTTTTGTGCTACACCACCCGCAAGTCATCTACCACGCGGCGGCCTACAAGCACGTGCCACTCATGGAGCGCTACCCTTACGAATCCATCAAAACCAATGTGCTCGGCACGCAAATAGTAGCTGATCTAAGCGCTCGTTTTGACGTAGAAAAATTTGTGTTTGTGTCAACCGATAAGGCCGTGAACCCCACCAATGTGATGGGAGCCACCAAACGGCTGGCCGAAATGTACGTCCAAAGTCTCAATACAGACGCTAACGTTTCCACCAAATTTATCATCACCCGCTTCGGAAATGTACTGGGGTCTAATGGATCAGTCGTACCAATTTTCAAAAAACAAATCGAAGCCGGTGGCCCCGTAACGGTAACGCACCCGAACATGATCCGGTACTTCATGACCATTCCGGAGGCTTGCCAATTGGTACTGGAAGCCGGAGCGATGGGGCAGAGCGATGACGTCTATGTTTTTGATATGGGCGAGCCGGTAAAAATTGAAGTACTCGCCCGCCGGATGATTCAGCTATCAGGACTTATCGTCGAAAAGGATATTAAAATAGAGTATACCGGCCTTCGTCCCGGTGAAAAACTATTTGAAGAGTTGCTCAGCGATGACGCCACAAACGTTCCGACCCACCACCCAAAAATTCTCATTGCCCGCCTTCCCGCTGTTTCCCTGCCCGATGTTCAACAGGTGATCGAGGAATTAAAAGTTGTGCTTCCCACGGCAGACCGGGAAGCAATGGTTACGCTGTTGAAAACGATCGTACCCGAGTTTATCAGTAAGAACTCAGAATTTGAGAAATTAGACTATTTACAGGAAGATTATTCTGATTCCATTTAATCATTTCTACCTACTCTCTCCAATCTACTTCTGGCAAGTGCTTGTGTTTTGATTTGAATCATTCTATTTTTGCAATAGTATGCAAGCATACTATTGCACCCTTTAACCTTTATACTGCCCATGACCGAAGCATATATTTATGATGCCGTTCGTACCCCACGGGGTCGCGGCAAGTCAGACGGATCGTTACACGACGTGCAGCCCGTTCATCTCCTCACCGCCGTTTTGAAACACCTACGCGATCGTAATAACCTCGATACCAGTCTCGTAGACGACGTGATTATGGGCTGCGTGACGCCCATCGGCGAGCAGGGAGCCGACATAGCCCGCACGGCTGTCATTGCCGCCGGCTACGCCGAAAGCGTGGCGGGCGTACAACTCAACCGCTTCTGCTCTTCGGGTCTGGAAGCCATCAATATGGCCGCAGCCCGCATCATGTCCGGGCAGGAAGACCTGATCATCGCCGGGGGTGTGGAATCCATGTCGCGGGTACCGATGGGTTCCGACGGTGGCGCGCTTTTCATGAACCCGCAGATTGTGGCTAAACACAAGATTGTACCGCAAGGCATATCAGCCGACCTCATCGCGACCAAGTACGGCTACACGCGTACCGACCTGGATACCTTCGCGGCCGAGTCGTACCGCCGGGCCGTCGAGGCACAGCAAGATAATCGTTTTGCCCGCTCGCTGGTGGCTATTCAGGATGAGCTGGGTGCTACTCTGCTCGACTTTGACGAAGGCGTTCGGCCCGGTACCACCGTGGAGTCGCTCAGCAAATTGAACGCGGCCTTTGAGAAAATCGGACAAATGGGACTGGACGCACTCGCGCTGATGAAGTACGCTGAACTCACCCACATTAACCACGTACACCACGCGGGCAACTCCTCACAGATTGTGGACGGAGCAGCCGGGATCATGATCGGTAATAAAGAAATAGGCAAAAAACTAGGCCTTAAACCCCGCGCCCGCATCAAGGGATTTTCCGTCATCGGCACCGAGCCCACCATCATGCTTACCGGACCCGTACCCGCCACCCAAAAGGTATTAAAACGGACAGGTATGAACCTCAGCGACGTGGATCTTTTCGAAGTTAACGAAGCCTTCGCGGCTATTCCCATGTACTTCATGGATCAATTAGGGGCAGATCACAGCAAAATCAACGTAAATGGCGGAGCCATTGCCCTGGGCCACCCACTGGGGGCTACGGGAGCGATCATCACCGCTACCCTCCTCGACGAACTCGAACGCCGCGACCTCACCACCGGCCTCGCCACGCTTTGCATTGGCGGCGGTATGGGAGTAGCGACGGTGTTTGAGCGGATTAGATAGGGGAAGCTGTCAGCGTTGATACTCTACGGACACGTTGAATAATTTTGGAAGACTTTAGAACTCCAGATCAAATAAGGGCAGGGCAATTTGGGGTTTCGGAGCAACTCGGCAAACCTTTTCGTTTCCTCATCCATGGGCACCGCGTAGTCTATGTGATCTGCGTTTTCCATCGCACGTCCGGTATGTAGTAAAATCTGAGGAAACAACTGCATGGAGCCAAAATACTCTCTCCTTTGTACATGATCGTGAAATAAGCATAGCTATCCGAAAGAGATCCTGAAAGCCGTTCAATCTCCTCCTTCAGCCAGGGCAATTCTTCGATGGGGTCCTTCACCCCCGCAGGGGCCGATGTCCTCGGGGCCTTTCTTGCAGGCACCAAACAGGGTGAGGAACAGGATAGCGAGTGGTGTTTTTATGGGGTTAAGAGTTGAGATAGCAATGAGCAGCGAGAAAGCGTTTGGACGCATGGATGTTTTTTTTGTTCTTTTGCAAAAAAGAACAAAAAAAATAGATGCCTCCGAAGGTGTTCCAAATTATTTTGTGATTCGCTAAACCTCATCAACATGGAAATAGACTATAAAACCGACCAAAACATTGCCATCATTACCTGGAACATGACGACCTCTCCCATGAACGTCCTCAACGACACCTCCCTTCCGGAGTTTGAAGCGGCTTTGGAAAAAGCCTTTGAGGATACAGAAGTGAAAGGCATCATTGTCACCTCCGCCAAACCGGAGTTCATTGCCGGGGCAGATCTGAAAATGATCCTGCGCAATCAGAATACAGACCCGCGCGAAATGCTGGAAGTCTCCATGGGCCTCAACCGCCTCTTTCGCCGCATGGAAACCCAAGGCAAGCCCATCGTGGCGGCCATCAACGGGACAGTATTGGGCGGCGGGTACGAAGTATGCCTGGCCTGCCACCACCGCATTGCGCTGGATAACCCCAAAGCCAAAATCGGCCTGCCCGAGGTAAAGCTCGGCCTATTGCCCGGCGGCGGCGGTACCCAACGCCTACCCCGGATGATCGGCATGGAAGCCTCGTTACCTCTTATGCTGGAAGGAAGGGACGTTTCTCCAAAAGAAGCCCATGAACTGGGTATGGTTGATGAGGTAGCCGCTACCCCTGAGGCCATGATGCAGGCCGCCAAGGCATGGATTAAAGCTAACCCGTCGCCGATTAAGCCCTGGGATCATATTAATAAGAAAACGGATAAGATCGAAGCCCGTAATAACTACAAAGTACCCGGCGGTGGCGTGCAAAGCCCCACGGGTATGCAGATGTTTACCATCGGCACGGCCATGACCGTGGACAAAACCAAAGGTAACTACCCCGCTCCCATTGCTATTCTGTCTTGCGTGTACGAAGGCTTGCAGGTCAATATGGACCGGGCAATTGAGATAGAAGCCCGGTATTTTGTGCAGGTAGCCCGCTCCAAAGAAGCCGGAAACCTGATCCGGACCATGTTTCTGGGCCTCAACAGTGCCAACAAAGGCGCGAGCCGCCCGAAGGATATCGAAAAGACCGATGTTAGAAAGCTCGGAGTAATTGGGGCCGGTATGATGGGCGCGGGTATTGCCTATGTCTCGGCCATGGCCGGAATTAAGGTAGTGCTGAAAGATGTTGATACCATTGCCGCCGATAAAGGAAAAGCGTATTCTAGGCAGCTGCTCGACAAAGCTATTAATCGCAATAAAATAGACTCAGTCAAGGCCGAAGCTATTTTGAGTCTGATTACCCCAACAGCCAATATGGCTGATCTGGAAGGCTGCGACCTGATCATTGAAGCCGTTTACGAAAACCGTGAACTAAAAGCGCAGATTATCCCCGAAGCCGAGGCGATGCTCTCCGATACCGGGGTGTTTGGTTCCAATACCTCTACCCTTCCCATCACCGGACTAGCTACCGCCAGCTCCCGGCCCAAGAACTTCGTGGGCATACATTTCTTTTCCCCCGTTGATAAAATGCAGCTCGTGGAGCTGATCGTTGGCAAAGAGACTTCCGGTTATGCTTTGGCCGTAGCCGTCGACTATACCCGCAAAATCCGTAAAACACCCATTGTGGTCAATGACTCGCGTGGCTTTTACACCTCGCGCTGTTTTGGTACCTATTCGTCAGAGGGAATGGAGTTACTCAAAGATGGAGTACAACCCATCCTGATCGAGAATGCCGCCAAATTAGTCGGAATGCCCGTTGGCCCATTGGCCGTAACCGATGAAGTAGCCCTTGATCTAGTTCATAAAATAGCCTCCCAGTCGATTAAAGATGGTGCCCTCAGCGAGAATGATACCAGCTTTCAGGTGAGTAAGAAGTTTCTGGAATTAGGACGTTTGGGTAAGAAATCCAAAGCAGGGTTTTATGACTACCCTTCGGAATCACCCAAGGTATTATGGCCCGGTCTGGCGGACGTATTCCCGGTGGCTGATGAGCAACCTACTCTGGAAGAGGTTCAAAACAGGCTCCTCTACCGACAGACCATCGAAGCAGTTCGGTGTTTTGAAGAAGGAGTTATTCGCACCAAACTAGACGCGGACCTAGGTTCTATTCTGGCGTGGGGCTTCCCGCCCTACACCGGCGGTACGTTATCGTTCGTAGATTACGTTGGAACAGCGAAGTTTGTGGCAGAATGCGACCGCCTGGCTGATATCTACGGCGAACGATTCAGGCCAACCCCGAAGCTGCGCGCAATGGCCCAGGCCGGAAAAGGGTTTTAAAAGGTCAGCAGAAAGGTTTTGTGGGTTGTAAATGATTTAAAGCACAAAATACTCCGGGGGGGCAAAACCTTAGTAGATTGTATCTATACAAACCTACGGCGCTCAATTTTGTATTCATCTTGTTTACTACTGAGGTATGGCCTCGCTGAGGCCGTTAACTTGCCAAAAGTGTATACTTACTCATTCATCATTTCCTTCACCAACGATCATTTCGGCTACCTGTCGTCCCGTTTGCATGGCTGCGTTCAGGGAAGGATAAGCCGTGTAATCGCCACACCGGTACAAGTCAACGCCTAGCTGCAAGGGTTCGGCTTGGCTCCCCGCACCAAATTTTACCAACGCATGAGGGATATGATACGTGCGTAAATGTCGCCATTGCTTTGCCTCATCACCAAACCATTGCCCAAGCTCTAATTGGATATTCGCCGCTAGCTTGGCGTGATCCACTAGTTCCAGACCCTGCGTAGTGACCGAAATCAAGCTTTTCCCTTCGGGAGCGTAGGAGGGCGCCGCATCACTAGGCACACACATGTGGTGTACTACCGAAAAATGATTAGGATTCAAAAGCAGCATCTTTTTGGTAGAAGGCGAACGGTCCGCCGCGAAGTAGGTACAGGATGTCACGTTATACTCTCGCTCTTTGCTGGCACCCAACAGCGAATCAGCCGTCGCAGCATCCGTAGCAATAATCACCTTAGCCGCATGCAGACCTTCACCGTTGGCCAGATGTACTACCTGCCCATCAATCGAAGCAACGGCGGTGTTGAGCCGTATGGTACCTGCCGGTAGCCCAGCGGCCAGTTGCTCCGGTATTGCCTGCATACCCTGGGCTGGTACAACGGCATCACCATTATAAAACTGCTTGAACACAAAGCGGAAGAAATTACTCGATGTACTTAGGTCATTTTCGAGAAATACTCCCCCAAAAAATGGCTTAAAGAAAGTAGCAATCATTTTGGGGCTCCAACCGTACTCGTGCAGGTAGTTCAGGGTATCCGTATCCTGATCCTTAAAGAAATCCTCCGCTTTGGTTACGGTATTCACTTCCCGCATCAGCTCTACCAACCGGAGCTTATCGAACAAGGAACCGACGGGCGCCACCAAGGTTTTAAAGATGGTCAATGGCTCTTTGAGCGGATCCGTCATTTCCACAAAACGCCCCTGCTGCCGGATGATGGCTCCCGAACGAAAAACACCAAAGTCTAAGGCGGTATAATCAAGTAATCGTCGGGCTTCGGGATAGGCCGTAAGGAATATCTGAAAGCCCCGATCCAGGCGAAATCCATCTACTACATCGGTACGAACCCGCCCCCCTACTGCGTCCGCGGACTCCAACACAATAGATTTGATTCCGGCCTTGTGCAGATAACGTGCGCAGGTAAGACCCGCTACTCCGGCCCCAATGATCACCACAGGATAGGACATTTTCATGTTTATAGCCATTATTTATGAATAATTATATAAAATTTACAAGATTCTGTTCAAAATAAAATTACACACTTTACCTCCTCGTGTTTAAAAAAGACGTAGCTTTGTGACCAAATAAGGGCACAATTCTCGAAAAATAGATATATTTTTATACATCTGACCATTCGACAGGCTAGTTATCAGTACTTTCTTGTTTCCTGTATAAAGCCGGAATAGTACCCATCAGTTCAACAAAACTTTAAATCTTAGACTTCCCCACAAATGAAATACCAAGTACACCAGGAGGACGGATTTCGATACATTGACGAAGGGCAGGGCGAAAACCTGATTCTCCTGCACGGCCTTTTTGGAGCATTAAGTAACTGGGACGGTGTTATCGACGGATTTTCGGATCGTTTCCGGGTTCTGATTCCGGTACTGCCCATTTATGAGCTTCCTCCCCGCAAAGCCGGATTGGAAGCACTACTCGAATTTCTGGAAAATTTTCTGGCGATGAAGGGCCTGAAAAACCTTACGCTGCTCGGAAACTCCCTGGGGGGACATATTGGGCTTTTGTACACGCTCAAAAATCCCGAAAATGTACAACGCCTTATTCTTACCGGAAGTTCTGGTTTATTCGAGAATTCCATGGGAGGCTCTTTTCCTAAGCGCGGAAACTACGATTACATCGCCGAGCGGGTATCGTATACTTTTTATGATCCCAAAATAGCCACCAAAGAACTGATCGATGAGGTTTTTGAAACTACATCAAGCATTGCCAAATGCATGAGCATAGTTGGTATTGCAAAATCTGCCCAGCGTCATAATCTGGCCAAAGAACTCCATCAGATCAGAATACCGACCTTGTTGGTATGGGGTCTCAATGATACCATTACTCCTCCATACGTTGGTCATGAGTTCAACCGGCTCATCCAGAATTCTGAATTACACTTTATCGATAAGTGCTGCCACGCCCCTATGATGGAGCATCCAGAGAAGTTTAATGCGATCCTGGAACAATTTCTGGCAAAACATACGTTATTAGAATTAGCATAGAGCTCTTCCTGTACAGTAAAAAGAGGGTCGCGTGCGACCCTCTTTTTACTTATTTATGCGAAACTTTCCCTTGACATATTTGATAGTTATTTAGATTTTTTCTAGTTTATATAAAACACCGACCCATACGCATGCTTGCAGCAACGCTTATTAATCCCATGGTACCCACCTTGAAGCTCACCGACCCAGTGAGTACGGCATTGGATTGGATGAGCGACTACGGCACCCAACAACTTGTCGTGGTAGAAGACGACCTCTACAAGGGTATCGTTTCGGAGCCTATCCTTCTTGAAGTATTAGACGACAACATTCCGCTCTCAGAGGTACTACGCCAGCATGAGGAGATTTTCGCGAACGAAGATCAGCACGTATATGAGCTACTCCGTTTACTAAATCAATATCGTTTACAAGTAATTGGAGTCGTCAACGAAGATGGGACTTTTGCTGGTTCTATTTTGGCAAAAGAGCTGCTAGAGCGCTTCGCCGATGTACTTGGTGTGCAGGAGAAAGGGGCGATTCTGGTACTCAAAGTGGCCGAACGCGACTACTCATTAGCAGAAGTCAGCCGTTTGATCGAATCCAACGGTACCAAAGTGATCAGTAGCTATTATTCTTCCAACGCTACTTACGAAAACCCCGACGATGCCCGGCTAACCCTCAAGCTCAACCGGACCGACATCAATCCTATTGTGGCTACGCTCGAACGGTTTGGATATACCATTGAGGAGGCCCACGCCAACGATCCGATCGAAAGTATTGATCAGGAGCGTTTGGATATGCTGATGCGCTACCTCGCTACCTAGTAACACCCTCCCCGTATCGGTTTTATAAATATTCGTGTACCCTCATGGGTAGTTCTTCCGGTGTATTTTACTTTTTTCAGTAATCTAAGGGGCAATGCTTTCGTTTGTCGTCTTAGTAAGATGTAAAGTCTGTATCTGAAAACAATTAAATACTATCATGACAAACCGTCGATTATTTATAAAGAAAGCATCAGGTAGCGTCGCCCTTTCTCTATTAGGAACCGGGCTCGCCCAGGCAGATGCATCCACTACCCCAGTTGCCCCCGCCGAAGATACCTTCCGTCAGGGTATAGCCGGATATAGCTTTGTTCATTTTAAATTAGATGAATCGCTGGCTATGATGCGCAAAACTAATATACAGTACCTGTGCATCAAAGACTTTCACCTACCCATGAAAAGCACCGCGGAGGAGATTACCGCTTTTCACGCTAAATTAAAGGAGTCCAACGTAACAGGCTATGGCGTGGGGCCCATCTATATGAAAACCCGCGAAGCTATTGATCAGGCTTTTGACTACGCCAAACGCGTAGGCGTTGATCTGATCATCGGTATTCCCAACCCGGAAGATCTACCGTACGTGGAGCAAAAAGTAAAGGACAGCAATATCCGCTACGCTATCCACAACCACGGACCGGGTGATAAGATTTACCCCAATGCCATTACCATCAATGGCTACATCAAAAACCTGGACCCACGCGTGGGTATGTGCTTTGATATCGGGCACAGCATGCGCTACGGCAACGACCCCGTGGCCGATCTGGAAAAGTATTCGAAGCGGATATTTGACATGCACCTCAAAAACGTTACCTCCGCTACCCACGACGGTACTACCTGCGAGCTGGGCCGCGGCGTGATCGACATTCCGGCAATTGTAAAAACACTCCGTAAGATCAAATACTCAGGGGTAGCAGGACTCGAATACGAAAAGGACATGAAAGACCCATTGGCCGGCATTGCCGAATCGATCGGGTATTTCAGAGGAGTACTCGACTCTACCCGTAAAGCCTAATCCAATTACCTAAAAACCATACTGTAAAAAATGCAAGATTCAAGAAGAGATTTTATTAAGAAAATAGCCTTAGGAACCGCCGGAATCTCACTGGCAGGAACCACAAGTGCAATGTCGGCCAAGAGCTATTCCAAAATTATCGGGGCTAACGATCGCCTCAGAGTAGGCATAGCTGGCCTGGGACGTAGATTAGGGGCTTACTACCAGCCCATCGGCCTAAAAAGTAGCAACGTAGAACTGGCGTACTTGTGCGACGTTATGAAAAGTCAGCGCGAATCAGCGGCCAAGAAGTTTTCCAAGCATATTGATACAGCCCAAAGCTAGAAAACGATATTCGGAAGGTCATCGAAGATCCCAACGTGGATGTACTCATCAACGCTACCCCCGATCACTGGCACGCACCCGGCACCTGGATGGCCGTGAAGGCTGGTAAGCACGTGTACGTAGAAAAGCCTTGTAGCCACAACCCCCGCGAAGGAGAGTTGCTGGTGGAATTCCAGAAGAAATACGGAAAAGTAGTTCAGATGGGAAATCAACAACGGTCCGCTCCCGAATCAATCGAAATCATCAAAGAGATTCATAACGGAGTAATCGGAAAAGCGTATAAGGCCGTGGCTTTTTACGCCAGCGCCCGCGGCGAAGTACCCTTGCAAAAAAAAGCGCCCGTACCCGAAGGACTCGACTGGGAATTATTTCAGGGGCCAGCTCCGCGCCGCGACTATACCAGCGAAACCTGGGACTACAACTGGCACTGGTACGGCTGGAACTACGGTACCGCCGAAGCTGGCAACAACGCCACGCACGAACTGGACTTTGCCCGCTGGGCCTTGCAGGTTGAATTTCCGGAGCGCGTAGAGACCGAAGCCGAAAAACGCTACTTTGCCAACGATGGTTGGGAAATGTACGATACCATGGACGCAACCTTCCACTTTAACGACAAGAAGGTGATTCAATGGGGAGGACAAAGCCGCAACGGTTATAGTACCTACGGTAGCGACCGCGGTACCCTTGTGTACGGTACCGAAGGAAATGTATACGTAGATCGGAGTGGGTATAAGCTATACGATCGCTCTGGTAAGCTAATTCGTTCCAATTTGAGTAAGAACAACGAGGCAGGTACAGCCCTGGGCGGTGGCGGCGATATGTCTACGCTCCACGTGGTCAATTTCTTCAACGCCGTACGGGGTAAAGAGAAACAAAACTCGACGATCGACGACGGAGCAAAGAGTACCTTGCTTTGCCACCTCGCTAATATCTCTTCCCGCGTAGGTCACGCGCTCGATACTGACCCTAAAAACGGACATATCCTGGACAAAAAAGCCATGAAGTATTGGAGCCGCGAGTATCAGCCCGGCTGGGAACCTAAATTATAATCCAATTTAGATACCGCTAGTGCAAAGCAAAAGCCCCGGAAGAAATTCTTCCGGGGCTTTTGCTAAAAAATGGCTACTGGTCAGATTATCCTTCTACAACCTCTGATCGTACCGGGTAATCTGTATACCCTTCTTTACCGGGGGTATAAAAAGTATCATTATCCCACTCAGCCAAGGGCGCATTTTCAGCAAAGCGCTCTACCAAGTCAGGATTGGAAATGTAAGGCTTACCAAAAGCAACCAAGTCGGTATCACCGGCTTCGATGACGGCGTTGCCGCTTTGCTGATTAAAGCCAGCGTTGATCATCAAGGTACCCTTGTACATGGGTCGGTAGCGCTTCGCAATCTGAGTTTCGGCGTAGGGTATATCAGATACATCCATGAATGGCTCGGATAAGTGCAGATACGCCAAGTCATACTTATTCAACTTTTCAATAATATAGTCGAATGTTGGGATGGTCTCTTCGTCCATGGTCATTCCAAATAAACCATTGAGCGAAGGATTTAAACGCAACCCTATTTTCTGCTCAGGTATTTCTTTTTTCACGGCTTCCAGTACATCAAACAAGAAGCGGGCTCTCTTTTCAATGCTTCCGCCGTACTCATCCGTGCGGTGGTTAGAAGTAGCGTTAAAGAACTGATGAAACAGGTAGCCATTGGATGAGTGAATCTCTACTCCGTCAAATCCGGCTGCCACCGCATTCTTTGCCGCATTCGCAAAGTCACTGATCGTGGTTTGGATATCCTGCAAAGTCATAGCCCGGGGAGCTACGGTATCCTTAAAGCCCTGAGGGGTGTATGATTTAGCATCCGGATTGATGGCCGAAGGGGCAACGGGTAGGTCCCCATTGTGAAAGTCAGGGTGTGACATACGTCCAACGTGCCACAGCTGAATGAAAATTTTTCCTCCTGCTTCGTGTACCTTACTCGTTACCTCTTTCCAACCTTCTACCTGAGCATCACTGTAAATACCCGGCGTATTGATATACCCAACTGCCTGCTGAGATACCTGAGAACCTTCGGTAATGATCAGGCCCGCACTAGCGCGTTGTGCGTAGTAATCTCCCTGCAATTCACCCGTGGGCTTATTTTCGAGATTGGCGGCCCGACTGCGGGTCATGGGAGCCATCACTACCCGGTTACGGAGTTCTAAGTTGGCATTACTATACTTTTGTAATAAGGGTTGTTCGCTATTCATAGTCTCTTGTTTCGGTTTTTTATACTCTGTTTTACTAATTCTGTTCCAGCGCCAATCAATAGAGTGCTTCATTGATTATGTGAACACTGTCGATGACGGAATTGTTACTGAAATTGTACTTTACAAAGTTCAGAATTATACGATAAAGCACAAAGGAGGTAGGTCACGATTAATCTGTGAGGTAGATCACAAGATCAGCCATTGAGGCGGCTGAGCGTTTCCCGTGACACGCCCAAATAGGATGCAATAAGGGTTTTGGAGGCTCTCTGGAATAGTTCAGGGTTTTTTAAAAGCAATTCGTCGTAGCGCTCTTTGGCATTGGTAGTGAGCAAAGTAAGAATTCGGTTTTGGAGGCCCACGTAACCCATGTCTACTTTTTCTCGGAAGAAGTTAGCCATCTTATGTAATTCATTACACAGTTTTTCCCGATCATCAAGTGAGATATACAATACCTCCGATGCCTCAATACTGTCAACGAATATCCGTGACATGGTGCGGGTAATATACGCCTCATAGTCGGTAATCCACCAGTCTTCCATGGCGAAGCTTAGTATATGTTCTTTCTCACTGGCATCGACGTAGTACGCTTTCAGAAACCCACTGACTACCCAATAACTATTCTCCACGTACTCCCCGGCCTCGATGAGGTACTGATGCTTCCTCAGCTTTTTTGAATGGAAGTGAGAAAACACAAACTCAAACTCTTCGTCCGTGAGGCTGGTTATCTTTTCAATATGTTTTCTCAATTGACTACTCATGGCTCTGGGTTAATTCTCTACTTAGCAACTCTTTCTACCATTCCGAAAATTCTTACCACTCGATAAATTTCAGGCTTCAAACTTCATTAAACTAAGACTGGTGAGAATAACCACCAACGTCACTCCCACATCCGCCGCAATGGCAAATACCAGGTGACTATACCCCGCCAGAGCCAACCCAATAAATAGTACCTTCACCGCAATCGCCCCAATCGTATTAAATCGGATGCGGGATAAAGTCTTCCGACTAAGGCGAATCAGAAAAGGTATCAGCGATAGCTTATCGTTCATCAGCGCAATATTGGCGGTCTCGATGGCTGTATCACTCCCCACCGCGCCCATGGCAATACCCACAGTACTGAGCGCCAGAGCGGGGGCATCGTTAATGCCGTCGCCCACCATCGCCACGGAACCATACTTGGCCAACAATTCTTTTATCTTTTCTGATTTATCTTCGGGTAGTAGTCCACCATACACACGCGTAATGCCTACTTGTCCTGCTACGTAGTTTGCCGCTCTTAGGTGGTCTCCGGTCAACATCACCGGCTCTACGCCTAACTTCTTTATCTCGTCAATCACCTGCTTGCTGTCTGGTTTAATCTCATCCGCTAGGCCGATAATACCCGCTACACCATCACCGAAGCTTACCACCACACTGGTTTTCCCCTCTTCCGAAAGCCGCTCAACCATTGTTTCTGCTTCCTGATGAACGGGTTGATGCTCGCGGATAAATTCAAGTTTTCCGAGATAGATCGTTTCATCCTCGCACACCAGGCATTTGGCAATAGCACCCTTACCCATCACACTCCTGAATCCTTCCGCCCGGTGGGGTTCAAAACCTTCGGATCGGCTTCGGTCCACAATGGCCTGGGCAAGGGGATGCTCAGAAAACAACTCCGCGCCCGCCGTACACGCCAGCAGTTCTTCCCGGCTGGTACCCATAAACGGTTCCACATCCGAAACAATAGGATTACCGTACGTGATGGTTCTGGTTTTATCCAGGGCAATGGCCTTGATCCCCGCCAGAGCCTCCATGTATTTCCCACCCTTCACCAAAGCTCCTTTGGTCGAAGCATTACCAATAGCCGCGTAAATAGCCACCGGAGTTGAGATAACCAAAGCACACGGACAAGCAATCACCAACAGAGTTATGGATTGTTTTAACCAATGGTCAGCGTCCAATTGAAAACCAAAAACCGGCACGGCAAAGGCCAATACCGCCAGTCCGATAATCGAGGGCGTGTAGCGTTTTGAAAACTTCTGGATAAACTGCTGCGTCTCACTCTTATTAGCCGAGGCTTCGAAGGTCAGCCGGATAATTTTTGAGAAGGTAGTATCGGCCGAAAGTTTGGTGGTTTTTAACTCAATAAACCCGTGCTTATTGAGTGTTCCGGCAAATAGCGAGTCTCCCGGATGTTTGTCTTTTGGAATGGGTTCCCCGGTTATCGCCGCTTCATCCACGCTGGTCTCTCCCGATACTATCTCACCATCCAACGGAATCATCTCGCCTGGTTTTACCTGAATGATTGTTCCAATTTTTACTTCATCAATCGCTATGCTTTTGGCTTCCACTTTCACAAAAGCCGTTTTGGGCGCTTTCTTGACCAGTTGGTCCAACGCTGATTTGGAGTTTTCAATGCCGATATCTTCTAACCTTTCGCCTAACACATACAAAACAATCACCACCGCCGCTTCGGGATACTCTCCCAGGTAAAATGCTCCGATTACGGCAATCGTCATGAGCAAATTAATGCTGCTAAATCGCAGTTTGAATAGTGCTTTCACGCCATTCAACACGACCGAGTACCCAATGGCCAGGATAAAGGCCGCAAAAATAACCGGAGCGTAGGGCAACGGAATATGGATACCGGCCAACGATAAAATTTCCAGTACTACTACTAGGGCTACCCCAGCCAGCAAAAACGTAAACTTCTTATCGTGAAAAGGTAATTTCATAGTATCGCTATTTTACAATGGCTATGAAGGTAATGAAAAGGTACAAAACCATAAAACCGGGTTCCATTTAGATGGTAGTATTTTGCATCAACACAACTGAACTATCCGTGATCCGGCCAAAAATAATTTGAATTCCGGTTGTGTGAAGTTATCTTTCGGCCTGTAACCTTCGCATTAAAATCCCCCATCGCATGAAAATAGCCATTCACGGACGTACCTTCTCCGAATCCGCCCGACCTTTTATTCAGGCTATGTTCAAAGAGCTGAGGAATCGACGCATTGAAATACAACTCTTTGATCCATTCCGCCGATTTCTGGACTCCGTGAGGGTGGAACACTATTCGAGTCACATGTACACCACTGCTGATGAGCTTTTTGACGCCAAGCTCATCGTTAGTATGGGCGGTGATGGCACCCTACTCGAAGCAGTATCACTGGTAGGCGCTCGCGAAATTGCGGTCATTGGTATCAATGTTGGGCGTTTGGGTTTTCTGGCCACCGTGCCCCCCGAGCGCATTGACGACATGGTTTCCGCGCTTGAAGAAGGTAAATATCGTATCGATGAACGCTCCATGCTGGTAATGGAAACCGAAACCGATATTTTCGGTGGTCAGAATTTTGGCCTGAACGATTTTACGATTACTAAGACGGATACTTCGTCCATGATCACCGTGCATTCCTACCTCAACGGCGAGTTTTTAAATTCTTACTGGGCCGACGGTCTGATTGTCTCTACCCCGACCGGCTCCACGGGCTACTCGCTGAGTTGCGGCGGACCAGTATTGGTACCTCATTCGCAGAACTTTATTCTGACGCCGGTCAGTCCCCATAACCTCAACGTACGTCCTTTGGTGGTAGAAGATATTTCCGTGCTAAGTTTCGAGGTAAAAAGCCGCAGTAATAATTTTATGGTATCACTCGACGCCCGTTCAAGGGTAGTGGATGCCTCCGTAAAGTTGACCATCCGTAAAGCACCTTTTTCTGCCCGACTCGTTAAAATGCTGGATGATGACTTTTTCAATACCCTTCGCAGCAAACTTTCTTGGGGATTAGATATGCGAAATTGAGTGGATTATGGCGGTGGGCCGCTTAAATAGACGTATTTTATCATTCAAATCACCTGGTAAATAGGTGATAGACAACTACCAATGACGCTGCATTTTCACCCTTACGATCTTCGGCTGAGACATACCTTTACCATCACACATGATTCGCGCGACGTGCAGCCTAGTCTGATTGTGGAGCTGCGACAGGGCGAATTCAGTGGCTACGGGGAAGCAACTTCCAATAAGTATTACTGCATTACGCTGGAAAGTATGAAAACGGCTCTTAATTCTATCAGGGAGCAAATTGAGCAGTATAGCTGGGGAAACCCGGAAGAGCTCTGGGCCTCCGTATACCCGTTTCTGAAAGATAACCCTTTTGCCCTCTGTGCCCTGGACGAAGCCGCGCATGATTTGTTTGCCAAGCAGCAAAGGCGAAAAATTTACGAAGTCTGGGGTCTCAACCCTGAGCAAAACCCCTTGACCAACTATACCATCGGCATCGACTCCATTGAAAAGATGGTAGCAAAAATGCAGGAATTACCCTGGCCATTGTACAAAATCAAGTTAGGTACTCCCGACGACCTCGCCATTATCCGGGAACTACGCAGGCATACCGACGCTGTGTTTCGGGTAGATGCCAATTGCGCCTGGACCGCCGAACAAGCCATTCGCTACTCCCATGAACTCAAATTTCTGGGCGTCGAGTTTATAGAACAACCCCTACCCGCCCGGGATTGGGAAGGTATGAAGACCGTATTTAAAAATAGTGCCCTGCCCGTCATTGCCGACGAAAGCTGTATCGTCGAAGAGGATGTTGAACGCTGCGCCGGATATTTTCACGGCATTAATATCAAACTTACCAAATGCGGTGGCCTGACGCCCGCCCGCAAAATGATTACCAAGGCCAAATCATTAGGCATGAAAACCATGGTAGGCTGCATGAACGAGAGTAGCATAGGTATTTCCGCAATAGCGCACTTACTTCCACTCCTCGACTACGTGGATATGGATGGTACCTTACTGATCAGTAATGATCCTGCTTCGGGGGTCACATTTGACTACTGTAGGGTACTCTACGCCGAAGAAAACGGCACCGGAGCCCGATTACTTACCTAGTACCTAACGAAACAGATTGATGGCAGCTCTATTTCCGACTAACTCTCTCCCCGGACGTACCGTGCAGCTCGCAGATACAGGTGATTACCTGTGGTTTAGCGGAACTGACTACCTCGGTATGGGACATAATGAACCCTATCTGTCCCATCTGCGCAAAGGACTGGAAATTTACGGATCTCATTTTGGTAGCTCCCGCAACAACACTCTTCAACTACCTATTTACGAAGCAGCCGAAGCAGCCTTAGCCACCTTTACCGGGTCGCCTGATGCCTTGGTTGTATCGTCAGGAATGTGGGCAGGACAGCTCCTCATCAAGTACCTCGAAGGGAAACCGCATCAGTTTCATTACGCACCGGGCGTACATCCGGCCCTGTGGGGAAGTGGCTACGCCCCCACCGCTGATTCGTGGACCGACTGGTTTCGTGCCACGACCCAACGTATGAAGAAAAATCCACCCGGACAATCACACGTGCTTTGCACCGACTCCATTGGCTCTCCTTGGGTGGAAGCATTCGACTTATCCCTGCTGCACCAACTACCCGATCATTGTCCCGTTTGGTTGGTGGTCGATGACTCCCACGGACTGGGAGTCCTGGGTGTTGGTGGAAAGGGTGTTTTTTCGCAATTGCCCGCCGACAAACCCAACCTCCGGGTAGTGGTAACGTCCTCATTAAATAAAGCGCTGGGAGTACCCGGTGGGGTTATTTTTGGGGATACTGATCTCATGAAGGATATACGAAGTACCGCGTGGTTTTCGGGTAGTTCGCCGTCGGCACCGGCGTACCTGTACGCTCTACACCAAAATTTATTGTCCGGAGTTTACCCGGAGGCGCACCGAACTCTCATAGAAAACACCGAGTACTTTACCTCCGTACTTTCATCGTTACAATCGTTCAGCCACGTGGATCGCTACCCGGCTTTTTGTAGCCACGATGCGGCCTTGTACGATCACTTACTTCAAAATCTGATTCTTACCGCTTGTTTTCCTTACCCAAAGCCGACCGACCAACCCGTTATGCGGTTAGTGGTCTCTGCTTTACACCAAAAAAAAGACCTCGACCGATTGGCCGAGGTCTTGGCTAAGTATAACGGGGTCAAGCCTTTTGAATTGAGTAGTCTATGAGTTGAAAGTTGATCTCAGCTACCGTCCATCTGCGACTACTGGCAGAGAATAATTCAAGTTTTCAACTTAGAGAATATCAATTGTGCGAATCAAGAAATTGGCAGTTACAGAATGTGTGTATGTTGAGCCACAAATCACATGCTGACGATAGCAGAGATGCCTAGTATGCAAGCCCTTTATGAAGATTATAACGATAAAGCAGTTTTTATTTTTGTGACGAATGATGAAAGAGCGTCCATCAACAAATTTATAGCCAAACATCATTACACTTTTCCTATTTATCAGCCTCTTAGTCCCGCTCCTGCCCTTTTAGAAGGGAATAGTTTACCGACCACATACCTTATTGATCAATCTGGGAATATTCTTATTAAAAAAACGGGTTCTGCCAATTGGAAAAGTAAGAGATTTATTAGAGTATGTTTTGGAATTTGAAGACTTTGCATTAAAGTGAACTATTTTTGTGCTACAATTTATTTTTTATGGAGTGGTGCAGCGTGTTGCCATCTGCATTATCGTATAGTAGGTAGCCTAAGCAATGATTGACTTTCACCTCTTGTTACTTCAAAATTTGGCATTTCAAAATCATGATTTCACATTCCTAATGGCTTGCCAACTCCCATTAGTTCCGCTCCTCCAAAGCCATTCCAAGGGTCCAAACTTGTATTTTCTAAACCACCATTTACTGAACAATATTTGCAATATGAAGAATAACAGCCCCAAGCCTAATGCCACGGTTCCTGATAGTTTTAACAATAAGCCTAAACCATAGCCATAGTAAATAAAGATGCCAAATGCAGATTGCAACACGTAGGTACTTAGTCCCATTTTTCCAACGGGAATCAATTGTCTAATAAACTTTCGCGTGCTATCAGATTTATAAAACAGCAATACTGTGCCTATGTAAAATAGGGGAATAAAGATATTGGAAGCATCTTTAGCAACTGCACCAAAAAAACGTTGATTTTCTAAAGAGGAAGGTGTTGAAAGATAGTAATTCATAAGCAATAGTGGAATCCCAATGATAGCAGATACGAGAAGAAGTTTGCTAGTTGGAATTTTATCCAGATTCTCGTACTATTTTTTTCGCCCCGCCCAAAGACCTAGCCCGGAATTACCCAGAGTCTTCCACTGAATTTCAGGTAATTGAATTTATTTATAAATCCGATGGTACGATTAGAAATGATGAGTTTTCTGTATTCACCATTAATAACTAAATCAAAATAAATGGTAGCTTGCTCCACAGGGTTTAGGCCCTTCAATGTGACATGTACTGTTTCCTGAACAGAAGGTTGAAGGATTGAAATGGTATTGATCAGGATAGTCGGGCCGTTGAAAGCAAGGAATACACCCATAAGAAATACCAGCTTAGTTGGAACTTACCTGAATAAGACCAGAGCCATTCCAATGACCGTATAAACCGTCAAAAAATTGCCTCGGTAATGTATGTAATGAACAAGACCAATTAGAAATAGCAGTACTAAACGCCAGACAAATTTTGATGAGCTTTCCGCCTTTTTTTGCTCTAATATTAAATAGAAACTTAGGCCAAAAAGAAAGGAAAAAATAGCGTAGAATTTTCCTATAAAAAGGTTTTGAATTACAAACTGAGAAAAAGAATCTACGGAATTAAAAATATTAAATCCAACATATTGTAGTGGGGTGAAACTTGCCAAATAGCCTTCAAATATATGTGTCATTAATATTCCAAATAAAGCGAAGCCTCTCAAAGCATCTATTTCTTCAATTCTTTTCACAGGGCTTTCTTATAAAAACTTATTTCGACCAGAATTGGGTATTTTGCATCACAAAGGAGATAGGAAAGTAGTTATTTTAGTACTGATTCAGGTTCAACCGACCACAAAGGTTACTAAATACGAGACTTTTTTCTAAACTTTTACCATATTTTATATAATTATAAGAGTATTAATTTTTATAAGAAAACCCTGCTTCTTTTCATCAGTTGAATTTGGTTTACATTTTGTAATTAACAGCACATTACTTTAGCAAGTACCTCCATTTACAATGACCACTAATAGTTACTATTCTTTCTTATGTTTTCGCTTTACGCTGCCCGAAAAAGTCACCAAATCTGGCCCAACAAATACCAATACAGTAGCAATTTCATTTTCAAAATCGTTAAACCAATAAACTCTCACATTCCCTTTCTCAAGGTACGAAACCATATTTTGATGTTCACTTATGGGAAATACCATCATTTTTTCGCTGGCTTCGGTACCAAATTTTGGGTTCAGACTTTTCCAATAGAGCGTCGTATCGGATGAAAATACAATGCCAAAAACTGGTTCTCCAACATCATATCGTAGTGTATCTCCAATAATATCAGCAAATTTCAAGGCTTCCTTTTTGAGAACCTGTGAAGCATTTTGGTCAACAGCTTCCGTTTTACTCTCTTTGTCCTGACAAGAGAAGAAATAGGCAAACTCCTTCCCGTTGTCAGTGGTGATGGTATGGAGAAGTGACCGCTTCCGCGGTCCGATTCCAGTCGGTCAGCAACTCGACGGCCTTGGCCTGTACGACGGCTGCCTCCTTACTCTCCACGTAGGGTGGGTTCCACACTCCCTGAATATCCTCTTCCTTCCATCAGAAGATCTTCTGATGTCCTCACTAGGCTGTGTATGCATACTCGCTGTTGTCTACATTAAAAAGGTTGAGCTTTGACACTACACACCTTTCGAATTATATCCACACCATGATATATGCAACTGCCCCTGGTATACACATAGGCAACAAATAGCTGCATTTATTCAATGATAAGTCTTGCTAAATAGTATTAATCTCATACACACAATGACACATCAGTCTGATGATCTATTAATTAGCTATCGAAAACAAATTCATGAATACGTAAATTAGTTGTATGCATTGCTCAGTAATGCCCGTTTCTGATGGATGTCTACCCTTTCGAGCGATAGGGACCGTGGGTATTTCCACCGAAATACCGTTCTTCACTCACTTCACATAGTAGTAATATACTGTCTGCCAAGGCAGAAACTCACCCGAAACGTCGCGACAGACGCAACCGTTTTTCGTCACGTGAAGGAATGCATTGACGATTTGCCTCAAGTCTCACTTGCGGCCGCGGCGGACTTAGATATTTTTTTCAATAACGTGCTAACTTGCCGCAGGGAGGTCGGAACTGATTTTTTTGATTCGCATTCATCAATATAGCTTGCCTTCCCACTTTTGCAATTTAACTCAAACAGCTTCTTAGAGTTTGTAGGAGAAACAGACTATACAGGTGGCGAAGATATCAACCCCCGTAGACTAAGCGGGAAGTTTAAGCTTTTCATAACGTTGAGTAAATTAAATAGCACGATCTATTCGTTTTGTTGTTGATAGTTCAAATGTCCTGATAATCCAAAGCTTTCCGTTTCGCGGATAGGTCAATTACTATCAGATTTGGGACACTTAAGTACTAATGCATAATTAGTTTGTATTATTAATTTAGTCAAATTACTGGCTAATATTCTATATATCAAATATTTACAAAAAGGTAACAGCTACAAGCTAATAGCTGTCAGCTACTTACCTCAAATAGCTAATTCTTGCACTTTATGAGCATCTTAGGGGCAATTAATATATTTACGTCCATGCACATCATCATGCAAACTTATCGGGAAGAATAGAAAGAGCGTTTTTTGGGGGGAGGGAGCTTCTCGATCTTCTTCGTATTCCCTCGGTTAGTGCCGAGTCAAAATTCAAAGGGGATATGGCTGCGGGCGGATGTGCGCCAAAGCGTATAAGGCGCCGATTGGGTCAAAATCTTCGAAACACCGGGTCATCCTATTGTATACGGTGAGGACATCGTAAATTCCGCCGCACCAACCGTACTGATTTACGGACATTCCAATGTGCCCATTGGGTATAGCCTTCCGAAGGGAGACTGCGTACCACAAATAATCGCTAGTCGGTGACTGATAGTAGAGGATTCTTGGGAACGGGACTATCAACTGTGCGGAAATTGATAATTGCAGACTTGCGGCAGCGGGGGCCGACCAACCAACCCGTCATGCGGTTAGTGGTCTCTGCTTTGCACCAAAAACAAGACCTCGACCGATTGGCCGAGGTCTTGACTAAATATAACAGGATACTCCGTTGAGGAGTTGAAAACTATTGATTTAAACGTTCAACTCCTCAACTCAAAAAGCACCTTTACAATTTCGCCATCCGTTGTTCTTCACGGAGTTTTGCTTTCTCTACGCGCCCCGATACGATGATACTGACTTCATAAAGCAAGGTGAGTGGGAGTGCTACCAAAATCTGACTGTAAATATCAGGTGAGGGCGTAATGATCGCAGCTACAATCAGAATTACAATCAGGGAGTGACGGCGGTACTCACGCATGAAGGAAGGCGTTAGAATACCAACCCGTGAAAGCACAAATACGACCACCGGCAACTGGAAAGCGAGCCCACAGGCTAACGTCAGGGTAGCTACCGTTCCAATGTAAGAGCTAATGCTAAACTCATTGATAATCGATGGATCTAACTTAAAATTGGCTAGGAAGTTCAGGGCAAGCGGCGTTACGATGTAGTATCCAAAAAGGACACCCGAGAAAAACAGAAAAGTAACGTAAAACACGGCTCCGCGCGCGGCTTTTCTTTCGTAGGCCTTCAAACCCGGCTTTATAAAACGCCAGATTTCCCAAAAAGCATAGGGAAAGGCAAAGACTAAGCCGATAATAACCGAGGAAGTAAGGGCCATCGAAAACTGTTCTCCTACTCCTAAACTTTGCAGTTCAAAATCGATCTTCTCAATACAAAGGCTTTCCGCTCCTACTGCCTTGCCCAGCTTACACATCATTCGGTAGGTCCAGAAATTTGTACGGGCGGGAGCAATAATTATGTAATGGTATACCTCTTCAATGTAGACCCAGCCTAATATCGCAAATATTAATACGGAGCCTACTGCTCTGATTATATTCCATCGGAGCTCTTCAAGGTGCTCCAGAAAAGTCATTTCTTTTCCTTCTTTGTCTTCTTCTTCTTCAAATTCCTGGTCTAAGGCCATCTTATGCGTATTCTGTTATCTTCGTGAAATCGTTGAACGGGTAAAATTACACACAAAAGCTAAAAAAGCAGCCGTTCTATGTATGATTACATACGAACGACCGCTTTTTTTGTATCGAACAGGCGACAAAATAAATGAATTAGATGTACAAGGGGTACTGAGCCATCCAATTATTTACTTCTTGTTTTACCGAAGCCAGCTTGGTGTCATTGTCGTGGTTCATCAGTACTTCATCGATCAGGCTTACAATCCGCTCCATATCGGTTTCGAGCAAACCACGCGTGGTCATGGCAGCCGTACCTACCCGCATGCCAGAGGTTACCATCGGGGATTTGTCATCGAATGGTACCATGTTTTTGTTGATGGTAATATCCGCTTTGATCAGGGTATTCTCGGCTAACTTTCCGCTCAAATCTTTCGACCGGAGGTCAATCAACATCAGGTGGTTGTCAGTACCTCCCGAAATAATCGAGTAGCCTTTGTCCACAAACGCCTTCGCCATCGCCTGAGCATTTTTCTTTACCTGCACGGCGTAGTTGTAGTAATCTTCACCCAATGCCTCACCAAATGCAATTGCCTTGGCCGCGATGATATGCTCCAAAGGCCCACCCTGCGTACCAGGGAACACACCCGAGTCAAGCAAGGATGACATGGTACGTACTTTACCTTTTTGGGTAGTGATACCAAATGGGTTTTCAAAATCATTACCCATCATAATCAAACCACCACGGGGTCCACGAAGAGTTTTGTGGGTAGTAGTGGTCACAATATGGCAATGCTGCATAGGGTCATTCAGCAAGCCTTTGGCAATCAGCCCAGAAGGGTGTGAAATATCCGCCATTAGCAGTGCTCCGATCTGATCGGCAATGGATCTTAGACGAACGTAGTCCCAGTCCCGGCTGTACGCCGACGCTCCGCAGATAAGTAGCTTCGGGCGCTCACGCAGGGCTGTTTCTTCTACTTTATCCCAGTCAATCAAACCGCTGTCCGGCTCTACACCGTAAAAAATAGGTTGGAAGTATTTACCCGAAATATTAACGGGTGAACCATGCGTCAGGTGACCACCGTGCGCCAGGTTGAAACCCATAATTTTATCACCCGGATTTAGGCAGGCTACAAACACCGCCGTATTGGCTTGTGCTCCTGAGTGAGGCTGAACGTTGGCCCAGGTAGCTCCGAAAAGCTCCTTTACCCGGTCAATGGCAATTTGCTCAATCTCATCTACCACTTCGCATCCGCCGTAATAACGTTTCCCCGGAAGTCCCTCTGCGTATTTATTCGTAAGAACACTTCCAGAGGCTTCCATCACCTGCTTAGAAGTAAAGTTTTCAGACGCGATCAATTCGATGCCTGATTCCTGACGGTGCAATTCCTGATTAATGAGATCAAATACCTGCGTATCGCGGGCTGTTGTGGTAAGAGTTGACATTAGCTAAGTGTATTATATTCAATAATTATCATTACAATTTTGAACTACAAAAATAACCCTAATATTATATGAATGAAACCATACTGCAAATCTTTATTTCACCATCATCTTGATTAGCTTTACCTTACCTATACCTTTTGTACAAGTATTACCACTATTGTTTATAAATGATCAGACTATTATTTTTTAAAATATTTTAATAATTATCGAAATACATTGTAATTTTGCACTTGTGCAGGGAGAACTATTTCTTTATTAACTTTAACATTCACCCTGGACTATTTTTAACCGGGCAATATCATTCAAGCCTCTAATAACCTTTTACGTATGGACCCTCATCTAAGCCCGGAAGCAATTCTTATGCAAGCGGCAGATAACGAAGCTGCCATCAGTAGTGGACGAATCGGACAGCCGATCACTTATGAAAAAATACCAACTCATATTTATGCCGACTCCAAAGCGGCGTCGGCGGCGGTAGCTCAGGAAATTGCTGACCTGATTAGGCAAAAACAGAAAGAAAACAAGTCTTGTGTACTAGGGCTTGCTACTGGTTCTTCGCCCAAAACGGTTTATGCCGAACTGGTACGCATGCACCGGGAAGAAGGGTTAAGTTTCAAGAATGTTATTTCGTTCAACCTGGACGAGTACCATCCCATGGAGCCTGACTCCATCCACAGCTACTACCGGTTCATGAAAGAGCAGCTGTTCGACCTGGTGGATATGCCCAAAGACAACTACTTTTTGCCCGATGGCACCATACCCATCAGCCTGTTGCAGGATCATTGCCAGGCCTACGAAAGTAAAATCAATGCCCTTGGTGGTCTCGACTTCCAACTATTAGGTATTGGAGGAAACGGACACGTGGGTTTTAATGAGCCGGGCTCACTGATCAACGCTCGCACCCGTCTTATCACCCTTGATCACTCTACCCGCGCTGCGGCTGCTATGGAGTTTGGCTCACTGTCGCAAGTACCACGCAAGGCGATTACCATGGGTATTGCGCCCATCCTGAACGCCCGACGCATTGTGCTACTGGCCTGGGGTGAACGCAAAGCTGGGGTGATCCGGGGAGCAGTAGAAGGCCCCGTTACGGAGCGTAATCCTGCTTCTTATTTACAGGTACACCCCAACGTTACGTTTGTAATCGACGACCGGGCGGCCTCCGAGCTTACCCGCATGAAGACTCCTTGGGCGGTTGACTCCGTTACCTGGGATAACAATATGATTAAAAAGGCGGTGACCCACCTGTCACAGAGCCTGGTGAAGCCTATCCTGAAACTTACGGATAAAGATTATAACGATAATGGTATGAGTGATTTACTGGCTCAGTCGGGTGCAGGTTACGAAATCAATATCGACATCTTCAATCAACTCCAGCATACCATTACGGGCTGGCCGGGTGGTAAACCGGGAGCGGATGATTCTAATCGTCCCGAACGCGCCCTACCTGCCCAGAAACGGATTATTCTTTTCAGCCCCCACCCCGACGACGATATCATTTCGATGGGAGGTACTTTTCAGCGACTCGTCGATCAGGGACACGAAGTACACGTAGCCTACCAAACCTCCGGCAATATTGCGGTAGCGGACGACGAGGCCCTACGTTTTATCGACTTCGTGGTTGATTTCAACAATCGTTTTTCTATTGAGAATGCCGCAATCACCAACCAGATTTTCCACGATGCCAAGGAGTTCCTCAAAAACAAGAACGACAGTGAGGTAGATACCCCAGAGGTCCGGCACGTCAAGGGCCTTATCCGCCGTGGCGAAGCTAAGGCTACATGCCGCTTCGTAGGCGTACCCAATGCTCAAATACATTTTCTGGACATGCCGTTCTACGAATCTGGTACGGTTCAGAAGAAGCCGATCGGAGAGAAGGATATCAGTATTATTGAAAAGCTGATTCAGGAAATAAAACCTCAGCAGATATACGCCGCCGGCGACTTTGCCGATCCGCACGGTACGCACAAGGTGTGCTGGGACGCCATCGAGACGGCTATTAACCGCTTGAAGCACAAGAATTTCATGAAGGATTGCTGGGTATGGCTATACCGTGGAGCATGGGCCGAGTGGGATATCCACGAGATCGAAATGGCAGTACCCATGAGCCCCGATCAGGTACTCAAAAAGCGGATGGGTATTTTCAAACACCAATCTCAAAAAGATGGTGTAGTGTTCCAAGGTGATGACTCGCGGGAATTCTGGCAACGCGCCGAAGAACGCAATCAGGGTACCGCCCAGCTTTACGATGAATTGGGCCTAGCCGAATACGAAGCCATGGAAGCTTTTGTCCGGTGGCGCTTCTAAACATATAAGCTATAAAACAGTAAGGTCCCGAATCGTTACATCGAACGATTCGGGACCTTTTTTGTAGTGGTCAGTACGGTACTTCCACGTCAGATTTAGTATACTTAATCTACTTATAACGTCTAACGTCCACCTGTGAACCGCAGCTATTTTCTAAAACCCTCGCTACTGTTGAGCTTGATTACCTTGTTAGGTTTTAGAACAGGCCCCGACAAAATCACCGTGTACCTTATCGGCGATTCTACCATCTCCATCAAGGAAAGAAGGCACTACCCCGAAACCGGCTGGGCAATGCCTCTCGTCCATTTTTTCAATGAGAGTGTAACGGTAGATAATCGGGCGATGAATGGCCGTAGTACCGGCAGCTTCATCACCGAAAACCGCTGGCAATCCGTGGCCGATAACCTGCACGAGGGCGACTATGTATTCATTCAGTTTGGTCATAATCATGAGGTCAAAACCAAGAAAACCTACACTACCGAAGCGGAATTCCAGGCCAACCTCGTAAGATTCATTATGGAAAGTCGAGCTAAAGAGGCCAGTCCGGTGCTCATAACGCCCGTAGCACGGCGAAGTTTTAACCCTCAGGGATAGTTGGAAGATACCCACGCTACACTCACAACTGGTTCGGAAAGTAGCAGAAGCCCAGCAAGTACCACTGATTGACCTCGATCAAGAAAGTCAGGCGCTGCTTAAAGAATTTGGCGTCGAAGGCTCAAGGCTATTGCTCTTACAGTTGGCTCCCGGCAAGCATCCAAACTACCCCGAAGGTAAGGCGGACAATACCCACTTCAACGAACTAGGTGCCCGCAAAATGGCGCAGTTAGTACTAGACGGGATTCGGTCGTTAAACCTTGATCTGACGGAGCGGATTATTAAGCCAGTGACTAGGTGAGGAAGTAGTATCTTCATTGATAGTAAGTAGTTGGCCATATTTAAACATACATTTATTTAATTGAGCAGTTGATGGAAAACTCCGACCCTCCGTATTTTTCAAGAATATGATTTATCCTCATGTGAAGCGCCTCCTTGTTTTCAAAATCCTTCGGGCGCAACCACTCATGTTTCATCTTCCTGCACAAGGTCTCAATCAGATTGAGGTGTGGGCAGTAGGTGGGCAGGTAAAAAAGGTACACGCCCCTGGCCTGCCACTCGGCCATCTTGCCCTCGACGAGCTTCGAGCGGTGCCAGGGCGCGTTGTCGAGCACGATCACCGTCGGCTGCTTTACGCCCGCCGCGAAGTCATCGAGCCAGCCGATGACCGTCTGCGAGTTGACGTAGCCCGCAGTCTGGTAGCTGGTCAGGTCTCCGCGCAGGTTGAGCAGCCCGAAGATGTTGAGCGTGCCGCTCTTCTGGCTGCTGATGCCCCGCTGCTGGCCGACGCGTATG
>Ga0209284_10001635_pt1 | contig 33727 bp, 32 predicted proteins | sample FRY03_FD_187211 | JGI IMG/M metagenome (GOLD analysis project Ga0209284, IMG submission 187211) | Freshwater microbial communities from Lake Fryxell liftoff mats and glacier meltwater in Antarctica - FRY-03 (SPAdes) (version 2) | ecosystem: Environmental > Aquatic > Freshwater > Ice > Glacier... | reverse complement strand
TGGCATCTACGTGGGATTTGACGCAAGCACTCAGGGAGCCGCGGTGCTGATTCGCGGAAAGGATGAAGCCACAGTCGAAAATTTTCGCACGAAGATTCTGGAGTTGTCCCGGCTGAATGGGACAACGGTCAGGGACACTGATGAGTACCGGGGAATCACCGTCTACAAGCTGGATCAGGGCGGCGCTGCGGCGGTTCGCGACTGGGTGGTCGTGACCAACAACGGAGAGCTTGGCAAATCTATTCTGGATCGGCTTCTCAGTGAGGAGTCAGTCGCTGGAGAATCGCCAGTCGCTGAAGAATCGCTGGCCGATAGTGAGTTGTTCGTTGCGGCTCATCAGAAAAAGCCGGCGGAGGCTCAACTCTGGTCTTTCATCAATCTAAAGTCGGTCCGCGATGCGGGCGCGGCCCAGAAGATGTTCGAAGGTCAGGCCGAGAATCCGCTGGCAGAGCTTCTGCTTGGCGGCATCCAGAGCATCCTGCAGAAGTCCGACTGGGTCACTTCCGACCTCACCGTCGAAACTTCCGGACTCACGTGGAAATTCGCCACACCTTTTGATCCCACATGGATTCCGGAGCAGCGAGCATACTTTTTTGGACCAGACACTCAAGGGCATGCGCCTGCGCTTCCTCAAATCGACGAGACACTGCTGACGGTTGCCGCCTATCGAGATGTTTCCGCCATGTGGCTGCGAGCCGGTGACTTGTTCAATGAGGAGATGAACGACAAGCTGGCCGAAGCGGATGCGGGACTCTCGACTGTTTTTGCAGGCCGCGATTTCGGAGAGGAGATTCTCGGTTCGTTTGCTCCGGAAATCGGCATCATTGTGACTCGCCAGAGTTTCGAGGACGTGACGCCAATGCCCACGATCCGTCTGCCAGCCTTTGCCATGGTGCTGAAACTCCGTGACCCGGAAACCATGCGGTCCGAGCTGCGACGCACGTTTCAAAGTGCCATCGGATTCTTTAACATTGTGGGCGCACAGAACGGACAGCCGCAACTGGAGATGGATATGAAGAAAGTGGGCGATACGGATCTAATCACATCCCGCTATCTGCCGGAGAAGAAGGATAAAGATTCTCCGTCGGCTCCGATCATCTTCAACTTTTCGCCGTCAGTCAGTTTCACGGGAGATCGGTTTGTACTGGCCTCGACGGCAACACTTGCCCGGCAACTGGGCACAGCGCCGGTTCAGGACGCCCGAGCAGCCAACACATCCGTCGCTCTGAATGCGGCCGTGCTGCGTGAGACGCTGGCCGACAATCGAGAGCAGTTAATCTCGCAGAACATGCTGGAAGAGGGCCATACTCGCGAGGAAGCCGAGGCCGCGATTGAACTTCTTCTGGAAATCGTCCGTTGCTTTCGCGGAGCGGGGCTGGAATTGAATGCTGCCGACAACGAACTGCAACTGAACTTGACGATCGACGTGAATGAACCGCCTCGCTGAGACTGCAGGAAGATCTTCAGACCACCGATTGATGAAGAACGTCGAGGTGCAGACATGAACTTTGTGATCGATCCCGAATGGGCCTGGCAGGAATACACGCCAGGTGAAGAGACTCCGTGGAACCTTCGTACGGCATCGCATCTATTCCGTCGCGCCGGATTTGGGGCGACACATGCGGAACTGAAGTCGGCGATCAAACTGTCGCCCACAGAAGCCGTTGATCAGCTACTGACGGCCAGTGAGCCAGAGTCGTTTCAGTCGGAAATGAAGTCGCTTGCAGATGCGGCACTGGCAACGGGAAATGTCAGGCAGTTGTCTGCGTGTTGGGCCTATCGAATGCTCAGCACTCCGGCGCAGGCCCTGGAAAAGCTGACGTTGTTCTGGCACGGGCATTTTGCCACCAGTGCAGAAAAGGTCACGGAAGCCGACCTGATGCGGAATCAGAATGAGCTGCTTCGAAAGTTTGCGTTCGGTCACTTTGGAGAGCTGCTGCTTGAAATTTCACGCGATGCGGCGATGCTGGTCTACCTCGATTCCGCCACCAACCGAAAAGCTCACCCCAACGAAAACTTCGCGCGGGAGATTATGGAGTTGTTTTGCCTTGGCGAAGGCAACTATTCCGAAACCGACATCCGCGAGCTGGCACGCTGTTTCACAGGCTGGGAAGTCCGACGCGGAGAATTTCGATTCAACCGCTTTCAGCATGACAACGGTTCTAAATCCATCCTGGGGCAATCGGGAGATTTCAGCGGTGAAGACGGAGTCCGAATTGTCCTCGAACAGAAGTCCGCTCCTGAGTTTCTGGTTAGTAAGCTGATTCGTTATCTGGTGATGGACGAACCGGCTGCCGATGCAGATCTGATCGCTCCTCTGGCAAGGGAACTCCGCGACTCCGGCATGCAGATTCGCCCGGTGATTCGACGTATCCTGACCAGTCAGTTGTTTTATTCGCCACTGTCGATTGGTCGAAAGGTCCGATCGCCGGTGGAACTTGCCATTGGACTTCTGCGAAGTCTGGAAGGAACCACCAACAACTTTGAACTGGCCGAATCGATGCAGCTGCTTGGGCAGGGGTTGCTGTATCCGCCCAGCGTCAAAGGCTGGGACGGCGGGCGAACGTGGATTAACTCGTCGACGCTTCTCGGACGCAGCAATCTCGTTCGCGAACTGATCACTCACGACAAGACGCGGTTTGGCCGAACTTCGCTAAAGACCTATCTCGCTTCGCAGAAAATCACGTATCCTCGAGCGATGATTGATCACCTCGAGACACAGCTTTTTGCGGTACCGGTTTCCGAAGCGGCCAAACAGCGAATTGAACAACTGATGAAATCGGGGACCGACCACGCGATCGTGGAAGGGCTGCACGCGTTGTGTACTTTGCCCGAGTTTCAGCTTGGCTGAGATGAAGTTATTCCCCCAAAAAAATTAAGTGTCGAACCGGCACACATTGCCTTATCTCAACCCCGAGAGGTTTCCATGAAGACAACTCGACGTCGCGAATTTCTGAAGGCGTCCGCTGCCGGAGCTGCGGTACTGACGCTTGGCGGCACAGCGCCGCATCCGCTTTGGGCTGCTGCGCGACAGAACCGCTCAGACAGAATTCTGGTGGTGATCGAACTCCAGGGGGGAAACGATGGACTGAATACGGTTGTTCCGTTTGCTGATGACCTGTATCGCAAGCTGCGTCCGAAACTCGCGATCCAGAAAGACAGCGTTCTAAATATCGCCGATGGTCTGGGGTTCCACGGCTCTTTGCGAGGATTCGCAGACCTGCTGGAAACCGGTCAGCTGGCGATCGTGCAGGGCGTTGGATACGACGGCCCCAATCGCAGTCATTTTGAATCGATGGATATCTGGCACACTTGCCAGCGGAAAGAGGAAACTCGCATTGATGGCTGGCTGGGGCGATTTCTGGAACACAAGTCTGACGCAGCGGGCTCCGATCCTTCCGCATTGCATCTTGGCGGGGACAAGCAGCCGTTTGCTCTGATGTCGCGAACGGTTCGGACGCCGTCAATTCGATCGCTCGAACAGTTCCGTCTTCAGGGCGCAGAGGACATGGAGTTTCGCAAAGCCGTTCAGGACCTCTCGGCCTTACGAAGAGATGCGGGCAATGATCTGCTTGATTTCGTGCAGTCGAGCACCAGTTCGGCCATCGCGGCCAGCGAACGCCTAAGCAATACGCAGGACACTGGCACCTCCTCGGTGGTCTGGCCTCAGTCGGGACTTGCCAGCCAACTGCAGACTGTTGCACGGCTGATTCGCACCGGACTGCAGACCTCGGTTTACTACGTCACATTAAGTGGCTTCGATACTCATTCTCAGCAGCCAGATCTGCACTCCGTCCTTCTGAGACAACTGGGAGACTCCGTGAAGGCTCTTTTGGCGGAGGTGAAGGAAATGGGACAGTCGGATCGCGTGGCCGTCATGTGTTTCAGCGAGTTCGGGCGTCGTGTTCAGGAGAATGCCAGCGACGGAACCGACCATGGAACCGCAGGGCCGATGTTTCTGGCGGGGGCCGGTATCCGGTCCGGTCTGACAGGCTCACATCCGAAGCTGACCGATCTGGCAGACGGCGACCTGAGGCACCACACAGATTTCCGTCAGGTCTACGCCGCTGTGATTGAAAAGTGGTTCGGTACGAGTTCGGAAGGCATCCTGAAGAAGGCGTACAAGCCAGTCGATGTCTTCGCGTGACGTCAATGTTTTGAATGCAGGCAGTTTCCTGGATGCAACAACCCGAGCATTGCGGTCTTTGGTTGTCCTTAGCACGATCACGTTTGGTCAGCGCAGTCCTGCGGGGGCTGTACGATCGGGGCGATTGATGACCGTTGCAGAGCCTCGAGTTATTCCGAGGGCGTTCTGATGGAGATCGGGACGCGAGTGATGGGCGTCATGGATTCTGCATGGCTGAAGCCGCATCGCTCGTTTGATGGTGACGGGCGAAGCCAGTGTTACAAACTCTCCGCAGTCGCTGGCCCGAATTCAGGACGAACGTTTGCTGCGCGAGCCGCGCCGGTCCGGGGACTTGCGACGATCCCCGGAGGATTTTCGCCTTTCGACTGCGTCGCTGGCTGTCGACTTTGGGACGTCTGTCGATGCGGCATCGGTGGTGCTCTCAATCGTTCGCCGCGATGTCGATCGACGAACTGGCTCGTCGCGCTTTTCAATAAGAGCCATCAGTTCAGGAGGTAGGGCAGTCGGTTTGGCATTTCATACTCCTCACATGGGCTGAAAACTTCGAGTTGCCGCTCGGAATTTTTTGTTGTTTTAGACCTTGTCAGTTGCTGATGCAGTGTCATGCCTGGACAGGGCAGACCGCAGATCGATATTTGCGGCGCGGATCCTGTTCAATCGCCTGCTCTGCAAAATTACGGTTTGACAACCGCATTCGGAAACGTGGTTTCCGTGTCCCAGGATTCATTTTCTGTCGGACTCTGTCGGATTAGAGTTAAGGAGAGCGGGCCGTATTTGATTTGACCTGGTATTGGGATAATCGTCCATGTTGTACACTGGTATCGATTCAAAAATCATCGTCGCGGGTGGCATCGAGGTGTAGGTCGCGGGAAAGTAGTATTCGAGATGCTGTGGTGGTGCAGTGGCTGGGTGCCGCCAGAATTCCTGCACGCGGTCGTGGTTCATTCGGCGCGGATTTTCAACGGCGTCAGCCAGTTTAGGTTCCCAGGGTCGCGGAAATTGATCCAGTGCACCGTACAGCAGCGGCGTGGTTGCTTGTTGTACGCCCGTATCATCTTCGCAGGCATCAAATTGCTGCCCATCGACAATGTGGGGCACCAGCACGATGATGATTTCGCTGCGTGCCCGCGTCACATTATTCTTACGGAACAGTTTTCCAATCATCCAAAGTGATCCAAGAACAGGGACCTTTTGCTGACTTGTGATGTCTGTTTCCTTGATCAGGCCACCGATCACCATTCCCTTGCCATCGGGCAGCATGATATTTGTCTCCACCTCGGTGGTTGTAGACGAAGGAAGCCCCAGAGAATCGACCGCTCCGTCGGACACCTCCGGCTTCACGGTCATCATAATCTGATTATCGTCGGTGATTCTGGGCGTGACATTCAGCACAACACCCGTGTCCAGAAACTGAACACTCTGCAACGTGCTGGTTTGAGTCGTTGTCGTGACATAATACCCGAGCCGCTTCCCAATCTGAACATGGGCCACCTGTCCGTTCAGTGCCAGGACCTTGGGAGATGCCAGCGTTTTTGCATCGGTTGTCTTTTGCAGGGCTTGAATCAGTCCGGAGAAGCTTCCTGCGTTGAAGATGCCGATGTTATAGGACGGCGCGGCGAACGTACTCAGATCTGTAATACTACCGTTAAAGCTCGGTGAGCCGATCAGGACGTCCGTGCCGGCGATCGATCCAAGCTTGGCAAAATCCACACCATGAGCCAGCGGCGCATCGTGGACTTATGACAGCGGCAAATGCCTGCTGTCACGGTTGTACGGCAAACTGATTCGTTCCAGCGGAACTCAGTCCGTCAACAGCAATTACCTGACTTCGCTGGACATCGGGCTGCAAATAAAGGCGACGTCGCCATTGCAAAGAAGCACAGCGGCGTTCCTGAATCATCCGGAATTACTCTCGGACTGCTGGGAACTGAAATTCGATAAGAATCCGACGGCCATCGATGTGAACGGCGATACGCTCAGCGACTGGGTCGTCAACGGCAGCGGATCGTTCAGCATGCCGATGATGACGAACGGCATCTGGCAAGCCGCCAGCGCGCAGTTGAACACAAACCCCGCCAGAGATTTTACGAAAACGACATTAGTCGATCTCAGGTTTCGAAACACCAGTGTCGGAGGCAACGGAGCTGCGTTTTCAGTCAATGCACTGCGAACGAATACCATTTGCGCACCAATCATTGCCAGCCTGATGAAGCAGGTTGATGGCACCCAGACTCTGACCCTGGCCACGAAGACCTCGGACTCAATCACAAAGACGCTGATTCGAATTCCGGGACTGCCGAGTCAACTTGTGCTGGTGCATCTGATCATCGATCCGATTACTTCCAGCGTCAGCATCAGTGTGAACGCCGTGCCGTACGGGACGTACAAAGTGACACCGTTCGCTTCGTCGGATGGCAACCGGTTTGCATCCATAGGTGCCAGCGGCACAACGGCGGAGTTTTCCTATGCGCGTATTCGAGTCCTGGAGAATTGAACGTGCATCGAAACTTCATTCACTGCCGCAGCATCGTGCAAAATCGCCACGGCTTCACTCTCCTCGAAGCGACCGTCTCTGCCATGATCGTGGGTGTCCTGATGGTAGCCTCGCTGCAAGCGCTGGGCGCTTCACGGCGCAGAGAAATATCAACAACCGATCGTCTGTTGGGACAACAACTGGCCGGCGCGCTGATGAATGAAGTGATGCTGCAGGCGTATCAGGAGCCCGATTCGGGGCAGGCCCCGGTGTTTGGTCCGGAGCCCGGCGAGGCGATCGGCAATCGTTCACTGTTCGACGACGTCGATGACTATGCTGAATGGAAATCATCCCCTCCCAATGATCGCAACGGGGCCGCCATATCTGGTTTTTCCGACTGGACGCGGAATGTCTCCGTGCAATGGGCTGATCCGAACACACTCGCGGCCACGAGCGCCAGTTTTACGGGGCTCAAGCAGGTGACTGTCACCGTGACAAGAAGCGGAAAGCCCATCACGTCCCTTGTTGGTTATCGCAGCATCGCGTGGGTCGTTACGATCCCAAAGCCAACCGATGCTACCGGCAACCGCGCGCCCGTCGCTATCGCCACGTCTCCGGATCTAAGTCGGCCAGTGGGCTACTCAGTCACATTCGACGCTTCTACATCCACCGACCCGGACGGCGATTCCCTTTCGTATGTCTGGCAGTTTGGTGACGGAACGACCGGTGAAGGTCAGGTGGTTTCTTACAGGTATGCAGCCCAGGGCAATTATTCGTGTACATTGACCGTTTACGACGGACGAGGCGGTTCAGCGACGGCGGCCCTGACGGTCTTTATTTATCCTTAATCCTACCAGTGCTGAGCGTCCGCAATGATAAAGATCAACGCTTCAACGCCACGAAGGGATAATCGCTGCGGCACGATTTATCTACTGGTGCTGTTTTCCTGTTTGATCGTGGCCACCATCAGCCTGTCGTCACTTCAGATCATGCGTCTGCAGGGCCGAAGTGTCGCCAGCAGCACCGACTTCAGCGAAGCGCGAAACCACGCCCGCGCCGCCCTCGAAATCGGGATGCTGCGGGTCCGCAACGATCCTTTCTGGCGGACCAATTTTGGCAATGGAAACTGGATTACAAATCAGCCCATCGGTTCTGGCACGTTTACGCTGTCGGCAGTCGATCCAATCGATAACGATGTGACAAGCGGCGACAATCATCCGGTCGTGCTCACAGGGACCGGAATAAAAGGCACGGCGGTCTTCCGCACGTCCGTCCGCCTGGAAATCGGACCACAGGTCGGCTCATGCCTGGAACTCTCGATGATCAGCGGTGACGATTCCATCGTAAACTCCTCGACGGTCACCAGCGATCAGGTGGTCGGTGCCAATGGCAACTATTTCATGTGGGGCGGGGCGACTGTGAATGCCAATGTCGCGGCATATGGATCAACCGGAGGCTAGGGCTACATGAAAGCCGTGGTGCAGACAAACTCAAAACGCATTTATGTCATTAACTGCGCGGGAAAACACGGAGTCATCGGGCGATCACGCATCGTCGGAACGCTGATTTTTCTGAACCCCGGCGGCAACTCAGCCATTCAGGATTCCGTGTGCTGGGAGGCGGCTGTTTACAACTATCCTGCTCTGTTGACGAACAACACTTTGAATATCCAAATGAGTTCTACCGGTTTGAGTGAGTCGAGTTTGGGGATCAATCTGAATCCGGCGGGCACCCCCTATCCGTACACTGGTGGCGTGTCCAACACAACGGCGACAGAATCGTATCCTTCAAGAATTACCGGCATCGTCTACTCGACACACGATTTGAAGTTCTCCGCGACTTCCAGCGTCACCGGCGTGGTGATGGCCGCAGACGACATCTTCATCAATGCGACGTCGCTGACTTTGAATTATGGCAGCATGTATCTAAACGACCCGCCGCCGGGTTTTGATGCAGGAACAATCAGCATGAAAGTCGTCCCCGGCACCTGGAAACGCTCTGTAAACTAACTCATGCCGGAACTTCACTCCGCTGGAGGATACAGCCGCAGAAGCCGGCGCTGTTCGGCGAAGATGATCGACATTGGGATAAAAGGCGAGAATCGGATTGCCACGTGTTCATCGTCCTGCCGCAAGAACCTGGCGCTTGTCTCCACTGTTTGTGTGTCGGAAAATACGATCTCCACGGCAATGGGGTCCGCTCCTTCCTTGAAAAGGTCGCAGCTGGATATATACGCTCCGCCCTCTGATAGATCCAGCACCGACAAAGACTGCCCTGCGACCCTAATAATTGGGCAGTCTCGTTCGCGATATCGCACTCGATAGAATTCGCGTTGATTTTCCATCACAGGATTCTTCAACAACAGGAAAGGCTCGCAGGTATCCACGGCAACCGAGTTGGAATTAGCTGCGAATGGGAGTGTACGTTTCTCTCCTGCGAATTCCAGCCAACCGTTCTCAACAAGTCCTGGCGCGACTGACGCGACCGAGGTGCTCAGTCTCGAACTTCGCCGGGCACAGTCCGCGTTCCTCTGAACATTTGATGAAAATCGCGAGTTGGACTGAAGGGCCGTAGCAGGGTCACGCCCTCATTTGCGGCGAACTGCACCGGCGACAGGCCCGGCTGAGCATGGCCTCCTAAAGTGCGAGAGATCCCCAGCAGTTTCAGGTTTAACTGACCTTCTACCGGAATCAGTTGGCCAAACTGATCCAGCGGACGAACCTCCACGAGCAAGCCATCGATTTCTGCATCGCTGTCCCAGTTCGCCAGCTGAGTGATCAAGTGCAGCGACTTCACCGACCGTGCGGGATTACCATTGCCGGACAGACCCGAGGCCGTGACCGGGACAATTTCGCCGCGTGATGAACCCGCTGCCAATGGTCCAGGAGTCCTGGATTGATCAGAACTCGTTATGAATGAGATGCCTTGAGCCGCTGATTTTGGGCCGATTGATGACATCTGCGAAATCTGTGATTTCATTTTCTCAGCCGAGAGTACCGACTCGCCCACGGTGACGACTGAGACCGACATCCACGGCACTCGGGTTCGCAGTAGGACATTTGGCGATTCGCGCCGAATGACAAGATGGACGTCGTTTGTTTCCGCATCCACCAGTCCTTTCGTCAACTTTCCATTCAGCATGTGGACCGTGACGGCCGTCGGAGGCATCCCCGCCAGCGCCGCGCTCTCCGGCCGGCAGCAAAGCAGCCCCGTTAAAATGACGACTTTCAAGCGATTGAAGCAGGAAATGAACATGGCAGATTGGCTCAGAAACGATACGGAGCAGGGACCGCAGGCATCATGCGGCAAGTTTAGTGCCAATGCCCGCCGCGTCACTGACCTCCGTAACTGCCCGCAGCAATTCGTCAGTGTTTATCGCCGAGTTGCTCCTCATTCCGTCCATCACGCTATCGAATCTCTGCCAGCAAGATGATGCGGGAAGCACACGAATGATGTCAATTTGCATCGCTCAGCGGCTCCTATTTGTTGGCTGCAGCACCAGCACCTGGCAAAGGCTGAGTGCCCTGCGGTGACGTTTTCGCGTCACCAGCTTTCTGTTCTTCAACCAGACCCAACGATCCACCGATCTCTCGAATCTTCGCACTTCCAAACTGCACAACCAGCAAGACGACAACGCCAATTCCGGCCAGCCAGAGCATCAACGACGTCCAGCCGACGATTCCGCGGCCGAAGTTTTTCAGAGACCGCCAGAAGTGGCGGTTCTTTTCTGCATGAGCGACTTTTGCATAAAGATTTCCCATATCCTCCTTGCGAACGTTAGCGGCTTTTTGAGCCAGCTGGTTTTCAATTGCTTTGGTGAATTCAGGGTACTGAGCAAGTGGCAGATAGGCGCCTTCCGCATTCGCTTTTCCACGAGCCTTCGCAGTGATCACTCCCGAAGCAATCATTTTAAGGACTCGGTCCGTTGATTGTTTTTCAACAACCGTTTTTCTTTTCGCATCTTCATACTGCACATACCACACTCGCGACGTTTCCGCAGTGGCGCCACGGCCTCGCGAAGCCGCAGTGGCGACAGTTTTCTGCGCGACCGCAGGAGTTCCGCTGGTAATCACTGTTGGTGCCGCTGATCGGGAGACTGTCTGAAGGGCGTCGGCCCCATCGATAAAACTCAATGCTTCATTGTGAACGCCCAACGCCAGCAAGTCCTTCGCGACTTCATCGCAGGACTTGTACCTGTGAGCCGGATCCTTTGCCATCATCTTGTCGATGACCAGATCCAGACGCTCGGGGATGTCAGCACGAACACGACGAGCATTCGGATACGTTCCCTTTTCCTTGGCAATGATCAGCTCCAGCGCTGTGTTGCCCGTGAATGGTATCTTTCCTGTCAGCAGGTGGTAAAGAGTCGCTCCCAACGCATAAATATCACAACGCTGATCGACATGCTTGGCGTTTCTTGCCTGTTCGGGTGCCATATAAATAGGTGTGCCGAGACCCGTTCCGCTTTGAGTCATGGAGACATCTTCATCCATCACCTTGGCGAGACCAAAGTCGGCGACCTTCACCACACCTTTTTTGGTCACAAGAATGTTGTCGGGCTTCACGTCGCGATGCACCATGTTCTGCTCGTGCGCATGCTGAAGCGCACGCGCGCAGACAATTGCAACATGGACTGCGTCGCCGACAGAAAACACTCCTGTCTTATCGAGCCAATTCTGGATACTTTGACCGTCAATGAATTCAATGGCCGCGAAGTGGATGCCTTTGAACGAGTCGACCGCATACACCTTGACAACATTCGGATGGTCGAGCTTTGCCATCGACCGTGCTTCGCGAAGAAAGCGTTTGACGAAGTCTTCTTTCTTCGCCAGTTCTTTGGAAAGCGTCTTCAGCGCCACCAGCCGATCCAGACTGATCTGGTGAGCCAGAAACACCTCACCCATCCCGCCCTTGCCCAGCTTCCTCTTCAGCTCGAAATCTCCCAACTGCTGGACGCGGTTACCAACTGGCTTCTGGGGCTCATTTTGCGATTTCTCTGACATGGCTGAATTCCACTGAGGGCCAAAATCATTCAGAACTGGTCACAGTATGAGATCTTCCCCAATTCAACACAACCGCTTTTGGACACCACTACGGTATTAGCAGGCTGCGCAAGTGCTCTGCCTGCTTTCGAACCAGAAAGGCCTCGCGGGCATTTTAGATTTTAGATTTTAAATCGCGCAAGAGTGTCGGCCGCAGTCACATTGCCCACGGTCTTTTACGACCGCATGGGAGCACGCTGTTTACTCCGCAACGGCCTGCATCAGAAGTGCAAACAGTCGATCGACTTCCAGAGCTGTTTCGGGATCCATATCCCACGAGTTGGGTTGTCGACGGCGAACGGAAGGAAAGAGACCTCGCTTGTGCAACAGATATTTTTCAACGGCCAGGAATCCATCCAGACCTGCCTGAAGCTGCAGAGCAACGATGCCGCAGATCGGAAAGTAGACGCGATAGGCGGTTGCATCGTCCGCACTCTGCAGCGCTTGCCACAGCTTGACGATTCCGTCCAGAAGATCCATGCCGGGCATTGTCCCCGAGATACCTCGCCGGTAGCTGTCGATCAGCAATATACCGCCGGAGCCCTCAAAGATCTTCGCCTGCCCGGCCGTTGCATCGCGCAGCGCAGAAAGATTCGGGCCGATGGGTGAAGCTTCGGGTTTGAAGACGATTTTCTCGTTTCCGTATCGCTCCAGCAGCGAAACGCAGGCCGTGATCGGAATCGGCTGGCCCACATAACCGGAGGCGTCCTGCACAATAACCGGCAATGAAATTCCGTCCGCAATCTGACTGAAGTAGTCCACCATTCCCGCAGCGGAAAGGCGTGTCGTCTGCGGAGGCACAGCCATCACAGCATCACATCCGGCCTTTTCTGCGGCGACCGAATAATCCAGAGCCTGCTTTCCACTTTCGGCTCCGACAGCGGCAAACACGACTCCTCGATCGGCACTGTATTCGGCGATCAAATGAGTCAGCTCGAGACGTTCATCAAACGTCAGTCGCAGGATTTCGGAAACCATGCCTGTCCCGAGACCGTCAGCGCCCATGCTGTAGGCCCAGTCGATTTCCCGCTTCAGTGTTTCACGATCAATGCGATCATTGTCCGTAAATGGCGTGTGGACGATTGGCAGAACACCGTGCAGCCTTCGAGACATAGCAAATGGCTTCCGTAAAACACAGGGATGATGAAACAAAAAGGACGCGACAATCAAACGAGCGTGCGCTTAGACACAGCGCCTTCCGCCTCAGCCCACGCGATCCATAATCTTCGCCTGATGGCCAACAGATTGCAAAGACGCCAGTGCAGTTGTTGACGACTGCTGAACTGCTATCCTCTTAGCAGCTATCCTTTTCATAGGTAAACACAAGGTCCTCAGACGGTCGCAACCAGGATTCTCGAACCGATGAACAGCCCCAACTACGAACAGCGCCGCAACAAACTGCTGAAGAAACTGCGGGATCAAAAAGATCCGGCTGTTGAAAGCCTGCTGGTCACGGGACCGGCGAACGTTCGCTATCTGACGGGGTTCACCGGGGATTCTTCATGGCTGTTTTTGAACGCCACGAACGCCGTCATCCTGAGCGACACTCGGTATGAGACTCAACTGCAGAACGAGTGTCCGAGGCTGGATGTTGAAATTCGTGACGCTGCGAGCACAATCAATGATCTGGCAGCAAAAATCATGGCTTGTTCCAAAGCCAGACGTGTGGGTATTGAAGCCGACTACGTCACCATCGCCCAGCACGCTGCTCTTCAAGGAAAGGTGACTGCCGCGGAACTCATTCCCACCAGCGGGCTTGTGGAACGACTGCGTGAAGTGAAGGATAAGTGGGAACTGGAACAGATTCGTGAAGCCATTTACATCGCTGAACGAGGCATCGCCGTGATTCGCAGCTCACTGCGGCCTGACCAGACAGAAATGGAAATCCGCTATCTTCTGGAAGCCGCGATGCGCGACTTCGGTTCCAGTGGCCCTGCCTTTGAGCCGATCGTTGGAGTCGGCCCGACTGCCGCTCTGCCCCATGCGCATGCGGGCCTGCGCCGGGTTTCCGAAAGTCCGCTGCTTCTGATCGACTGGGGCGCACAGACAAAATCGCATTATCGCAGCGATCTGACACGGGTCTTCTTCACCGGCAAGCCAACCCGCCAAATGGAACAAGTGTACAGAATTGTGCTGGCCGCCCAGCAGGCGTCGATTCAAGCCATTCGGCCCGGGGTGAAATGTGCCGACTTGGATAAGATTGCACGGGGAATGATCGCGGATGCGGGGTTTGGCAAGTACTTCGGGCATGGTCTCGGCCATGGATTTGGGCTGGAAATCCACGAATCGGTCCGCATGAGCCCCCTTTCCACGCAGGAATTTGAGGCCGGAATGGTCGTGACCGTCGAACCAGGCATCTATCTGCCTGGAAAGTTCGGCGTGCGGATTGAGGACGACATTCTGGTGACGCCGGGGGGAAACGAGGTTTTGTCGAACGTTCCTCGCGAATTCGAAGAGGCGATCGTTCCTTTCCTTGCATAAATTGAGGCAGTTCACGATCCTGTACGTTCTTTGAAACGTCTTCGCCGGTGAGAGAAGTCAGGCTTTCTGGAAAAGCCGGGCTTCTTGCGTTGCACGTTGTTTGTATTTGGCGAGGCGCTGAAATGAAGTCAGCGTCTGGAGGCATTTTTGAAATGGCGAGACCCGTGGAAAACGAAGAAAAGGGCGAGTCCTTTGACCTGGATAAGTTCCGCAAGCTGCTGCAGCTGATGGAAAAATTTGACGTGTCTGAAGTCAACCTTCAGAACGATGAGGAATCCTGGAAGATCCGCCGAGGCCCGCGGTACGCTCAGCCAACGTTTAATCCTCAATATCCGCCCGCACCTATGATGCAGGCAGCACCGGTTGCTGCGCCCGCCGCCGCCGCTCCTGCAGCTGCACCAGCCGCTGCTCCAGTGGGTATTACAATCAATGCTCCGACTGTTGGCACGTACTATTCAGCCGCCAGCCCGGAAGATCCACCGTTCGCCTCCGTCGGCACAGTCGTTAAGCCAGACACGGTGATCTGCATTATTGAAGCGATGAAGGTCTTCAATCAGATTCAGGCTGAGAAGGCTGGCCGAATTGTGGAAATCCTCGTCGAGAACGGCGACGCTGTCGGCTTCAATCAGCCCCTGTTTCGAATCGAACCGGCGTAATCTGATGCGTGGAAGCCCTGTCGTCCTGCGTTTATGTCTGGGCGTTGGCCTTTCTGTTGAGAACCATCCTATTCGCTTGTGGTGTTCCATTCTGACGATGAACAGGATGGGTCTGGAGATCCGTCCTGAATCACCAGTGCTGATTTCATGTCGGCGCCCATTGTTTTTGAATTGAGTATTCCATGTTTCAAAGAATTCTGGTTGCAAACCGAGGCGAGATCGCCCTTCGAATCCTCCGCGCCTGTCGTGAGATGGGCATCGAAACGGTTGCCGTTTACAGCGAAGCAGACCGCGGTGCGCACTACCTTGAGATGGCGGACGAGGCGTGGTGTATCGGGCCAGCGCAGGCCGGTGAAAGCTATCTTCAGATCAATCGCATTATCAGCGCTGCAGAAATCGGCAACGTCCAGGCCGTGCATCCGGGTTACGGATTTCTCGCCGAAAACTCACACTTCGCCGAAGTTTGTCGCAGCTGCAACATTGAGTTCATCGGTCCTCCGGTGGCTGCCATGCAGGCACTGGGAGACAAGGTCAGTGCCAAGGAGATCGCTCTGCGTGCCGGAGTTCCCTGCGTTCCCGGCAGCGACGGGCTGGTGTCCAACGTTGAAGACGCTGTGAAAGTCGCCGATCGAATTGGCTATCCGGTTCTGATCAAAGCGACCGCCGGTGGCGGCGGCAAAGGAATGCGCGTCGCCGGGAACGAGATTTCTCTGCGGGCCGGTCTGCAGGCCGCGAGTGCCGAAGCAGAAAAGGCATTTAAGAACGCTGGCGTCTACCTGGAAAAATACGTGGAACGGCCTCGCCACGTGGAAGTTCAGATCCTGGCCGACAACCATGGCAACGTTGTCCATCTTTGGGAACGTGACTGCTCCATGCAGCGACGTCACCAGAAGCTGATCGAAGAAAGCCCGGCACCCAAGCTTCCAGCCGACGTGCGAAAGAAGATGTCCGATTGTGCTGTGAGCCTTGTTCGTGAAGCTGGGTACACCAACGCAGGCACCGTGGAATTCATTGTCGACAAGAGTTTCAATTTCTATTTCATCGAAGTGAATGCTCGTATTCAGGTGGAACACCCCGTCACAGAACTGGTCACCGGAATCGATCTGATCAAACAGCAGATTCTGGTGGCGGCCGGTGAAAAGCTGCCCTTCACACAGGACGACATCAAGCACACCGGATGCGCGATTGAACTGCGAGTCAACGCGGAAGACCCTGACAACAGTTTCCGTCCAAGTCCCGGCAAAATCACAAAGCTGCGTCTGCCGGGCGGGCCTGGAGTTCGCTTCGACTCCCATGTCTACGAAGGCTATACCGTCAGCCCGTATTATGACTCCATGATCGGCAAACTGATCGTGCACAAGCCGACTCGCGAAGAAGCCATTCAGTGCATGCGACGCTGCCTGAGAGAATTCGTGATCGAAGGCATTGCAACCACGCTGCCGCTGGCGAAGAAGATGTTCAGCCACGCGGACTTTGTGGACTTCAACATCGACACGACGTTCGTGGAACGCACGTTCTGAGTTTTAAACGACTCGCGGTTGAGTTGTGCAGTCTGCAGGCGCGCTCACGGATCTGCCTGCGTGGTCAGCGTGGTCACATCCTGGCTTCGCATTTCAAATCTCAGATTTCAAATTTCGCACTACAAATATTGAAGGATCAAACTCATGTCACATGGAATCAAGCGAGTCGCTCTTCTATTCGCCGGCGGACCAGCCCCGGGCGCTAACGCCGTTATCTCCACCTGTGCGATTTCCTGCATTCGCAATGGGATCGAAGTCGTCGGGATCAAATACGGCTATTCGAATCTGATGGAATATTCGCCAGCCACTCCGCTCGTGGAAGGCCTGCATTACAAAAATCTGACCGAAGTGTCTCTTCGCCGCACTCGCAGCAAGGAAGGCATCATCATCGGGACCGCACGAGCCAATCCGGGCAAGCAGATTACTGCTCCGGAACATCTGAACGATGTCGAAAAGGCTGCGCCGCTTAAGCAAGTCTACGAAGCTCTGCGATCCATTGGAGTAGATGCACTCGTATCGATCGGTGGCGACGATACTTTGAAGACGGCGAACAAGCTCAAGATGTATCAGGATCGGCTTCCTGAAGGTCAGAAGCGGATGCCGATTGTCCATGTGCCGAAGACCATTGACAACGACTACATGGGTATCGACTTTACGTTTGGCTACTTCACGGCCGTCGAAACTCTCGGCACGGAAATCCGCAATCTGCACGCCGACGCCGAAGCCGCTCGTGCCTACTTCGTTGTCGAAAGCATGGGACGCAGTGCAGGGTGGCTGGCTTATGGAGCTGCAATCTCCGGCGAAGCCAACATGGTGCTCAGCGTCGAAGACATGACCGAGGAATTCCTGACGGTCGATTCCACGCCCAAACGCAAGGTGATGGACATCGACAAGGTTGTCGGCAAGATCGTCCGCATGATGCGATATCGTCAGGAAAAGGAAGGCAAGGAATACGGTGTCGTTGTGCTTGCGGAAGGACTCGCGGAATTCCTGTCAGACGAAGTTCTGAAAGACGTGCCTCGCGATGACCACGGGCATATCTCCGTGGCGAACGTGGACCTTGGCAAGATGTTCGCCAAACGCATCATGGCGGAGTTTACAAAGCAAACCGGTCTGAAGCGAAAAGTTACAGGATTGCAGTTGGGCTATGAATGCCGCTGTGCTCGACCTCACGCCTTCGACGTCATGCTGGGCGCCCAACTGGGCGTTGGTGCCTACCGCGCTCTGTGCGAAGAGAATCTGAACGGGGCCATGGTCTCCGTGTCCGGACAGCTCGACCTGCATTTCGTTCCCTTCGAAAAGCTGGTTGACCCTAAAACGCTGGTCACCGTTGTGCGATTCATCAAACACAACAGCGACTTCCACAAGTTGGCCCGGTTCCTGGAAAGCGGTGCTCCGGAGTAATCTGATGCCCTGCAACGGGCAACGCCGTTAAGGATTTTCCGTTGAGGAAAAGAGCCGTTTTTAGTAGCCGAAGTCGTGAGACTTCGGAAGCGTTTCATGGCAAATGTCCGAATTCTCACGACTCCGGCTACAAAAATCCTTAACGGCGTTGCGCTACGGGGGTTTGGCTGAGGCATCGCTGCGTTCATGGATTTTTGCCATTCGTTCAGTTTTGCTCGCAGTTCAGCAAATTATGCGGGCTCCTGATCCGCCAGGTTCTGATGCTCGCCGGGGTCGGTCGCAAGGTTATAAAGTTTGGCCTCGTCAGATTCATAGAATTCGATCAGCTTCCAGTCACCGTCTCGAAATGAATCGCCCGGTTTCCACCCGGTATGGGCCAGAAACTGCTGAGAGCCGCGCGGGCTGAAAAGGAGCCGACGGCATTATCAGCCATTCAGGATTTTCAGGATTCGGAACGAGCCGTTCAGTCTTCGATTATCGGCAGCGGGCTGTTGCGTTCGCGTTCCATCGTCAGGCAGCGACCGCCGAGTGAGTATTCGCAGACATTCAGGTAGGCTCGCATGAGCATCAGGCCACGGCCACACGGTCGTTCGATAAATTCTTCCAGCGTTGGATCAGGAACAGTATCAGGTTCGAAGCCGTCGCCTTCATCCAGCACAACAACGCGCATCCGGGATTCGTCAATCTCACAAGTGATTATCACCTGTTTTTCAGGACTCAGTTTATTCCCGTGCCGAATTGCGTTGGTAATTCCCTCTTCAAGCGACAGCCGCATCGCAAAAATATCGCGCATGCTGTAACCGAAGTCTTCCATCAGGGAGACCAGTTGCTCCTGCAGCGCCAGCCCATCGGCCGTGTTGCTGGGTATCTTCATTTCCAACTGCACCGGATCATTCATGGCAACATCGGAAAATCGAAGGAAGAAAGTGACAGGGAAAACGCCCAGGCCGCTCGCGGAACAACCTCCGCTGATGTGGGGACCCGATCAGAACTTTGATAAAGCGTCGTCAAGATCTGTGCAAAGCGTCAGAACTTTATTGAGCTGTGTGATTTTGAAGACGTCCAGGATGTCCTTTTGAATGCTGCACAGGACGAGCTTGCCTTTGGCCGTGGTCACTTTTTTATGCATCGTGATCAGCTTGCCCAGAGCAGCACTGGACAGATATTCCACCTGAGTGAAATCGAGCACAATCTTTTTGCGTCCGTCCTTGTCGATGAGGGCGAACAATTCGAGCCCGAGGGCTTCAATGTTGGCTTCGTCGAGAATCTTTTTTTCCAGCAAACGCGCAACCGTCACACCGCTGATCTCTTCGATATCTAACCGTCGATCGGACTTTGACATAAGTGGCCTCTTCTATGCCTTGGGGGCGTTCCGCGAAGAATGGGTAAGAGCGATCGTTTCCTGCAAAGTCCAGAATTCGCTGTAATTTTGTCTGCACGACCGTCTGTGGTCGGCAAGTCTACAGAATCTGGCGCCAAAATTCCCAACGTTCATCGATCTTTACCCTGAATAATCAGACTGTCAAGCAATGAAACGGCATGTTCATCGGGATCAAAGACGTCTGTCAGCCGGCTCCTGATTTTCCGATTCCAGCGTTCAGGTCGGTGATGTTCCGGTCGAAAAGGGCGATTTTTGCAACTTCCGGCCGCCCGCTCGCATTCCTGAATGGCACCCTCTGGTTGACCAGGGATAACCAGAGGTCTAAAGTTGAAGATTGACAGCAGTCATTTCGAAAACAACAGCTCTGCATGAGCATTATTTCTACCAGTTAGCGATGGCACTATGTCAGGTCCAAAGGATCCAACGCCAGACAAAAATTCGTCTGGTCCCGGAAAACCGGCGCGAGGCGTTCGTAAAGACAAAGGCCAGGGGCAGGCCAATAACGGCTTCTGGTACCTTCTGGTCATTGGAATTCTGGCCGCTGTGTTTCTCTCCGTGGCCGGCCGCGGGCGAAGCGGCGAGAAGATTGACTACAGCGAATTTCTGGAGCAGGTCGAATCCGGGACGCTAAACAAGGACAATATGTTCGAGCTGTCGATTGCCTCCTCAGCCATTTACTGGCAGGACAAGGCGGCAGAAGATCTGCGAACGGAAAAAGCCACAACCGTCAAACGCTTCTACACACCACTGACGTGGATTACGGAAGATGGACGGACGAAGCTTCAGGAATTGCTGACCAGTAACAAGATTCGTTTCGGATCGACCGAACCACCTTCTGAATGGACCGCCATGATTCCGATGCTGTTTGTCACCGCATTGTTTATCGGTGGCTTCATCTTTGTGCTGCGACGCGTGGGTGGAGCCGGTTCGGCGATGTCATTCGGGCGCAGTCGAGGTCGCTTGTATGCGCAGGAAGATGTGAACGTCACGTTCAACGATGTGGCCGGCATTGAGGAAGCGGTCGAAGAACTGAAGGAAGTTGTTGAATTTCTGAAGACACCTCAGAAGTATCAGGCTCTGGGAGGACGAATTCCTCGAGGCGTTCTGCTGGTTGGTCCTCCGGGAACAGGAAAGACAATGCTGGCCAAAGCAGTGGCTGGCGAAGCGGGCGTTCCGTTTTTCGGGCTGTCAGGATCTGACTTCGTCGAAATGTATGTGGGTGTGGGTGCTGCTCGAGTGCGTGACATGTTTCAGCAGGCTCTGCAGCGAGCACCGGCGATCATCTTCATCGACGAACTGGATGCGCTGGGCAAAGTTCGCGGCAGCGGCGCTCCTGGCGGGCATGATGAACGCGAGCAGACGCTGAATGCACTGCTCGTGGAGATGGATGGGTTCGGCACTGACCAGAGCGTCATCGTCATGGGTGCGACGAATCGTCCGGAAACGCTGGACCCGGCCCTGATGCGTCCTGGCCGGTTCGACAGACATGTTCTGGTGGATCGCCCCGATATCAAGGGCCGCGAAGCGATTCTGAATGTTCACTCCAAACGGATCAAGATGTCGGATGATGTGGATTTGAAGCGTCTGGCCAAACTCACGCCCGGATTTGTCGGCGCCGACCTTGCCAATCTCGTGAACGAAGCGGCTCTGCTGTCGGCTCGACGGGAAGACAAACGCGTTACGATGAAATCGTTCGAGGCGGGAATTGAGCGAGTCATCGCGGGCCTTGAAAAGACCTCGCGGATTATTGTCGAGGACGTGAAGCGGCGAGTCGCCTGTCACGAATCGGGCCATGCACTTGTCGCCGCAAGTTTGCCGCACACGGATCCCGTTCACAAGATCTCAATCATTCCACGAGGAATGGGTGCGTTGGGGTACATGCTGCAGCTTCCGGAGGATGACCGCGAATTGCTGACGCAGTCAGAACTGCAAAGCCGGATCGCCGTTCTTCTGGGCGGGATCGCTGCCGAACAATTGATCTATAACGAAACATCCACCGGGGCTCAAAATGACTTGCAGCGTGCGACCGACCTCGCCCGTCGCATGGTGACGGAGTTTGGGATGAGCCCCCGACTCGGGCGGATGTATTACAGTGAAGCGCAACGATCACCGTTTCTGGCAGGGTCAGGTGGGATTGTATCGGAATCCATCCATTCGGAAGCCACGCTGCGGGAAATTGACATTGAGGTCAAGCGGCTGGTTGATGAAGCCTATCGGACGGCTTTGGACACGCTGACATCGCAGCGGGAAACGCTCGAGAAGCTCACGGCCGACCTGATTGAAATGGAAACGATGTCGGCCGAACACATGCACAAGGTGATTGACGCTAATCGGAAAGGCCCGAAGCTAATGGCGATCGCTGGCCCGATTGTGGAGGCACTGGTACCAGAGCTGCGTGGCGAAGACGAATCGGGCGAACCATCGGCCCCGCCGATGCGAGAGGCGGCGGAAGGCTAATCAACGTTTCGCCAATTCCAGCGCTCATCAATGAAAACAGGCCAGCCTTTAAAGGCTGGCCTGTTTGTTGAAAGGGTGGCTAACCGGATTTGAACCGGCGGCCTCCAGAACCACAATCTGCGGGACTCTAGTTCCAAGTCCAAGCCTGTCAGGACTTACGGCGACGGAGGATTCTCGTTGCACCACCTGTTGCACCAGCGAAACGAAAAAGGCCCGCCGAAGCCGGTCGAAAGCGGTGGCTCATACCGCTCCTGCTCCTGCTCCCGCTCCCGCTGCTGCGGTGGAGTCGAGCGAAGGGGGCTTTGCCAAGGCGTTGTTGATGATTGCTTTGCTGCCATTGTCGGATGCCGAGAAGGCGGACGCAGTGCGGCGGTTGATGGCCGATCAGGCGACTGGCCCGGTGTGCGGTCGGTGAACCTGCAATTGCTCGTGCGTTGCCAAACCATTTTTCAGGAGAGAGTCATGCAGGAACACGAACTGAAAGAGTACCAGCGTCTCCGAGCGGAAGGGCGATGGAATGCCGCCAGCGAGTTTCGCGAAGCGGAACGGAAGCGACTGCGGGCGGCTGGTCGTAATCGTCAACAGGCTCGTGACGAGTCGTGGGAGGCGATGTTGGAGAAGTACCCACCCCAGGACGGACAGACGCCGGCGCGGCAATCGGCCGTGGCGTTGGATCGCTGGAGCGAGGCGGACTCCGCAGATTCAGAATCGCAGTTAGACGAGCACAACGAGGATGCCGAGTTCGCGGAAGAGTTGAAGCAACTGGCTCTGCTGACGAATGGCCAGCCGACCGACGCCGATCGCGATATCGACTTCGCGTATCGAAAATGGCCTTGTCGACGGTGACTCCGTTGATGGCACCAAGCACGTCTGGGTGGTCCTGGTACCTGTATGCCCGCAGGCATCCAGACAAGTTCCTCGACATTTGTGCCAAGCGCGAAGATGCCAAGACCAAACAGGCCGGCACGATCACAAATCAGCGTATGGAGGACGACAAGCGGAAGCAGTTTGCTATCCTCGACCGGATTGAGCAGCAGTTGACGTTGGACATCAAAGGTGTCATCCAGGATCTGATGACTAAGTTCCCGTATGATGTTTTGCGGGAGTGTCGAAAGTTTGACGCTGCGTGGAAGGCGTTTCGGGCGGAAGAGTGCCAATGAACCGAGTGTCTGATCCAGAGGGCCGTGACTCACTTTTGCACGAGTCATCGCAGGCCCAGCGATACTCTCAGGGCGTATCGGAAAGCCAGTTGAACTATTCCGGATTCCGGGTGCCGTTCCTGTACGCGACAAACGGTGAACTCATCCGCTTTCATGATGTGCGGGATTCTCTCCACATTTCCCGACCAATTGCACAATTTCACACGCCGACTGCTCTAAAGGAGTTTTTTGGTCGCGATCTTTCTGCACGAAGTTGGTTCCTGGAAAACCCTCCCACACACTCAAAACTACGGGACTACCAAAAGGAAGCCAATACAGCCATTGAAGAAGCGATCAGCAATGGCAAGCGACAAATGTTGGTTGCGATGGCCACAGGCACAGGCAAGACATTCACCGCCGTGAATCAATGCTACCGCCTGTTGAAATCGAAGACCGCGAGGCGAATTCTGTTTCTCGTAGACCGCCGAGCCCTGGCAGCTCAGGCCGTTCGTGCGTTCTCCGTGTTTGAGCCTGAGCCGAACAAGAAGTTCGACCAGATCTTCGAGGTCTACAGCAACAAGTTTCAGAAAGAAGACTTCGGCGAAGATGAGCCATTTGACCCGAAGGTTATGCCGCGTGACTACTTGCTGAATCCGCAGCCAAAACACACGTTTGTCTACGTTTGCACCATCCAGCGAATGGCGATTGAGATCCTTGGGCGGCAAGCGGTCTTCACAGAGGATGGGGATGATATCGACGAGGATGCTGAACGACTCAACATTCCGATTCACGCATTCGATCTCCTGTTCGCCGACGAATGTCATCGAGGATACACATCGGCTGAACAATCGACCTGGCGAGCCGTGCTTGACTACTATGACTCCATCAGATTGGGGCTGACAGCGACCCCAGCATCGCACACGAAAGCTTACTTCAAGGACGTCGTTTTCCGTTACACCTACGATCAGGCAGTTCGGGAAGGCCATTTGGTCGACTGGGAACTGGTGAAGATTAAATCAAACGTGCGCATCAACGGAGTCTTTCTGAAGGAAGGCGAAACGATTGAACACGTCGATCTTCAGTCAGGCGCTCGCGAACTGGATGCCTTGGAAGATCATCGCGAATTCGCTCCATCGGAGCTTGAGCGGCTTGTGACATCCCCGGATTCCAACCGCAAGATTCTGTTGGAACTCAAGAAGTATGCGGATGCTCATGAGAAGGATCATGGTCGATTCCCCAAAACGCTGATCTTTGCGGCGAACGACCTGCCCCATGCATCGCATGCCGACGAACTTGCCGAACTGGCTAGTGAGATCTTTGGCCGTGGCGAAGGCTTCGTGCAAAAGATCACAGGACGAGTCGACCGACCATTGCAACCGATTCGCGAGTTTCGAAACCGTCCGAAGCCTGGCATTGCGATCACGGTGGACCTGCTCTCCACGGGCGTCGATATTCCGGACCTGGAGTACATCGCTTTCCTGCGACCTGTCAAATCCCGCATCCTGTTCGAACAAATGTTGGGCAGAGGCACACGCAAAGGCGACAAGTACCCCGACAAATCGCACTTCACAGTATTCGACTGTTTCAACGGGACGCTGGTCGATTACTTCAAGAACGCCACGAACATGACCGCCGAGCCGCCCAGCTCGCCAACTCGGACCATCGCCGAAATCATTGAAGCCATCTGGGCCAACAAGGATCGCGATTACAACATCCGCTGTCTGGTTAAGCGACTTCATCGCATCGACCGCCAGATGGCACCGGAAGCACGTGACATGTTTGCCGCCTTCCAGATCCCGGAAGGTGATGTCGGAAAGTACGCGACGCAACTCAATGGACGTCTGAAATCCGACTTCACGACCGCGATGCAACTGCTGCGAGACCGCGACTTTCAGGATCTACTGGAAAACTATCCCCGCTCCCAGCGAACATTCTTGCGAGCAACTGACAACGTGGATGAGGTATCGTCGGAACATCTCATCCGTGATGGTCTCGGCCGAGAACACAAGCCTGAGGATTATCTGGAAATGTTCTCGCGGTTTGTCCGTGAGAATCCAGCTCAGATTGAAGCGGTCCAGATTCTTTTAAACCGCCCCGCAGACTGGAGTACAGTGGCATTGAAAGAGCTGCGAGAGAAGCTGATGACCGCACCGGAGCGATTCACCCTGGAAGCACTGCAGAAGGCGCACGCAGCTCGATATCAAAAGGCACTCGTCGATATCATCTCGATGGTGAAGCATGCGGCAGAAGAGCAAAGCCCCTTGCTGACGGCTCAGGAACGAGCTGCGAAGGCCATTATGGCCATCTCATCCGGAAAGACATTTACCCCAGAACAGCAGCAGTGGCTGGATCGCATCCAGGCACACCTGGCTGAGAATCTTTCGATCGATGCTGACGACTTCGATGTGATTCCGGCTCTTGAGGGAGCTGGCGGATGGGGACGGGCAAACAAAGCATCCGAAGGAAAACGGGAAGAAATGTTACATCACTTCAATGAAGCATTGGCTGCTTAGTTGGACAGCGCCACTTTGGCGAAAAACGAAGCGAAATTCTGCCCCGGTAGGGGCATCAGCACGTAGCCGTGGGCTTCAGCCCACGGACAAGATAAAATTGGGACCCAAAGCCCCGATAGGGGCGACAGCAATTTTTTGCGTGAGTTGCTGTCGCCCCTATCGGGGCTTTGCGAATTGTTTGCAAACGAACCGTGGGCTGAAGCCCACGGCTACGCGCTAGCGCCACTGTCGTGGCTGAATCGCAGACGTCTATTGGCAGGAAACATCGGAAACTGCAACGATTTTGCACAAACTGGCGCTGTCCAATTAGAGAGGTATTGCGATGGAAAATCATGAAACAAGAATGACGATCGAACGCGGCAGCATTGACCTGCAGACTAAAGGCGAGCGAATCAAATTTCTCTTTAAAGCAGATGGAGAAAAACTCGGCGAGTTGAAGATTTCTGCAGCCAGTGTCACATTCGAAGCCCGCAACAAACAAAAATCAACAACCTGGTCAATTACGCAGTTCGTAAAGCTGCTTGAGGAAAACTTCTGATCATGTCTGACGTCGTATCCAAACTGTGGGGCTTCTGCCACACGCTTCGCCATGATGGCATCGATTATGGCGACTACATTGAACAGATCACGTTTCTGCTCTTCGTGAAGATGGTCGATGAGAAAGGCGTTGACATTCCCAAAGGCTGCGGCTGGCCGGATCCGAGGGACAAAGCGGGCAGCGATCTGACTGATTCGTACATCGATATTCTTCGCAAGCTGGCCAAACAGCCGGGCATCATTGGCGACATTTACGCGGAAGCTCAGTCACGGTTCAACAAGCCCGTCAATCTTAAGCGGCTCATCAACCTCATCGATGAAACCGAATGGACGTCGCTGGGCGTTGACATCAAGGCCGCGTGCTATGAAGGCCTGTTGGAAAAATCGGCGGCCGAGGGAAAGAAAGGCACCGGCGGAATCTTTACGCCACGAGTGCTGATCCAGTCCATCGTGCGAGTCATGAAACCTGATCCGCGAGTCCACAAGGAATTCACCATTGGAGATCCCGCTTGCGGAACCGGCGGCTTCATAGTGGCCAGCCACGAATGGCTCGTCTTGCCCAAAGAAAAAGGTGGAGCCGGTGCGGGTGCAATGGACCGGGACGTTGCCAAACGAGTCAAACGGAAGACCTACTTCGGTCAGGATCTTGTGGCGCGCTCGCGACGAATGGCTCTGATGAATCTTTATCTGCACGGAGTCGAACCGCATATTATTCTCGGAGACACAATCTACGATCCGCCATCCGGCCCGAAGTTCGATGTCATCGTGACCAATCCACCGTTCGGCACGAAAGGAGCGAATCAGGCTCCCACGCGTGACGACTTCACCATCGAGACCAGCAACAAGCAGCTCAACTTCGTGCAGCACGTAATGAACACGCTCAAACCTGGTGGGCGAGCGGCCATGGTCTTGCCGGACAATTGTCTGTTCGAAGGCAAAGCGGGAGAAGTCTTCGAAATTCTGATGCAGGACTGCAACCTGCACACCGTCCTGCGACTGCCGCGCAGCACGTTCACGCCGCACAGCCAAGGCGTGAAGGCGAACGTCATCTTCTTTCAGAAGGGGCTGCCGACTGAGCACGTTTGGATTTTCGACGCTCGCAGCAACGTCCCCGGAATCACTAAGAAGGACCGCCCACTCAGCCCGCAACACTTCGCCGAGTTCGAGCAGTGCTACGGCTCCGATCCGAACGGCCAGTGCAAACCGAAACGCAAAGATCTGGGCGAGACCGGCCGCTTCCGTCGCTTCCACTCCACGCGACCGAAATTGCCGAGCGGTCGTACAAACTCGACATCACCTGGCTGAAGGACGAGTCGCTGGAATCGAGCGACGAACTCCCCGACCCGCAAGATCTTGCCACAGAAGCGATCACCGAACCGGAAGCGATCGTCGGCGACCTGCGCGAAATCGTCGCCCTCATCGAGCAGGAAGTGGGGGTCGAGGTATGAGCGGCGATTCAACGAAGAAGCCCAAAGGGAAACCAACGGCGCTCAAGGCGCTCAAGCGAGCTGCGAAGCAGGCCCTTGAGTTGGCCAGGCAAATTAGGACGTCGGCCTGGATTATGGAGGGAGACAAGTTGCTGGATGCCACGAAGCTCGCACGCAGGCTGGGAAAGCCCACCAACATTTCCAATCACCAAAACAACGACTGAGGAGTTGCCATGCATTCGTTCGTGAGTTGCCTCATGCACGTCGTCTTTTCCACCAAAGAACGTCGGCCGTTCATCACCGCCGATCTTCAAGAACGTCTCTGGCCGTACCTCGGTGGGATCGCCCGCGAGAACAAGATGAAGGCGTTGAAAGTCGGTGGCGTCGCGGATCATGTCCACATCTTGTTGTCGCTTCCGTCAACGCTGGCGATTGCCAAGGCGGTGCAGCTCATCAAAGGCAATTCGTCGAAATGGATTCACGAAACGTTCCCCGAGCATCGCGTGTTCGAATGGCAAGAAGGATACGGAGCATTCAGCATCGGCGTGTCGGGCATTGATGACACTATCGCCTACATCGAAAATCAAGCGGAACACCACCGCAAGAAAACGTTTAAGGACGAGTTGGAAGCGATTCTCAAAAAGCACGCGATGGAGTACGAGGATTGGATGCTGGATTGAGCGCGGCAGCGATTTCGTCCCGGCAGGGACGTTTGAAAATAGCCCACCGTTTTAACGGTGGGATCCGGAACGCGATAATGCGACAAGTCCCGTCAGGGACGAAAGAGATTTGGACGGCATGACGATCACGATAATTGCACAACGAATGACGGAGACCGTGGACGAAATGCGAACGATGCCCACGTACGGTCTTTCGCCCCTCCGGGGCTTTGCGGTCTCGTTGTCGATTCACCCCACCGATGAATCGGTGGGCTATTGTCGTGTGTCCCCGTGGGACAAAGACAAGACCGGAGTCGAAGCATGAGCCAGCGTCCGGGGAAACAACAGGACCGGGCGGTCAAGTCTCCCGCCGAGCCAGAGCACGACGCAAGCGAGTTGCCGGAGGGTTGGGGCAAATGCCGCGTTGGAGAGGTTTTCAAAATCTCCAGTGGTGGAACTCCGAGTCGGACTGAATCGCGTTACTGGAACGGAAATGTTCCATGGTTGTCGTCGGGAGACATCAAGACGGACGAAATTGAAGTCGGCACCGAATTCATTACCGAAGCAGGATTGCAAAATTCGACCGCCAAGCTTTGCGAGCCAGGGGCAGTGGTTGTCGTTGTGCGAAGCGGCGTTCTCAAGCACACGTTGCCCGTGGCCGTGCTTCGCCGTCCGGCTGCAATCAATCAGGACCTGAAGTGCTTTGACTCTGGCAGCAAAGACCTGAACCGCTGGCTTGCGTTGGAATTGAAGGCATCGACACACTTAATTCTCTCCGAGAATCGAGAAGGCACGACCGTACAAAGCGTGAAGTCCGAAACCCTGCGTGAGTTCGAATTGCCCTTGCCACCGCTTGCGGAGCAGCGGCGGATTGTGGCGAAGCTGGAGGAGCTGTTGGGGAAGGTGTCGTCGAGCCAGCAGCGTCTGTCGCGAGTTCCGGGTCTGCTGAAACGCTTCCGCCAATCCGTCCTCGCCGCCGCCTGCTCCGGTCGCCTCACCCCCGATTGGCGCGAGGAAAACGTACAAGACAACGAATACATCTCCACCTCGCTCGATGAGGTTGCGGATTACGTCGGCGGGTTTGCATTTCGAAGCCCCGAGTTTCTGCGAACCGGAAAGCATCAAGTCATCCGGATCGGCAATGTCCGTCCAATGCAGCTGGACATCCTCGCCGCGCCGATCTTCATACCTGAAGAGATTGCGGCTGATACTGAGCGATTCTGCTTACAGCCGAACGATATTGTCGTTTCTATGACCGGAACGAAATACAAACGGGACTACGGCCATGCCGCGATGATTGAGGGGCATCATGGTTCGTTGTTCATCAATCAGCATGTTTCGCGAGTGCGGTGCGGAAAAACACTGTTGCCGAGATTCCTGCTTTACTGGATGCACTCCGATCTATTTCGTAACCACTTCTTCGCGGGCGAAACAGGCAACGTCAATCAAGGGAACGTTGGCGCTGACGGGATACGGAAAGCCCCAATCGAGCTTCCCCCGCTGGCCGAGCAACAAGAAATCGTGCGTCGAGTCGAAAAGCTGTTCGCGTTCGCGGACCAGATCGAGGCCCGGCTGACGCAGGCTCAAACGCATGTCGACCGCATCACGCAGTCACTGCTCGCCAAAGCCTTCCGAGGCGAACTCGTCCCCACCGAACACGCCCTCGCCGCCGCCGCAGGCCGCGAGTACGAATCAGCAACCAAACTACTTGGGCGGGTTCTGGCTTCCGCCAACTTGGAGAGCCATGGCAGTCGTAAGAAAAAAGTCACGTCCAAAGGAACGTAACGCCAAATGGGCAAACTCCTGATTCTTCGTGGCATCACTGGTGCCGGTAAGACGACCGTTGGGAAACGGTTTCTCGCACCGCCATACGCGTGGACGGTTCGTGAACTTGACGACCTCAAACTGTTAAAGCACGGAACAACGGAAAGATGTTCTCCGAATGAGGCGTTTCCGGAGTTTGGGCGGCTTATACGAGAAGAATTGGACGCCGGACACAATGTTGTTGCAATTGAAGCGTTTGTCGACAAACAGCACGTGGATTGGTTTTTACGTGCAGCCGGTCGAGCTCTGATTGATTCCGATGTGTATTGTGTCTGGATGGAATGTGACGTGGATGCATCCGTCCGACGAAAACAAAGTATTCTGAAGCAACACGTCGTGCGATTACAGCATCAAAGGCTCCCCAACAGGTATCGAATTCCTGGTGAGTTGGAAATCGTGACGACGAAGAAATCGCCGGACGAAGTGTTTGCAGAGATTGTCGAACGCTATCAGATTTTAACGAGTTCGAATGATTAGGAAAACTGTAAGCAATGACGGACGCTCGACAAACTGATGAACGACTGCGCAGTTGGCTTGATGGAAGGCAGCCCGATCGAGAGCGAATGTGCGCGGCGATCCTCGGGATCGAGGGTCGATTCTCGAACATCGAACTTCGTCGTCTGGAGCAATGGCAGAAGATCTGGATGGTGAGTCCGTCGGATTCCATTGAGCACATCTGGCCGGTGAGTAAGGCACCAACAAAGCACGCAAATAGACTGGGAAACCTGGTTCTGCTGCCGCCGAAACTCAATTCCCAACTTCAAGCGAGTGATCCTATGTCAAAAGCCGACTCTTACCGCAAGACCGGTCTATTGATTGCCATCGACGTGGCTGACATGATCGAGAGTGGTGGATGGAACAAGCACACGATTGAATCGCGCGAGGAAGCGATACTCGAATGGGCTTCCAGAGAATGGGCCGACTGAGCCAGGATCTCAACCACGTTTTCCAGACCAGACGCTTGCTCGGCAGCATTGAAATTCGGCAATGTTTGATCTCCCTAAAGAAGTCCACATTTACAACGTCGCGAAGAATGTTCACGTGAAAGCTCGGCTGGTCCGACTCTCCCGTGAACTGGCGGCGAAGGAAATCGATGGAACTTGGTGGAATCTTCCTGCGTCAAAGTCTGCCCGGAAAGAGGAGGGGGACAATCACTGGCTCTGGCGGAAGATCGTAGGGTCGAATCACGCAAAACTGACTTGGGAAGCACTGGCAATTCAGACTTCTAGCGGCTCAATCGAAGGGGCAATTACGTACAGAATCGATGCACAAAGCCGATTGCAATCGGGAGAGGGTGCCGTTTATGTGGATCGCATCGCCACCGCTCCGCGAAATCGTCCATGGGTTGTTGAACCGCCAAAATATCAGGGAATCGGCAGTATTTTGCTGCTTGCCGCAGTGCGACACAGCTATCTTTTGGGCTTGGGAGGCCGCGTTTGGCTCAATTCCCTGCCTTCCGAACGCACTCGGAAATTCTATCGAGATCGTGGGTTGAGGTGACCTTTCAAGATTCGGACGGTACGATTGTTTTTGAGTTGCCTGCCGCTGCTGCGGAAAAGTGGCTCAAAAAACGGGGGTTCTTGTAATGACTTGGGATGATGACGATTTCGTGCCGGTGACCGGTGGCGTTGATCTTGCGGATGATTACATTCGTGATGATGTAGACGCCATGCGCGATGTCAAAGTCACCTCCGATCTAGATCGGCATATCGTTCAGTTGTTGTCGCTGCACAAGAAACTGCGTGTCCGGTTTCGGAATCAGGACTTGTCCAGCTTGAGTGATGCCACCAAGCGAGATTTGCTTACCGATATGAATGATCTGCTTGGAATTAAGCCCCTGAAGACCAGCGGAAAATGATCTCAGCGGAAGAAGCCAGACAGTTTGCAGAGAAGCACTTTCCGGAAGCACCTGAGAAGCTGGCTGATGAACTTCATGTTCTAATTCGCGAGTCCCCTTTAGATGGATGCGATGGATGGTGTCTGACGGTCGACGACCGATCCATCATTCGCATCAATTCAAATCAGACCTCCGGACGGAAGCGATTTACGCTCACTCATGAACTCGCCCATTTGATTCTGGGCATTCCGGGCGTGGTAGGCGAGTCGTATGAAGACATGCTGTCATCGGATTCCCTGGAAGAGCGACGTGTCAACGCTCTGGCATCCGAGTTGTTGATGCCAGCCAGCGTTGTTCGAGCCGTACTGCCCACCGTACCAGTAGTAGCGGGCGCACTGCAGAAACTTGCAAAGCGAGCAAATGTCTCTGACCTCGCTGCAGCAATTCGCGTCTGCAATCTTGCGAACGAAATCGGACTCATTAATGCCTCCGTAGTTTTGTTTGACGGAGACCATGTGAAGTGGCAGTGGTCGACGACGCTGCGAATGCCTGAACAGACCGCACTCAATTTGCTGGCCGCAGCGAGAGAAGTTTCCCCGACCGCGTTTCGGCATCGCAGAAGTGAAGGGAGCGTGATCGTGGCGTCTATCATTGAAAACCCATATTTCGGCTCGGCAACCTTGTTTGTGCAACTACTTCCAACTGAACTTGGGATGTCACTTTCGAATCATGAACGACGGAAACAACTGGAAACATTGCTATTCAAGAGTGACCCAAAGCTACAGCCGAGAGTGTCTGGATTATTGAGCGGACAGAAATCTCGAATGAGTGGCATGTCTCTTTCCGAGGCCGTTTCTGACTTCTGGACCAGAAATTTTGACAAGCTTTCCGATACAGACATAGATTCCGAATCAGGCCGGGAATATGTCGAACTTCGGCTCAAAGAGTGGTGTTCATAGCCGACAGCCCTTGTTGCGTTCGATCCAAAGACACGAAGAGTGGTTCACATTGAACCCTCCATGGATGCTCAGTCATGGGCTCAGCGAACCGAGCGTTACGAGAGCATTTCCAGAAGCCCAGGAAGGGGCGATTCGGCGGTGCTGATGAGGGGAAGGCTTGTGGGATTTGTGGGGGGTGATATGACGCCATGAAAAGCCTATTTCTCCACGGCTGGCATTCTGTTCCGGGCGGCGTGAAACGATCGTACCTGAAAGATCACGGCCACGAAGTCATCAATCCCAAGCTGGATGACAACGATTTCGTTCGACGCTGCCATTATCCCCGCTCGAGCTGCATCAGCCCGATGTGATCGTCGGCTCTTCTCATGGCGGTGTAGTCGCCATGAACATCTTCAGTGGATTTCTCCAGCGACAAAAATGCCACCGCGCAGGAAGAAGCTGGCTACGTCTGCGATGCGTGTGGGGAGGAAATCATCATTCCGCTGGACCTCACCGAAGGCACAAGTCAGACGTATGTGGAGGACTGTCCAGTCTGCTGCCGAGCAAATACAATCCACGTTCAAATTGATGACGACGGTAATGCCCAAGTCTGGGCTGAACCCGAACAGGACTACGATTGATCCCATTCAGAAAACGGCAAATCAACGCCACGGATCACCTGCCGGGCCGACCGGTTTGACGTTGAACCCCGGAAGGCCGAAATGCCGGCCACGGTCAACTGCATCCGTTGGTTCGGCAAGAGCAATCTACGATGTCCCTTTTTCCTTCTCCGTACAGATTGCTGAAACCCCCTGTCCTGCGGCGTCAATGAATTCATGCCCTGCTCTCCGAAATGGAACCTTTGCCTGAGTTCTTTCGGGAGATTTTTGAGCCCGCAAATTCGAATTATCCGGCACAATTGTCACAGCCGATATTCGAGGAACCACTCCGTTTAATTCGCCTTTGCGCCGTTGCAGGTCAACATGAAACGCTGCTTCCTGATCCTCAACATTCTCGCAACGATCGCGGCGGCAGAACCTGCCGAAGCGCAGGATGCTCCGGATCCGTGGATGACGCGCATCTCCGCACGCCATGTGGCAGGTGAGGGAGTGGGACACACGAGCAGCTACAGTTCTCTTGACTGGTTTCTTCCACTATTACCCCTCGAATCCGATTCCACCATGTGGTTCGGAGACTTTCGCGCATTGATTTTCAACGACGCAGAATTCGGAAGCAATGTGGGAACCGGTTATCGCTGGTTCGTAGAAGATCAGAATCGTATCTACGGCATC
>Ga0209284_10001633_pt1 | contig 33798 bp, 28 predicted proteins | sample FRY03_FD_187211 | JGI IMG/M metagenome (GOLD analysis project Ga0209284, IMG submission 187211) | Freshwater microbial communities from Lake Fryxell liftoff mats and glacier meltwater in Antarctica - FRY-03 (SPAdes) (version 2) | ecosystem: Environmental > Aquatic > Freshwater > Ice > Glacier... | reverse complement strand
AATCCCAAGGTGATCGATACGCCCCCAGTAACAGCCGTAGCCAAGGATGGTATTCAGTTAATTGCCAAAGCGAGGGTAACGGTTCGTGCCAACATCAAACAATTGGTGGGTGGTGCTGGTGAAGAAACCATTTTAGCCCGTGTAGGCGAAGGTGTGGTTTCATCGATTGGTTCTGCCATCAACCACAAAGAGGTACTTGAAAATCCAGATCAGATTTCTAAAGTAGTGCTTTCAAAGGGATTAGATGCTGGAACAGCTTTTGAAATTTTGTCGATTGATATTGCCGATGTAGACGTGGGTAAGAACATCGGCGCGGTGCTTCAAACCGATCAGGCCGAAGCAGATAAGAAAATTGCCCAAGCAAGGGCAGAAGAACGACGTGCCATGGCCGTAGCTTTGGAGCAAGAGCACGTGGCTTTAGCGCAAGAAGCGCGTGCAAAAGTAATTGAAGCGGAAGCACAAATTCCAATTGCAATGGCTGAAGCCTTTAGAAATGGTCAACTCGGAGTGATGGATTACTATCGCATGCAAAATATCAAATCAGATACAGAAATGCGCGACTCAATAGCTCGTCCTGCTGGCTCAACTAAATCGAAGAATAGCTAAAAATTTCAGGCAAAAAAAACCGGCACTTTCTGAGTGCCGGTTTTTTTTTGCTTAATAGCTTAGTGAGCTAAGAATTTGGTAAGGTAAAGTATGAATTTATCGCTGTTGATAATTTCTTTACGCTTGCCAATCCAAAGCTCAAAATATTTAGCAGAGCTGCCATCTTGGCCCAAACTCATGCTTACCATTACGTTTTCATTCAAGCGGTACTGATAAAAATGTGTCTCTTTTTTTACTTTAACAGTGTCTCCATCGATGTAATTGGTGCGCAGTTGTTTGACTTTTTCAAGTAAGTCTTTTGCTTCCATCTCGTCGATCGTAACGAACTGATAGGTCACTTGTTCAAAGCGAACGGCGTAAAATTTAGTCTCATCCTTGCTTGAAATCATACTTCCTCGCTCCAAATCAGCAGACTGACCGTTGATCATTTGTGTTGCAGGGATATAATGCTTACCAATAATGAGGTTTTTTTTGCCGTTATCTAGATCTTTAAAAGCAACCATTTCAAAGGATGTTTTATCCTTATTTTCATTGTAAACCAAATCTTTGGTGGCATAGCTCATTTTTTCATCAGCATCACTTTTAACCAGCATGGTTTTAATATAATGATCGGTCACACGTTGAGCGTCAGCGCTCTGTGAAAAGGTCAGCATGCTTGCTGTGAGCAGCGTGGCCATGGATAAAGTTTTTACTTGCATAGGTTTATTATTTCTGCTGCAATCTATAAATCGATAGACTAAAAACCATGAATTCTACCGAAAAAAGGAGTGAATTGCTTAATTAAACTAATTCAGTGCAGGTATTAGTACGAATAATAGGAGTAAAACGCTTTTCTGCCATTTTGGTCCACACCTTCTATGCTGACCTGTCCTCGCATATTTTCAAGCAAATCAATACATTGTGCTGCTTTAGCAACTTCAATTTTGTTAATGTTTGTAATGATAAACCCCTCACGTAACCCCAATCTGCGCACGTATCCTTGAGTAATGTTGCTGATTCGTACGCCATTATTGATTTTCAGTTTATCTTTTTCAAACTTCCCAACGGGTTCAAAATCTGCCCCTAATTTTGCTGAAGTGATGCTTTCATTTTTAAGCATGTCCAAAGTGCCTTCTATATTGGTCAATTTCAGTTTAATACTTTTCTGCCTTCCTTCGCGGATATACACTAAATTGATTTGCTCCCCAGGCCTGTAGTAGCTTAATTGTTCATCGAAATTAGCCTTGCTATTAATGGTAAAGCCGTTTAATTCGATTACCACATCGCCTTCGCGTATGCCAGCATCGTTTGCAGGACCGTAACTTGCGATACTTGAAACGTAGACGCCTTGGAGAGAGCTTAATTTGGCTTTTTCTTGGATTTTTGCATCTAAATCGATTACATCTGCTCCAAAAAAGGCCTTTTGAACCGCTCCATACTCCTTTAAATCACGGATTACCTTTTGCACAATATTGGCTGGAATTGCAAATCCATACCCGTTGTAAGCGCCTGTGCGCGATAAAATTGCGGTATTTATACCAACCAAATCTCCTTCTATATTCACTAAGGCACCACCTGAGTTACCAGGATTAATGGCTGCATCCGTTTGAATGAAGCTCTCAATGGGAAAAATATTGTTTAAGAGGTTGAGATTGCGTCCCTTCGCACTTACAATGCCTGCGGTAACGGTGGAAGTGAGGTTAAATGGATTGCCAACCGCTAAAACCCACTCCCCAACCTTAAGTTGATTCGAATTGGTGAAAGATATAGCAGGTAGATTTTTTGCTTCAATCTTAAGGAGAGCAAGGTCAGATGAAGGATCCGTGCCGATCAATTTGGCTTCATAGGAAGATTTATCGGTGAGGATGACTTCCAGCTTCACGGATTTTTCAACTACATGGTTGTTGGTAACGATGTAGCCATCGTTGGATACAATTACTCCTGAACCAGAATTTATCACCAGATTTTCTCTCCCAGTGCCAAAAACATCCCCAAAAAACCAGTCGTTAAAGGAACGTTGTGGCACGTTCGCAGTTGTTTTGATATACACCACCGCAGGCGTGCTTTTTTCCGATGCCGCCACAAAATTCAGTGGGGGATTGGTGGAATTGGCATAACTGTTCGAGACAGGCAGGGTGTTGCCAGCATACTCAAGCTTAGTAACATCCAGAAATGAGGCGTCATTTTGCAGACTACCGAAGCGCCCACCAGCAAAGCCTGCAGTAACGGCTAAAAGAAGAAATGCGGAATACTTGAAAATAGCTCTAGACATAGAATTTGCTTTTGTGTACGAATTTAAGGACGGATGGTAAAAGTTTCAAGCAGCAGCCCAATTTACATCTTTATAACAGCCTTTTCTTTGATTGCTGCTTCATATTGTGGGCATTAGACCGTATTTTTGCATCATATTTCACATTTAGATATACATTATGGCAAATAAAACACCTATTACAGTCGCTTATGGTGACGGAATTGGTCCTGAAATCATGAAAGCCACCCTGCTGGTTTTAGAAGCTGCAGGTGCCCAGCTCGATATAGAGGTTATTGAAATTGGAGAAAAAGTGTATCTCTCGGGGAATAGTTCAGGTATTTCGGACGCCTCGTGGGATTCTTTATTACGAACCAAAATTTTTTTAAAGTCCCCTATTACAACACCGTTTGGCGGCGGTTATAAATCTTTAAACGTCACAACCCGTAAAACACTAGGTTTATTTGCCAATGTTAGGCCGTGTGTGTCTTATTCACCCTACGTTTTCACTCGTTTTCCTAAAATGGATGTAGTCATTATTCGTGAAAATGAAGAAGACTTATATGCAGGAATTGAACATCGCCAAACACGTCAAGTGTACCAGTGTTTGAAACTCATTTCTGAGCCTGGCTCTGAAAAAATCATTCGTTATGCATTCGAATATGCCCGCAACAACAAGCGGAAAAAGGTGACTTGTTTTGTGAAAGATAACATCATGAAGCTCACAGATGGTGTATTCCACCGCATTTTTGACCGCATAGCAGAGGAATACCCAGACATACAAGCCGACAGCATGATTATCGACATAGGAACTGCTCGTTTAGCCGATACCCCTGAAATGTTTGATGTAATTGTTACCCAAAACCTCTACGGCGACATCATTTCGGACGTGGCTGCACAAGTGAGCGGTTCGGTGGGCATTGGTGGTAGTTCCAATATCGGCGACAAATGCGCCATGTTTGAGGCCATTCATGGTTCAGCGCCTACAATTGCAGGTCAAGACATAGCGAATCCATCTGGACTGATTTTATCTGCCATCATGATGTTGGTACATATCAATCAGCCAAAAATTGCCAGCAAAATCCAAAATGCATGGTTGCGCACCCTCGAAGCGGGCATTCACACTGCTGATATTTACAAAGATGGAATGAGCAAGCAATTGGTTGGCACGCAGGCATTTGCTAGCGCAGTTATTGAGCGGCTGGGGCAATTACCTGAACGAATGGAGCCTGTTCAATTTGCAGAAAATGTAAATCATATCAATCCATCGAGCTGGCAGTTAATGTACAGCACCGAGAAAAAGGAATTGATGGGTGTAGATATTTTCTTAGATTGGAATAAGGGAACTGCAAATGAGCTAGGTCAGCAACTCGAAAAATTGGTAAGTGATAAATTGCGGTTAGTAGTGATTTCAAACCGAGGCGTTAAGGTTTATCCGAATGCCTTGCCCGGTATTTTCTGCACAGATCACTGGCGCTGCAGGTTTGAAACGGTAGATGGCAAAACACCCATAACCCATGCGGATGTATTATATCAATCAGCCACTTTCTCTGAAAATGGCTATGACTTCATTAAAACCGAACATTTATACAATTTTGACGGTGAAAAAGGATATTCACTCGCACAAGGGCAATAAAAAACTTAAATGCTATCTGAAAAGATAGCATTTTTACTGTTATGGCGAAATTACTCGTGAATATTGGCTGCTTGGTGGGCATTGATATGGACAATATGGCCTTTAAAAAAGGTGTTCAAATGCGTCAAATAGGCCAGATAGATAATGCTTGGTTGCTAACTGAGGGTGCCGAAATTGCTGGATTTGGCAGTATGTCGGAACTTCCTGATCCTACGACCAATATGGAAGTGGTGGATTTAAAAGGTGCTTGGGTTTTTCCTTCCTTTTGCGATCCACATACCCATTTGGTATTTGCGGCAAGCAGAGAAGGTGAATTTCTAGACAAACTTAATGGCTTGAGCTATGAGCAAATTGCTGCAAAGGGAGGGGGCATTCTTAATTCGGCCGCCAAATTGCAAAAAATGGACGAGATGGCTTTGTATGAGCAAAGTGCTTTTCGCCTAGAACAGGCAGCAGAGCAAGGGATTGGAGCCATTGAAATAAAAAGCGGTTACGGATTAACATTAGAAGATGAGTTAAAAATGCTTCGCGTTATCAGAAGGCTCAAAGAAAATTCTCCAGTGCTGGTAAAAGCTACATGCCTTGGATTGCATGCCATTCCTCCAGCGTACAAGGGTAATAAAGCTGCCTATGTACAATTGATTATTGAAAGACTCATTCCACAAGTAGCTGCTGAAGGATTGGCTGATTTTGTAGATGTTTTCTGCGAAACCAATTATTTTAGTGTAGCAGACATGTTATCCGTCATGGAAGCAGGTTCGAATGTGGGATTAAAGTCCAAATTGCATGTCAATCAGTTTAATGCTCTAGGCGGTGTAGCGGCGGCAGTGGCACATGGGGCTTTGTCTGTTGATCACTTAGAAGTAATGGAAGAAGCAGATTTCGAAGCCCTTGATACCAGCGATACCATTCCAACAGTGCTGCCAGGCTGCTCTTTTTACTTACGGATTCCTTACGCACCTGCAAGGACGATGATAGACAGAGGATTAGGGTTAGCCATAGCCAGCGACTTCAATCCGGGTTCATCGCCCTCCATCAATCCTGAATTAAATATGGCTTTGGCTTGTATACAGCAGCGTTTACTGCCTGAGGAAGCAATCAATGCTGCCACCATTAATGCTGCCGCGGCGATGGATAGTTCGCTTATAGTAGGAAGCATAGCTATAAAAAAGAGGGCAAACCTCGCAATTACGCGTGCTATGCCCTCTTTAGCGTATTTACCCTACGCCTTCGGTGAAAAAAAGGTGATTCGCACCATGTTGAATGGCGCGTTTATCTAAGTTAATCAATCGTTAGAGACAGCTGTAACGGCTTTTTTGGGCTGTTCGACAGCAACTGGCGCATCATCTGACGCCATTTCACTCGTGTTGGTAGCTGCTGCTTTTTTGTTGATTGTTGCTTTAAGCGTTGCTGCAGTAGCTGTCTTGTCGGGTGCTGGCGTTGCATTGGCTTCGGTATTTTCAGCTTCCATATCAGAATTCTCTTCCATATCCGTGCTATCTTCCATCTCATCGGTTACTTCCATTTCTTCAGTAGCCGGAGTTTCAGATTCGGTTTCTGTTGCAGCATCTCCGCAAGCAGTGAAGCCTAAGCTGAGTGTTATGCCCAATAAATAGATCCAAGTTTTTTTCATGATTTTATGTTTTTAGGTGTGATTAAAGATCGAAAAAATATTTTAAACGTTGTACTAAAAGTTCAGTGTTCACGCGGTCTAGGGGATGCTGGGTGAAAGGTAAAACATCGAGACAAGCCCTAGGTAGTGCGTTTTTAATGGCCACAGCGTCCTCAAAAGGAATCATTTTGTCTTTATCGCCCAGCGCGACGGCTACAGTGCATTGGTTGTTATTGAAATCTAACATAGACAGTGCTGGGTTTTGACCTAGATCCAACATCATGGCTGCCGTTTTACGCAAAACACCTTCCCAATGGGCTGCACTGTGCTTCTGTATCAGGGTTTGAGCATAATCGGGCGCCTTTTCAATGATTGCCGCAGGGTTGAGCTTGCTAGCCTCCTTTTGAGCACGCTCTATTTGCCAGATAAATTTGGTGCCCAGGGTATAGATTTTTAAAAAATAACCGGTTCGTTTGTGAAGATAGGTAGCTACATATCCGCCCATGCTGTATCCAAAAACAAAAGCATTTTGTAGTTGATGCGTTTCAACAAAGCTTTTGGTTTGCTCTGCGAAAGACTTAATGCTGAAAGCTGCGGTATCAGCAGATTTACTTCCGTGTCCGTTAAAATCAAAAGAGTAACATTCATAATATTGTGAAAGGACTTCCTTGAGTACATCAAAGTCTTGCTGGTAGCCCAAAGCACCGTGTAGAAGCAGCAATTTTTGCATATTAGGCTTGAAAAAGGGGGGTGAACTCGAATTTTTTACCATCAAAGAGCCCCAAGTCGCTTAGTTTGAGATCGGGAATCACTAAAAGCGCCATGAAAGAAAGGGTCATGAATGGTGCCCGCAACGTGCAGCCAGCTTGTTTTACCATTTTGTCGAGCTTCAAGTAGTCTTCAGCTACTTCTTGGCACGATCTGGTGCTCATGAGTCCGGCTACCTCGAGCGGCAGCACAGCAGATTCTTGTAAATTCACGGCACTTAAGCCCCCTTGCGTTTCAATTACTTTTTGTATCGCTTCAAAAAGCAGTGCATCACTGGAGCCCACGGCAACAATATTGTGTGAATCATGGGCTACCGTCCCGGCCAATGCAGCATTTTTAAGGCCAAAACCGCGAATAAAGGCTACGGATGCTTTGGCCGGTTGGTAGCGGTTTACCACCACGAGTTTGAGTAAGTCGCGACTTTCGTCGCAAACGGCATTGCCTGCTTTGATTTTGGCAGGATAGGTATTTTGACCCGTTACAATTTGACCATCAATTGCTTCGATTACCTTGATTTGACGGGATGTTGCTTTTACCTCTAAATCTTTTTGCTCTAGATGAGGCGTCAAAAAGGCGTTGATAGGAACGGGAGGAGTGCTCGAAAAATGTACTTGGCCCTTCGAGAAAACACATTCACCGTCTATCCAAGTTTCATTTACTTTAAATACCTCGAGGTCTTCCACGATAATAAAATCAGCAGGATCTCCAACACGAAGCGTGCCCACATCCAGTCCATAATGTGCTACTGGATGAATACAGGCAGCTCGAAGCACATCAAACAAGTCGTATCCAAGCGCCAGAGAACGTTTTACGATCAAATCTATATGTCCTAGCAGCAATTCGTCGGGGTGCTTGTCATCGCTACAAAACATCACTGATGCTGGGTGGCTTTTGATGATAGGATGTAAAGCGTCGAAATTCCGTGCTGCTGAACCTTCACGAATCAAGATTTTCATGCCATTGTTGGCCTTAAACACCGCTTCTTCCAAGGTGAAGCACTCATGATCGGTGCTAATTCCTGCTTGAATATATTTTAAGACTTGCTCTCCAGTAAGCCCTGGCGCATGACCGTCAATGGGTTTCCCTAAGTTTTTGGCATGTTGCAGCTTGAGCATCACCTCTGGATCCTCGAAAAGTACCCCAGGATAATTCATCATTTCACTCAAATATTTGATTTCGGGATGCTTCAAAAGCTGGAAAACTGCCTCTGCATCTAACACGGCTCCGCTTGTTTCAAATCGTGTAGCAGGTACGCATGAAGGAGCTCCAAAATTGAATTTGAAAGGACATGTCCTACCATTGTCCATCATGAAGTTTACTCCTTTCACTCCTAAAACATTGGCTATTTCGTGCGGATCGGATACAGTAGCAATTGTTCCAAAACGTACTGCTTCGGCTGCAAATGCAGCAGGGATTAACATGGAACTTTCGATGTGAATGTGTGCATCTATGAATCCTGGCAAAATGTATCCTGAAGATATCTTTGATATTTCTGTGCTATTAATGGCTATTATAATGCCATTTTCTATGGTTATTTCTGCCGGGAATATTTCTCGGTTATATAGATCAACCAGCTGTCCTACTATTGTCCTACTCATGTCCTACTAAAAAGCTTAAAATTCGTGAATTGTATAGAAAATTGTATGGGGTAAAAATTAGTTATTTTTCGAAGCTTTGAATAATTTGCCATCGACAAATCCGGTATATAACTCAAATAAACTAAAGTCTTATGAAATCAAACGCTATTATTTTCGTAGAGTCGAATGAAGCATTTCGTAAAATCGTTGTTGCTCATTTGCGTCAAGAGTATTTTGTAAAAGAATTCGACCATACTGCGGTCGCTTTGCAGTACATGCTGCAGCAACCAGCGCATTTGGTCTTGTTTTCAGTTTCTCCTGAAAAATTACCACCGAGTGGGTTCATCAAGGAGATTAGGAACAGTATTAAGCTCAAACATCTGCCTATTATTACACTTTTGCAACGCCAATATTGGGAGTTGCAGCAAGAATGTTACGAATCAGGGGCTGATGTATGTCTAGAAAAGCCTTTCGGTTTGGAGGTGCTGAATACCGTCATAAAAACGGCCATTCGAAATCGTGATGCTATGTATTTGTTTGCCAAGCGACAAACCTTACTTCCGAAAGAGTACATAAATATTGAATCTGAAGATGAATTTTTTATGCAACGCTTGAATAGATTTATCAGAGGTAATGTTTCTAACGTCGAAGTAAGTATAAGTGGCATGGCTGACGCGATGTATTTAAGCATTAGTCAGTTAGATCGCCGTGTGTCGCGATTAGCGGGTTGTTCACCAAAACAATACATCAGGGATTACAGGATGAAAGTAGCTTTTGAACTTTTGGCAGAAAAGCGGGGAAATGTGACTGAAGTGGCCATGTTAACAGGATTTAGGAGCGTTTCCTACTTCAGTACCAAATTCAGAGAACACTTTGGCGCAAAGCCTTCGAAATTCCGCATTCCGAAGTTACTGGGAGCGCTACCTGAGGATGATTGCCCTCCGAGAGTAGCTTGAAGGTTTAAACAGACTTAATTGGTAGTTGTCGGCAGCAGATCTTATTCTTGCGGGACTTGACCCCATGTCGCTGAGTGGTAGTTTTTGAGAAAACAAGAAGCCGCTTTGAGGCATTAAGGGTGGTCCCGCTGGTTGTAGTAAATCAAGAGATTTATTTATGGCTTGTTTGACGGCGGTGCCAATTGGATAGGCGTTCCATTCGGATTTTGGGGGAGATTTAAGCAAGACGGGTACATCTGCTAGGGGCAAATCCGAATCCAGCCAAGTGCGTGCTTTGCCTTTTGGCAGTACGATGGGGAACGATGATGCTTGAAACACAGCCAGAGGGGTAGGGCTGGACCTGTAGTGATGGCGAAAATAAAGGACTTCCCCACTTTTTAAGTCATACCAGCTCTCCCAAATACCAGCAAAGGCAAACGGAAAGTTACTTTCTTTAGGATAAACCAAATATGGTTGCTGGAGTCGTTGTTGTACGGGGCCTTCCATAAAGGCATCCGCTAAAACTAAACAACGCTGCTGCCTGGCCACTTTTCGGAAAGCCGGGTTCTGAATTTATTTCCAGAGCACCACGGTATTACGTGCTGTTTTCGAGATTATGATCGCCTTTGGATCGGGCGTTGAACAACAGCATGCTTTTAGTTGCCCACGGAGGTTGCAGGTCAAATTGCATGAGGTTGGTGGTATGCGGACTGCTACTGTTAATGACAGGGGCCAAGTCTGTAGTACTGATGTTGAGATCGGCGAAATTTGAAAAGGCTGCTTTGGCTTGAAAGCACTCCTCAAGAACTTTCAGCTTAGATACCAGGGTATAGCGACCGCACATGTTGTAAAAACAAACCCCGTCTTGGTTTATTAAGACGGGGTTTATGCACTAATTCGAATCGTTCTTACGGTTTTGAACGTCGAGACGGATTTCTTGACACTGGGTCTTTAGATCCTGAAGGCCTTTGCGTACGCGTGTACCAGCTGCGTTGTTACCTGCGTCGTAGAATTTTTGGAAATCTTTTTCCAATGACATAAGCATGTCGTGCAATACTTTAAACTGTTCCATATTTTAATTATTAGTCGGTTGAAAATACGCATTAGAATCGTATACAAAAGCCTTTTGCTGTTTAATTGTGGAAATATATCGGGAATAGGCCCATATTTAGGCAGGTTATCCACAAAGTGACACGCAATTAGGTCGTTTTTAGGGTTGACTTTTAAAAAGAGCCATTCCGAGGCTACAGGTGACTTATACTTCTCAATTTCAGGCAAGGTATTGAGCGTGGTATTTTATTTGAAAAAATATCGGTCCATCGCTCTGAAATATTCGTTGAACCATTATCTTTGCAGTCCAATCGACGCAAGTCAAGGTTTCGTAGCTCAACTGGATAGAGCACCTGACTACGGATCAGGAGGTTTGGGGTTCGAATCCCTACGAGACCGCAACAGCCGAACATGCGAATGTTCGGCTGTTTTGTGCATAAAAAAGTCCAACTTCCTGGCTGGACTTACCTGCAAATCCCAATTATCAAGGCAGGTATGATAAACCCCTGTATGTTTTCCAGAAGAAGCATTTTTCAAAGAGCGCTTTAAATACATCATAGAAGACATTTGGGAACATGATTGGAAATCTTCTAAGCTTAAATAGGTGGTCTCTCAACAGAATCGCTTCTTTTTTCCAGCATTCATGACACAGAGGCTAGGAATGCGTCCCTAGGCCTTTTTCGCAAGTTTGGTTAATCCTTCTTTGATTCTGAGTGTATTCTCTGCGACAATTTTTCCGGTTTCGTTGCTCGGATAGCCGGTTTTGGTCTGTTGAAAGGTATTTTTCCCGCTTCAAAAGGTAGTTTTACAGCTATCGCAATGCCTGCAGCCTAAATATTGCGGTGATTTGGTGCCGATAGTCTTCGTCTATGGGTATGTAGCCCACGGGGGTAGAAATTAATTCTGGTGAGGTTTTGATGAAGCCTTGTCTAATGAACGGAGGCATCACCCTGTTGAATTTGCTTTCAATTTGTTCTCCAGAGCCTAAAAGCACCTTATCTACAGTTACTTCTTGTGTGGCACTTGAGGCACTGTAGTGGATGTTAAACACCTTCACAAAGCTGGTGAGCATTGTTTTACACCGGGCATACCGCTGGTGCCGAAGTGTCCGATGTACGGTTCTGGAGTTACCCAGCAGAGGTCAACCTTTCGTCTTACACCTTTTTCTGGCAACCACTTTTAGAGGTTAAATAAAAATTCACAAGCTGCGCCAATGTAGCCAGCGCCTTGGGAGGTGGTTATCACGGCGGGACCCGGATTTTGAAGAAAATCGCTGAGTTTTGCTTGAGTCTCCATGGCATGTGGCGGGGTACCTATAAGGGGTACCTATATAATAGGAGCGTTCTTTCATGTCAGGCGGGATATCGAAGGTGATTTTTGGGCCTGACGTAATCACGAGGCGACTATAGCTTACGTCTCCTTTAGAAGTAGAGACGACTTGGTTAATGGGGTCAACCTTGACGGCTTCTGCTTGTATGAACAGGATGCCTTTCCTTTTGGAGATGACGTCTTTTCAGATTTGGATGTCTCCGGTGTTTCTCGTTTTAAATGGTACCCAAATTAAGGAGGGGGTGGAGACAAAATAGGGCGAGCGGTCGATGACGGCAATTTGCACATCAGGACCAGTTTTTCGCTTAAAATCTAGGGCCCAAGTGAATCCTGCAAAATTACCGCCTACGGTTACTGCTTTCATGACTGAGGGCTTCAGGTTTTAATCACGATATAAAACCACATATAAAGACGATTATATCTAAATAAAGTATTTCTAATTTGTGGAAAACTACATGGCTTCAATTTGCTAATTATATTAGAAAACTAATTAAATTAGCATTCTGAATAAATGGAACAATTAAAGCTAAATATTAAAGCCAAGCGAAAAGCTTTAGGGCTCACGCAAGAGGATCTTGCAGTGCGCATTGGGGTGACGCGCTCAGCTCTTGGGGCCTATGAAGAGGGGCGTGCAGAGCCGCGTTTATCGGTGTTGATGTCGTTGGCCGATTTGTTTTCTTGTAGTATAGACGCCTTATTGCAGCAAGACATTCTAAAGTCAGCTGGGCAACAGTCTAGTGCCGATGTTGCTGGTAAACGTTTGCGGATTTTGCCAGTAGCGGTGCAAGCATCAGGTGAGGAGCAAATCAGCGTGGTGCCAGTGCAAGCTGCTGCGGGTTATTTAGATGGACATAGGGATACTGATTTTGTGGCAAAGCTCCCAGCCTTTAGTTTGCCTGTAGCGGAATTAAGTGCAGAGCGGTCGTACCGACTGTTTCAAATCAAGGGTGACAGCATGTTACCCATTCCAGACGGTGCGTATATTGTTGCTGAGTACGTACAAGATTGGCGCCGTTTGCGTGATTATCAGTCTTGCATCGTGGTGTCAAAAGGCGAAGGTGTGGTATACAAGCGTGTACTGAATCAGCTCGAACAGGGTTATTTAGAGTTACGCTCTGACAATACAGCTTACGCGCCTTATCGAATCCTCGCTGATGAAGTGCTGGAAGTTTGGAAAGGTTTGGGCTATCTGAGTTTCAAACTGCCTGCTCCTGGGGATGCTGGAGCGGCGCCAGAGTGGCAGCAATTACTAGGAGAGTTACGAAGTTTGGTAGGGCAAGTCCAGGGTACAAAAAAGTAGTAGATGCATAAAGGAGGAGGGGAATGTACATCAATGTTCACAGCTGGTTTAGTCTCAAATACGGACTATTATCACCAATTAAAGTATTAGAACAGGCCAAAACAGCTGGTATCGACTGTCTGGCGCTTACCGATATTAATAATACGTCGGCTGTGTTGGATTTTGTGCGTTTAGCGCCCAAGTTTGGCGTTCGGCCGGTGGTTGGGGTAGATTTCAGGCAAGGGGTGCAGCCTTTGTATGTGGTACTGGCGCTTAACAATGAAGGTTATGAGGATATTTGTGGCTTTTTAAGTCTGCATTTGCATAGCGGAGAAGCCTTTCCGCTGCGTGCACCGTCTTTTCGGCAGGCGGTGGTGGTGTATCCGATTAGCAATTGGGATGGGCACAGACTGAAACCGCACGAGCGCTTGGGCATTGGGTTGCGTGATTTGAACCACATCCGGGTGCATCCTAAAAAATACCCGCTGCACCAGGCAGTGATGCTGCAGCCCACCACTTTTAGTAGCAAACAGGACTGGAATGCGCATCGTTTACTGCGGGCTATCGACAATAACTGTTTGTTGAGCAAACTCCCCGAAACAGAAATAGGTGGGCTCGAAAACTGCTGGATGCCGCTTGAAAAGCTGCTGGCATGCTTTGCTGATTTCCCAGAGCTCATTTACAATACGCGGGTATTGCTGGATAGCTGCAGAATCACCTTTGAATACGGAGAGCAGTTTCCACATAAAAATTTGAAGAGTTATACGGGCAACGAACAGCTAGACTTTCGTTTGATGAAACATTTGTGCTACAGTCAGCTTGAATACCGCTATCCCAACCCCAGTGAGCAAGTATTTTCTCGTTTAGAAAAGGAATTGGAAATCATCCGGCAGAAGCGTTATGTGTCGTACTTTTTGATCAATTGGAAAATCCTAAAGTACGCACGTTCGAAGCGCTTTTTTTATGTAGGTAGGGGCAGCGGTGCCAATAGTTTGGTGGCTTATGTGCTGCGCATCACCGATGTGGACCCTATTGAGTTGGATTTGTACTTTGAGCGTTTCATCAATTTGTATCGGCGCAATCCGCCTGATTTTGACATCGATTTTTCGTGGTCCGACCGAGATGATGTGATTCGATTTATTTTCAGTCATTTTCCGTACGTAGCCCTGTTGGGTACCTACGTCACCTTTCAGTTCAAAGCAGTGGTGCGTGAGTTGGGAAAGGTTTTTGGTTTGCCGAAGGAAGAGATGGATCGTTTGTCGGAGGGGAAATTTGATGTAAATGCCCTCGACCGAACTTCGCTGTTGCTTCTGCAGTACGCCGCACTTTTGCAGGATGTGCCCAATCATTTGAGCATACATGCGGGTGGAATATTGATCGCAGACCGTCCGATCACCGCTTTTTCGGCTACTTTTTTGCCTCCTAAAGGATTTTCAACTACCATGTTTGATATGGTGGTGGCGGAAGATGCTGGTTTGTATAAGTTTGACATTCTGAGTCAACGCGGGCTCGGTAAGATCCGCGAGACGCTTGACATTATTAATTATAACCAGCCTGATGCAGAGCCATTTGATGTGCATGACATCAATAGATTTAAAGCAGATGAACGTATCAAAGAAATGTTGCGGACAGCGCGTGCGGTTGGCTGTTTTTATGTAGAGTCGCCTGCCATGCGCATGCTCATGCGCAAGCTGCGGGTGGATGATTATTTGGGCTTGGTAGCTGCAAGTTCGGTGATTCGTCCTGGCGTGTCAAATTCGGGTATGATGCGTACCTATATATTACGTTATCGTTTCCCAGAGCGCAGAAAAGAGGCGCATCCGGTGATGTTGAAAATCATGCCGGAGACCTATGGGGTGATGGTGTACCAAGAAGATGTGATTAAAGTAGCGCACTATTTTGCAGGATTATCGCTGGCGGAGGCCGATGTATTACGTAGGGGTATGAGCGGTAAGTTTAGGGGGCGAGAGGAGTTTGATCAGGTACGGCAAAAATTCTTTGACAATTGCAAGCAGAAGGGGCACGAAGAAGCGATGAGCAAGGAAATTTGGCGGCAGATTGAAAGTTTTGCAGGGTATGCCTTTGCCAAGGGGCATTCGGCTTCTTATGCGGTAGAGAGTTACCAGAGTCTTTTTTTAAAGGCTTACTACCCGATTGAGTACATGGCTGCCACCCTGAATAATGCAGGAGGATTTTACAGTGCCGAGCATTATGTGCATGAAGCGCGCATGCAAGGGGCGTTGGTGGAAGCCCCTTGTGTCAATCGCAGCAATATACAGGTGGTGGTTAGAGGCGAGCAGTTGTGGTTGGGACTGGGTATGATTAAAGGGCTAGAAACCCAATTGGTAGGGCATTTATTGGCGGCCAGACAAGCTGGAGGGGCTTTTACATCGCTTTCGGATTTTTGTAAGCAACTCTCTATTTCCGTGGAACAGTTGTCGCTATTGATTCGCACAGGTGCGTTTCGATTTACTGGCAAAAGCAAAAAGGCACTTATGTGGGAAGCATATTTGGGGGCAGCGCCTAAAAGTGCACAGCAGCCAGTGCCAGAGCTCTTTGTTGTCAATAATAAGGACTATGAGTTGCCACCGCTCGATCATGCTGCACTCGAAGATGCCTTCGATGAGTTAGAATTGCTGGGGTTTCCGCTATGTAGTCCGTTTAACTTGCTGCTCAACAAACCGCCGCCTAACGTTCCTGCTGCTGATTTGAAGCGCTTTGTCGGAAAAAACGTATGCGTGGTGGGCTATTTAGTTACAATAAAAGATACCCGTACAGCAAAAGGCGACCGCATGCAGTTTGGGACTTTCATTGACCAAGCGGGTGAGTACATGGATTCGGTGCATTTTCCGCCCGTGGCCATGCGTTATCCTTTCAGGGGAAGGGGCATTTATGCGCTTTGGGGGCGGGTAACCGAGGAGTTCGATTGTTATATCGTTGAAGTAGCGCGTTTAGAAAAGCTAGCCATTGTAGAAGACCCACGTTATGCGGAAGGCAGAGCAGGTCGATTGGCGGGTTAAAGTGTAAGAGAAGCACTTTTGACAAGCTATTTTGGGTAAGGAGGGGTTGTGAAGCTGCTTTGAAAGACTTTTTAAACGAAAGAAGGTTGAGGCGAGCGGTCTGATTGAGCTCTTTTTTAGCAAGATAAAGCTAAGGAGAGAAAGGAATGAATGCTGTTTGGGTGCTTTTAGGAGGTGCTGAAACATCCTCAAGTGTACTGACACAAATTGTCGAAGTGGAGACTGATATTTAAAAAGGAGGGAAACAAGTGAAAAAACGAGCAGAAGTAGATGCACAAGTCGACAGAACCATTGTGCACATGGATTTGGATACTTTTTTTGTGTCGGTGGAGCGGCTGCTAGATAGCAGGTTGCAGCATCGGCCCATTTTGATTGGCGGCACCAGTGATCGAGGAGTGGTAGCCTCCTGCAGTTATGAGGCCCGTTCGTTTGGAATACATTCGGGTATGGCCATGAAAATGGCACGTAACCTTTGTCCAGAAGCAGTGGTGATACGCGGCAATACCGCCAACTATACCAAATACAGCAAATTGGTTACCGACATCGTAGAAAGGGAGGTGCCTTTGTTTGAAAAAACCTCCATTGATGAGTTTTACGTGGATTTAACGGGGATGGACCGCTTCTTTGGCTGCTTTAAACTAGCTACAGAACTCAGGGAGAAGGTGATTCGTGAATCGGGTTTGCCAATTTCTTTTGGGATGTCGGTGAATAAAACGGTTTCAAAAGTGGCTACAGGCGAAGCCAAGCCGAACAACCAGATACATATCCTAAAAGGCACTGAAAAGCCCTTTTTGGCGCCGCTTTCTGTAAAAAAAATCCCGATGGTGGGCGATAAAATGTACCAAACCCTGCGGGGATTGGGGGTTCGTTATGTAGGTACTTTGCAAGAAATGCCTGTGGATTTGTTGCAGCGTGTTTTTGGTCAGCACGGCAATCAGCTCTGGAAAAAAGCCAATGGTATCGACAACAGTCCGGTTGAGCCTTTCCACGAGCGTAAATCTATTTCCACAGAGCGTACTTTCGATCGCGACACCACAGATGTGCAAAAACTCAAAGGCATTTTGTCAGCCATGGCCGAAAACCTTGCTTTCCAGCTGCGCAGGGGGCATAAGCTCACTTCTTGCGTCATGGTGAAGGTTCGGTATTCCGACTTTAATACCTATACTTTGCAGCAGCACATTCCCTATACTACGGCTGATCATTTACTCATACCCAAGGTGTTAGAATTGTTTGATAAGCTGTACAGCAAGCGGTTGTTGGTACGTTTAATCGGCGTTCGTTACAGTGATTTGGTGCAGGGGGGCTATCAAATCAGTTTGTTTGATGATACGGAAGAGCTTATCAGTTTGTACACGGCCATGGATAAAATCAGAGACCGTTATGGTGACAGGGCCGTGCTGCGGGCATCGGGTATCATGGCTACCACCATTGGCAGGAGCAATCCTTTTAACGGAGAGCCGCCGCCTTTGTTAGCAAATAGACGCTCCTGAAGGCATAACTGGCAGACAGCTCTTGCTTGTTGAAATAGCTGCACAAGGATATAGCGTGTATCGTGAATACGTTTTCGATAAAAAGCAGCTGCAAGAGCCAAGGGCTAAAATAAAAAATCCGGCCTGAAGCCGAATTTGAAAGGAAGAAGACTCTTTGCCATTAGGGTCTTCCTAAGCGGTCTTTTTTTTCTCAGACTTAAACATGCCCGCAAGCAAATAACCCATGAATGCAAAATATAACGTACTATTAAGTGGGGACCCTGTGATGGTGCAGCCATTAATGCAGCCATAAAAATACCAGTAGCCGTAACCAGCAGCCGCGCCAAACAAAGAGCCTATCACGTAACGCCAATTACCTAAGTTGAACCAGTATTTCATTGTATCGAATTTAAACAGTGCGAATAAAAAAATAGTGTAAGTTACCAATTACATCATTAAGATACGGATATCGGCCAACCCACCAGCATTATATACCTCTTTGAAGCCGGCTTGTGTCATGTAATGCGCTGCCATGCCGCTGCGCGCACCACTGCGACAATACAAAACAAAAGGAGGGGTAAGGGTTTTGAGTTGCGCCATTTCGTGGGCAATGTCATCCACGGGGATGTTCAGGGCGCCATCAACGTGGCCGCCTGCATATTCCAGAGGACTGCGTACATCAATGATGGTGGCCTGAGGCGCTTGTAAAATTTCTTTGATCGTTTTCATGTCTTCGAAGGGGGTATTTAATTTCTTTATGACACAAAATTCGTGTTTCAGTCAAGCATACTTTGTTACCTATATTACATAAGGTGTTTTTTATTTACCTCCCCAAAAACAATACTAGCGCAGTTAAAATCAATCCAATAATGAATAATGGCCATTTGATAGTGGGCTTAAACTGTTTCGGGATGGGTATGTTGTATTCTGGTTTGTCGTTTCTAAGATGGAAAAAGGTGGTCATTAAGGTCAAGCCAATCAAGAGTTGGGTAATGACTTCTTGAAAATTGGAAAAAGCAATGTGAATGATACTAACGAAGCTCGCACCAATGACCCATGGAAAAAACAGAAAATAGCGAATCTGCCAGCGTCGGAAAGGCATTTCATCGATCAAACGCTGGTCGTGCGAGGCCAAAAGTACCGGCAGCGAAAATTTTCTAGACAAAATCAGGAAAAGGCCAAACATAGCCAAAGCAATGAGGATGCTGATTATGACGGGCACTCCGGTATATATAAACACAAAAGAAAGCTCTCGTTGGCTGATGAGGCCAGAAATTCCGCCAGTTAACAAACGACTGAGTGCATGAATACTTAGCCATAGGGTAAAGGCAATCGACATCTTACCATTTATAAATAAGATTTGCCAGCGTTGAATGAGGTAAAAGCCAATAAATGCCAAAAACAAAGGACCAAATAAATAAATGGCAATTACGGCATCAGCCGTCCAACCCATTTGAGAAGTGGTAATACCATAAAAATGAAAAACAGGTGCTAAAGAGTCAAGCTGGGCGAAAAAATACGCACTCAGGCGGTGAAACAAGAGCACTAACCAAAAGGCAATGACATAAAGCATTACTTGGTTAACGGTGACAGGTAGCATTTCTGCCCGCTTTAGGCTAACGGCAGCTTCAGGCTGGTTTTGAGACATGGCTTAAAAATAATGTTGTAAAAAGAATCTACCAATGTTTTAATATTTATACTTCTCAGCCCACCATTTTTTGAGCTGCTCACGCATTTCATTTTCACGCGAATTACCACCCGGATCGAACAAAAGGGTGCCAATAATGTCATCGGGTAAAAATTCTTGGCGAATAAAATTACCAGAACCATCGTGACTGTATTGGTAACCTTTTCCATAGCCGATCTCTTTCATGAGCTTGGTAGGCGCGTTGCGGAGGTGCAAAGGCACCGGCAGGTCGCCCGTTTTTTTAACCAAATCAATAGCAGCATCAATGGCCAAATAGCTGGCGTTACTTTTGGCAGAAGTAGCAAGGTAAATGGCTGTCTGCGATAAAGTGATCCGGGCCTCAGGGTACCCCAACATTTTGACAGCATCCATGCAGCTTTTTGCTAAAATCATAGCAGTGGGATTGGCGTTTCCGATGTCTTCGGAGGCCATGATTAACATGCGACGGGCGATAAATGTAGGGTCTTCTCCACCCACAATCATGCGTGCCAAATAATATACAGCTGCATTTGGGTCACTGCCCCGCAACGATTTGATGAATGCCGAAATGATATCGTAATGCTGCTCACCTGATTTGTCATAGCGCGCAATGTGTTGCTGCGCGCAAGCCAGTACCAATTCGTCGGTAATGGTGGTGGCTTGGTCAGGCGGTTGACTCTCAACGACTAATTCTATGAGGTTGAGCAGTTTACGTGCATCCCCACCGCTCAGTTGTAAAAGCACTTGGTGTTCAGCAATTTCAATGCTGCGTTTGCTCAAATATTCGTCTTTTTTAAGGGCCTGTTGTACTATTTCAAGGAGCTCGTCCTTGCTCAAGCTCTCTAATAAATAAACCTGGCAGCGACTTAAAAGGGCAGCATTTACCTCAAAAGAAGGGTTTTCGGTTGTGGCCCCAATCAAGGTAACTTGACCTTTTTCAACGGCAGCCAAAAGGGCGTCCTGCTGACCTTTGTTAAAGCGGTGAATTTCATCAATAAACAATACAGGTGCGAACATACCGCCGCCTCTGCCAATCACTTCTCTCAAATCTTTTACTCCAGTTTGAACCGCGCTAAGTATATGGAAAGGCCGTTTCATCGACTGTGCAATGAGTTGTGCTAAAGTGGTTTTTCCTACTCCTGGCGGCCCCCAAAACAACAAGGAAGGCAAGTTTTGTTGCTCAATCATACGCCGTATGATGCCATTTGGCCCAACTAAATGGGTTTGTCCCATAAAATCGTCGAGCTTTTTAGGCCGCATGCGTTCGGCAAGAGGGATGTTACTCATTGTGAACAAAAATACCATTCCTCCTTCAGTTTGAAGAATTTGAAGTCACAATTGTAAAAGCTTAAAAAGGATGAAGTCAAGCTTAAAACTTAGCGTAAATTTGTCGGGTGAACAAAGCAACCGCTAACACCACTTTGGTACTTACCCGCGACGGCTCGCACAGTTTGCGCAATGAGAATACTGGCGAACTTTACCATAGCATTTTTGGTGCATTCACCGAGTCTGTTCATGTATTTGTGGAGGCTGGGCTCCGACCGCTGGCCACACAACGCTCGGCCATTAAATTGCTGGAGGTTGGCCTTGGTACAGGCCTTAATTTGTTACTTGCTGCTGCTTTTGCTTCCCAAAAATACATATCAATAGATTATACAGGTATTGACCCTTATCCTGTTGATATAGAAATGATAAAACAATTAAACTATGGAGATTTTGTGGGCGATGAATTGTTTACATCCTACAATCAATCTTACCAAAATTTATTGAATGCAGGTCAATGGAACCAGCCAAATTTCAAAGCTCAAATGGTGCAATTGCCCCTGCTGCAATTCGAAAGCAGCTCGGTTTTTGATCTTATTTTCTACGATGCATTTTCACCAGCTAGTCAGGAGGAGATGTGGGACGCTGAAAGCATTTCTAAGGTGGCCACTTTATTAGCCCCAGGCGGGGTATTGGTAACTTATTGTATCCGGGGTTGCGTCCGCCGTCAATTTTTAGCGCTGGGATTACAAGCTGAAAAATTAGCAGGGCCACCCGGTAAGCGCGAAATGATGCGCATAACTAAATCTAAACATGTTTAAAATCATCCGTTCCGTCCTTTTTATGCTGCCGCCAGAGCGCGCACATTATGTAACCATGCATTTACTGCAGTTTTTTTGCCGTTTTTTGCTCACCGCATGGATTTTCAAGCTCTTGTACCGCCGGGTTAAAGATCCAGTAGAAGTGGCTGGTATTCGCTTTCCCAACCGCGTAGGTTTGGCTGCTGGTTTTGATAAAGATGCCCGTTTTATCGATGTTTTCAAAGCTTTGGGCTTTGGGCATATTGAAATTGGAACTGTAACGCCCTTGGCGCAGCCGGGAAATGACCAACCGCGACTATTCAGATTACCAGCGGATCAGGCCCTCATAAACCGACTAGGCTTCAACAATAAAGGTGTAGATTATGCCGTGGAAAAGCTCAAAAACAGGCCTAAGGGTTTGGTCGTAGGTGGAAACATCGGCAAAAACAAGGGGACTTCAAACGAGCTTGCTGCACAGGACTATGAGATTTGTTTTGAGAAACTGCATCCGTACGTAGATTATTTTACCGTGAATGTAAGCTCACCGAATACACCAAATTTGCGCGAATTACAAGAAAAAGAGCCTTTGAAGGCCTTACTGATGCGCTTGCAAGCATTAAATGATGCAAAAGCGATTTCTAAGCCAATCTTCCTCAAAATAGCGCCAGACCTCACCGAAGATCAACTTGACGATATTACAGAGATTGTGGTAGCATCGAAAATACAAGGCGTGGTTGCCACAAATACGACCATTTCAAGGGCATATTTGAGCAGCGAGGCTTCCTTGGTTGAACAGATTGGTGCAGGAGGCTTAAGCGGAAAGCCTGCTTTTGAACCTTCTACACGCTTACAAAAGCTGCTTCACGACAAATCGGCTGGCCGATTCCAGATCATTGGCGTGGGGGGAGTAATGACTGCTTCAGATGCCAAAGCTAAATTTGAAGCGGGTGCTAGCTTGGTGCAATTATACACCGGCTTTGTGTATGCAGGACCAAGCTTAGTAAAAGCTGTGGCTAAAGTTGGGCGCAAACAGTTTAAATGAGTCTTTCTCGCTGTTCTTCAGTTCAAAAATACGTACTGAAGCATATTTGCACCCATTTGGAGTGCTTTTAAACGAACATCTTTAGGATCGTTATGCACTTCTTCGTCTTCCCAACCATTGCCCAAATCGCATTCGTAGGTATAAAATATTACTAATTTTCCATTGTGGAAAATGCCAAAGCCTTGTGCTGGCTTACCGTCGTGCTCATGGATTTTGGGTAGCCCGCTGCTGAATTTAAATTTTTGTTGGTAAATAGGATGGTTAAAAGGCAGTTCTACCCATTCGGCTTCTGGAAATACTTTTTTAATTTCCGTGCGGACAAATGGGTCCAAGCCATAATTATCGTCAATGTGCAAAAAGCCACCTGACGTAAGGTAATTGCGCAAGTTCTCGGCATCCTTTTGCGAAAAAACAACATTGCCGTGCCCTGTCATGTGTACAAAAGGGTAGCGGAACAACTCGGGACTCGCCACATCTACTACAGCCTCTTGTGGATCAATGTTAGTGCCTAGTTCATTGTTCATGAACTTTACGAGATTAGGCAATGAAGTTGGATTGGCATACCAATCGCCACCGCCACCATACTTGAGCTTTGCAATTTTATAAGGGTAGGATTGTGCATTCGCAGTTATCACCAATCCAAAAGTTACTAAAAGCAATAAGGTATATTTTTTAATCATTTCTGTTTTTGATTTGAAATGCATGGTGTGCCTGACTCAAAGCTACTAAGGCAGCTGTTTCTGTTCTCAAACGCGCATCTCCCAAAGATATGGCCTGAACGCCTGCCTTTAAGGCCAATTCAATTTCAGATTCGCTGAAATCGCCTTCAGGTCCAATAAGTAAAGTAGCGTTATTCAGAATTTTGGCAGGGGAAATGAAGGTTTTTTCGGTGGCAAGGCAATGGGCGAGGTAATGCTGCTTATCAAAGGATTGACTCAAGCTTTTGAAACTTGTTACAGGATGAAGCTTGGGCAAATAGGCTTTGAGGGATTGTTTCATGGCGGCAATCATGAGTCTTTCGAGTCTCGGGAATTTTAAATGCATTTTTTCAGTGCGTTCGCATTGTAGTGGAATGATGTCGCTAACACCCATTTCAACCGCTTTTTCGATGAGCCACTCAAAACGTGCTTCCTGTTTTAGCGGTGATACCGCTAGGCGGAAGAGCGGCACAAAAGGCTTTTCTACGACCAAGCTAACGATTTCCACAGCACACTTGCGTGCATCGGCTTGCAGCAAACGCACTTCAGCCACACTGCCCTGACCGTTGGTTAAATGAATGTGGTCCCCCACTTTTCTTCGCCTGGTTTTAACGGCATGAAAAGCTTCCTCTGTTTCTAATAAAAAGCTACCAAATTCTGGCAGATGCTCTTGATAATAGTATTCCATCAATTTGCTTGCGACTCAAAACTACGGATCAAATCCAATACTTCGGACGCTTGCTTCGGGCCAAACCAATGTATTTTGTCGTTTTTGCGGAACCAAGTTAACTGACGCCGCGCGAAATGTCGGGTATTGCGTTGAATCAGTCGCACTGCTTCTTCTAAGGGATATTCGCCATTAAAATGGGCGAAAAGCTCGCGGTAACCAACGGTGATTAAACTTTCAGTTGCACGAAAAGGGTAGAGGCCACGCGCTTCTTCTTCCAAACCCGCCGCCATCATGTTTAGAACACGCTGGTCAATGCGCTGATGCAGCTCGGCTCGGTCCATGTCTAAGCCAATCCACAAAGTATCAAATGGCCTAATTTTTTGCTTTCGCACTCGAAAATGGCTGTAAGGCTGACCTGTGCTGTCGATCACTTCCAAAGCTCGAATGAGGCGCTGGTGGTTTTGCATGTCAACTTGGCCAGCATAACTAGGGTCTCTCGCAAGCAAAGAGGCTTGGAGAGGTACAATGCCGTCAGTATCGAATACGTGTCTCCAATGAGCTCTAGAGGCTTCGTTTTTATTTACGATGTCGTCAAAACCAGCCGTCAAAGCTTGCGCAAACAAACCAGACCCGCCTACCGCCACAACCACCCCCTGTTGCTGAAAGAGCTGATTCAGGCGTTCATTGCCTTCCTGCTCAAAGGCGCCCGCACTTAAGTGCTCTAAAAAGCAGCGATCAGCAACAAAGTGATGTTTTACCTCGGCAAGTTCCTCCATGGTTGGTATGGCAGCTCCAATGTGTAATTCTCGATAAAATTGCCGCGAATCAAAGGAAATAATTTCGGTTCTAAGCGCTTTTGCCAAAGTAATGGCCAAAGTCGTTTTACCGCTGGCCGTGGGTCCAACAACTATAACGAGCAAGGGTTTAGAAGGCATCGATAAGTATTAAAAAAGCCAGGAAGTACCTGGCTCGTTATCAATAATCATCATCATCGAAGTTGTTGCCGCGACCTTTGCGACCTCCGCCGCTGAAATCATCATCGTCGGAATCGTCTTCATCATCATCCAGATTGTCTTCCTTGTCCTCATCAATACTGCCTTCATCGTCGTCCTCATCTATGGTCAAGTCCATATCAATGTTTGCCGCTTTGCTATTTTTAGCCACCGCCTCCAATGATTCAAAAACCACTAATTCATCTGCAGCTTCTTCGTCTTCATCTTCTGAAATATCTAGAATCGGAGCTGATTTCTCATCTTCTTTTGGTTTTACGATGGTTTTAACTGGGTATTGCTTAGGTGCCTCTCCGGTTGATTTAACCATGCGCGGATAGGTGCCACCGTCGCCATTACTGGTGTCGATGCGGTAGAGTTCTACTAAAAATGCCCAACCTTCATCAGATTGGTATACATACAAAAAGCGCTGGTGTGGATCATCAATGTAATCGCTGATGCGCGTTTTATTCATCGGCATCGGATTGTTGATGACGCTGTACTGCACGTCTTTGAAGGCGATTTCGTCTTCCATATGCCACAAATCGTCGCTATAGAAGAAAGAGGCAGGATGCTTCAAATCAAAACCGTAGGCTCGAAGTATGGCATAGTGTAAATCTTCGAACGTTTGGATCGATTTTACGTCAATTTCTCTGCTGATCCCTTCGTAGTCTTCAATCTCGACATGAAAGCGGTATATGGCCATATTTTATTTGATTTTGCGCCAAAAATAGGAACAATTAAGATTGTATCAACCCCAATTCTTTTCCTTTTTTAATCATTAATTCCAAAGCTTGGGTTTTATCATTTTCTATTTCGCCATCAAGAATAGCATTCCTGATGGTGGTTTTGATGATGCCAACTTCTCTACTTGCTCTGATACCGAAGTAGTTCATGATGTCGTCGCCCGTTATGGGGGGTTGCCAAAGGCGTACCCGGTCAGACTCCACAACTGCTTGCAGTTTCTCCTCTAAAATAACGAAGTTTTGTAAATACCTCCGAACTTTTATTTCATTTTTTGATGTGATGTCTGCGCGACAGAGTTTCATCAGGGCCTCAATGTCTTCACCTACCTCAAAAATCAAGCGACGGACAGCCGAATCTGTGACCACCGATTTGGTGAGCGCAATGGGCCGCAAATGCAATTTTACGAGCTTTTGAACCCTGCGCATTTCTTCATGCATGGGCAATTTGAGACAACGGAAAATTTTCGGGACCATTCTGGCACCCATTTCTTCGTGACCATGGAAAGTCCAGCCTATTTTTGGCTCAAAGCGTTGGGTAGGGGGTTTCGCAATGTCGTGCAAGATGGCCGACCAGCGCAACCACAAATCCTCGGTATAAGCCGAAATGTTGTCTAACACCTTGAGGGTATGGTAAAAATTATCTTTATGCGACAAGCCATCAATGGTTTTGACCCCCTGCAAGGCCGCCATTTCTGGAAAAATAAGGTGCAATATACCTGAATCGAACAGCAAGCGAAAGCCGATGCTGGGTTTGGGTGCTAGAATAATCTTGTTGAGTTCGTCGGTGATGCGCTCCATCGAAACAATTTCGAGTCGCGCTGCATTGGCCTTTATGGCACGCAAGGTCACCGGGTCAATGGTAAACTGAAGTTGTGTAGCAAATCTTATTGCGCGCATCATTCGCAGCGGATCGTCGCTGAAGGTGATGTTGGGCTCTAGTGGCGTGACCAGCCTGCGGTTTTCGAGGTCGGTTTCTCCCTGGTGCAAATCTACCAAAGTGCCGTAATTGGGGTGCAATTCGATGGCCATGGCGTTGATGGTGAAGTCGCGCCGTGCCAAATCATCCACCAAACTGCCATCTTCAACAATCGGTTTGCGCGAATCATGCCGGTAGGATTCTTTACGTGCGCCTACAAATTCCAATTCTAGCTCCGGCAAGCGGATCATGGCAGTACCGTAACTTTTGAAAACCGACACGTGCGGTGTGCCAGGCAATTTTGTACTAAGCGCCTGGGCAAAATCCACACCACCACCAATTACTAAGATATCGATGTCTTTATTACTCCTGCCTAGCAACAAATCGCGCACATAGCCACCTACCACATAACAGGCAGTATTTCGCTCAACGGCCAGTTGTCGGATGGGCGTAAACAAGTCAAGTGGAAGGGCTATTGTTTTTGGCATGCGGGCGCAAAGTTAAGGACTCACCGATAGGATGTAGTGCTTTTCTAAGGTTTCTTCGCGGGTGGAAGGACGCAGAAAGCGGGCACTGAGGTGGGTGACTTTATAATAGGGCAGCACTTTGATGATTAGAGGCTTCAATCCAGCTGCTCGGAGGCTTTCTAAGCCGCTTTTTGTGGTGTAAACGAAGGTTTCCTTGTTTGGTTGGAGGCTCGTTAAATCGGTCAAAACGGGCACCACACGGCGAGCATAAAAATGCAATGCATGTGTGCTCTCATTTTGTAGTTGAAAATAAAAACAAGCTTGGCGGGCGGGAACCGATTGCAGCAACTTCCCACCTTCACTCGAGGCTTGATAAGTTAATAATAGGGGATAAAACCAAAAATTTGCGACCATCCCAAAATAGAGAATGGCCATGCTCACTGGTCCAAATAGCTTTAAATCTACATCCGTTGATTTCCAATAGAACCAAGCCAAAAGCACAAAAATTAAAGTTAAAAGACTACCCGACCACACATCGGCCTGCGAAAAATGGAAAAGTACTGTGGTTGAAAATGCGAACAGAACCATACTTAAAGCTGCAAGAACTTTTTGGGGAAGCCCTTTATTTTCAAGTCGAACAAACCAGGCGCTCAACCAAACGGCGGCAAAAGGCCAAACAATATAAATGTAATGCGGCAGCTTGTACTGGCTGTTAGACATGGCAATGAACAAAAGCACAAAACCAAAAGGCGCAACCCAGCCGCCAGGCAAACGAAAAAAGCTTGCTTTACTGCGGATGGCTGCCCAAGAGGCCATAACTAGCAAAGGAATCCAAGGTAGATAAGCCCAGAGGTAAGTTTCAGCCAAAAACAAAGGTCCAGTATCGTTTTTCCACAGGTTCTCTCCGGTAATGCGCCCGAAACTCTGGGTCCAAAAGTAATATTTAATACCTTTTTCCCAGCCCCATTGCCGATAGAGACCCAGTAACATGGGGCTCAGTAATAATAAAACTATACCTACTCCCAGCAGCCATTCTTTTCTAAACAACCGCTGCCAATCGCCACGAACCAATAAATCGCCGCCAATAGCAGCCACTAAGGCAACTAAAGCAATCGGGCCTTTTGCCAACATAGCCAAACCCAAAGCCACGAAAGCAATTAAAAAAGCAGTCTTGCTGGAAGTTCTGAAGTAGGACTCCAATTGCCAAATGCTTAATGCCAACATGCCCACCAACAGTGTATCGGTACGAATGTCTTGCAGCATGAGCAACATGCCAACGTTTAATCCTGCAAAAAGCAAGGCTGGTATTTTGGCCTTTTCTCCATACAGCAACTGCGCCCATCGGCCCACCGAATAAATACCGATTAGCGCTGCAAGGACTGAAAAAAATTTAAATCCAAAGTTGTTTTCGCCAAAGAGCCACATACCCGCGGCACCCGTCCAAAACACCAGCGGCGGTTTATCGGGAAAACCCTTAGAGTTGTAGGTTTCATTGTGCTCGTAAATTTCCAACCAGGAGCCATTGTGCAGCATTTCTCGGGCAATGGAGGCGTATTGCGCCGAGTCTACCTCCATTACATCCACCTGCATACCGGCCCAAATCAGGAGCAAGCACATGGGGATTAGCACCCAAAGCAATTGCCCGAGGCGACCGTTCATTAGAATAAATTGTACTTCAGGATGCAGTAAATGGCTCTGAAGCCGTCTTTCCAACTGATTTTTTTGCCCTCCGCATAAGTGCGACCATAATAAGAGATGCCCACTTCATAAATACGAATGTTTGGAATTCGGGAAATTTTGGCCGTGACTTCTGGCTCAAAACCAAATCGAGGCTCCTTCAAAGGAAGGGATTGAATGGTTTTTGTTCTAAATAATTTATAACAAGTTTCCATATCTGTAAGATTCAGATTGGTAAACATATTGCTTAAAAAAGTAAGGAATTTATTGCCGATGGTATGCCAAAAGAACAGGATGCGGTGGGGATTCCCACCGATAAAGCGTGATCCATATACTACGTCAGCCACCCCGTCGATTACTGGCTTAAGCAGGTCATTGTACTCTTGTGGGTCATATTCTAGATCCGCATCCTGAATAATCAAAAACTCACCGGTTGCTTTGCTGATGCCAGTGTGCAAAGCCGCCCCTTTGCCTTTGTTTACTTCATGTTTGAAGTATTTCATATCTATTTCAGGATGCGCAGCAATGAACTCCAAAATGGCATCTTCGGTATCATCTTTCGAACAATCGTTTACTAAAATCAGCTCCTTTTGAACATTACCTATCAATTTTACGTCTTTAACCTTGTTTAGGATATTGTGGATATACCTGCCTTCGTTGTAAGCAGGAATGACAATGGAAAGCTTTAGTATAGGCTGATCAGGCATAGGGTGGAAATAATCGCAAAAATAGGGATTTTCAACGAAATCCTAATCGTTGCGATTTGTGCAACTTTTTATGTTTTTGATTCGAAATTGTCCTTTCCAGTTTCTTATCCTTTAATTTGCGTTCGAATTAATAAAGGTGAAGCATCAGATGGTAAAGAATTTGGTAATTGTGGAGTCGCCTGCTAAGGCAAAAACGATTGAAGGTTTCCTTGGAAAGGATTTTTTAGTAAAATCGAGCTTTGGGCATATTAGAGACTTGAAAAAGGGCAACAAAGGGGTGCTTGTTGAAGAGCAATTTGAGCCGGTTTATGAAGTGTCGCCCGACAAAAAAACAGTGGTTTCTGAGTTGAAAAAACTAGCAGATGAGGCCCAAGTAGTTTGGCTGGCCTCCGATGAAGACCGCGAAGGAGAAGCCATTTCTTGGCATTTAAAAGAAGTGCTGAAGTTGAAAGAAGAAAAAATTAGGCGCATTGTTTTTCATGAAATTACCAAGCCTGCCATCTTGCGCGCTATCGAGCAGCCGAGAGGCATCGATTATAATTTGGTCAACGCTCAACAAGCCCGCCGGGTCTTAGACCGTTTGGTGGGCTTTGAAATATCTCCAGTTTTATGGAGGAAAGTAAAGCCTTCTTTATCAGCAGGTAGAGTACAGTCAGTTTCAGTAAGACTTGTAGTTGAGCGTGAGCGGGAAGTGCAGGCATTTAACGCCACTCCAGCCTTTAGGGTCAACGCCATTTTTAACGTGGCATCTGGCACCAGTAAACAACAAATCAAATCTGAGTTGCCAGAACGCTTTCAATCGGAGGCAGAAGCTGAAGCCTTCCTAAAGCAATTGATAGGCAAAAAATTTACTGTTGATAGCGTCGAAAAACGACCATTGAAAAAGTCGCCTGCGCCGCCCTTCACCACCTCCACTTTACAGCAAGAAGCGTCACGAAAGTTACGCTTCTCAGTAACCAAAACCATGCGCATGGCACAACAGCTGTATGAGGCGGGTTTTATTACTTACATGCGTACCGATAGCGTAAATTTATCGCAAACAGCGCAGGAAGGTGCTCGTGACGAAATCATCAGCTCATATGGAGCAGCGTTCCACAAACAACGTCAGTTTAAAACTAAATCGGCAACCGCTCAAGAAGCCCACGAGGCCATTCGTCCTACCTATTTCGAAAATCACAGCGTAGAAGGGGAGCGCGATATGGTGTCTTTATATGAATTAATTTGGAAACGCGCCATCGCCTCGCAAATGAGTGAGGCAGAAATTGAAAAGACGGTTTTGAAGATTCGTCCCGATGGTTTGAACCAGTTTTTCCAAGCCGAAGGTGAAATCATTCAATTCGAAGGCTTTTTGAAGGTGTATCTTGAATCCGATGACGATGAGTCGAACGACGACGAAGCCTCAAATAATCTACCGGCAGTGAGCAAAGGCGATGCGCTGTTGGCACGGAGCATTACTGCTACGCAACGATACAGCCGTCCCCCTAGCCGCTATACTGAAGCCAGCTTGGTGAAAAAGTTGGAAGAATTGGGCATCGGCCGGCCGTCGACTTACGCGCCAACCATTAGCACCATCCAGAAACGTGGTTATGTAGAACGCACTGAAATAGAAGGCTTTCAGCGCAATTTTGTGGTGTTGGAGCTTGAAAAGGCTACCATCAACAGACAAGAAAAAACAGAAACCACGGGGGCAGACAAAGGCAAACTGGCGCCAACAGATATTGGTATGCTCGTAAATGATTTTTTATTAGAGCATTTCCCGAAAGTGATGGATTTTCAATTTACTGCGAACGTAGAAGAAGAGTTCGACCACATTGCCGAGGGTAATCTGGATTGGAAGCAAATGATTGAGACCTTCTACAAGCCTTTCCATGCCAGTGTAGAAGATACCATTGAAAATAGCGAGCGCATAACAGGAGAGCGTATTTTAGGTGCTGACCCCATCACTGCTTGGCAGGTTTCAGTGCGAATGGGTCGTTTTGGACCTATTGTGGTAAAAACAAACTTAGATGATGCTGAAGCCAAGCCTTTGTATGCGAATTTGCGTCAAGGAATGCACATAGAACAGCTCACGTTTGAAGATGCCATGGAGCTTTTCAAGCTACCACGTGAAGTTGGCATGTTTGAAGAGAAAGAAATGGTGATTGGGGTAGGGCGATTTGGCCCTTACGTTCGACATGATGGCAAATTTGTTTCGCTCAAAAAGGAGCAAGACCCCTTGGCCATTACCGCCGAAGAGGCCATTGAGTTGATCCAGGAAAAGCGCACTAAAGATGCCAATCGCTTGATTCACGACTTTGACACAGAAGGTGTACAAGTGTTGAATGGCATGTATGGTCCTTACATCACCCAAAACAAGAAGAACTTCAAAATACCGAAAACGACAGATGCACAAGGTTTAACTTTGGAAGCTTGTTTGGAGATTATCGCCAATACGCCCGAAAGCAAGCCAGCGAAGAAAAGTCCACGTGCTAAAAAACGGGGATAATTTGTCGATATACTCTGAACGTTTTTTTGTTGCTTCACCTTATTAAGCCATGAACGACGAAAACGTGACAGACGAAAGGCTCAAAGCCCTCATTACGCTATTGGATGATAGTGATGAGGAGGTTGTGACGCATGTCACAGAGCAACTAATGTCCTACGGAAACGAAATCATTCCGCGCCTGGAGCATGTTTGGGAAGATTTGCGCGATTTACAACTGCAGGAGCGTATCGAAAACATCATCCATAAAATACAGTTTCAACAAACACACGATGCACTGCATATTTGGTTAGAAAGCAGCCGGCACGATTTGCTTCAAGCCATGCTCATTATTGCGCGCTATCAATATCCTGATTTACACGAGAATCGCGTGCGCAACCACATCGAATCGATTAGAATTGATGCTTGGATGGAGATGAACTATTACCTCACTGCCCTTGAAAAAGTGCGAATTCTAAACCATATTTTTTTTAGAATCCACGGCTTTTCAGGCAATACCGACCACTATAACGACCCTCAGAACAGCTTCATCAATAAGGTTCTTGAGTCGCGTAAAGGCAATCCTATCAGTTTGTGTGTGCTCTACATGATCATTGCGCAACGCTTAAATGTGCCTATTTATGGTATTAATTTGCCGCAACATTTCATTTTAGCTTATTTGGACGATTCAGAAGCTGCTGAAGACTTGCCTATTGAGCAAAGAGAACCGCTATTTTACATCAATCCGTTTAACAAAGGAATGGTATTTGGCAAAAAGGAAATCGATCAGTTTTTGCAATTGATAAAAAAGGAGACCGATCCTCGTTTTTACAATGCTTGTTCTGTTTTTGAAATCGTAATAAGGGTTTGTAACAACCTTATAGGCTCTTACCAAGAAGAGAAAAAACTGGATAAGGCCAAGGAAATTGAAACGCTGCGTGACATGGTTGAGGTATATGTAAACAAACGCCTAGGCCCTAGTGGATCGGCAGCGTGACGAATTAAAAGGCAAAAAAAAACTCCCCGCGGGGAGTTTTTAGTTTTATGTAACCGCAGTTAGCGAAGTTCGAAACTTGACTCACCAATGAGTATTCCATCTGCATAAACTTCAGCTTTGTAAGTTCCCTCAGTGAAAGGGGTGCCTTTGGTCCAATAAATGCAAATCGGCAGTTCTTCTTGTTGATAGTCAACAGTGGCCTTGGCTGTGTACAAGGTTTCTTGACCTTCAGCCATAAATTTACCAGAACCAGCATCTTCAATCCAAAGAGAAGAGCCTTCCGGACTGATTACACGCAAATAAATGTTTTTGTTGCCGCGATTGGCGACCCGATTTTCGCCTAAAGTAAAGCAAGCTTTGATTTTTTCAACGTTACGGGCACGGGAAGTAGAAACCTCTTTACCGCCTGAACGGAGGCGAATACCATCTATGGTCAGGCTCGAGACTTTGAGCACGGCTCCCAAAGCTACTTTATTCGTCAACATCACATTTTGGTCGGAGAGTTGCTCTGTTTTGCGTTGCTCTGATTTAATTACAGCTTTAAGGGAACGGTTTTCTACCTGCAAGTACTCATTTGCCTTGATCAAAGAGTCGATTTTTTCGAGGTAGATTTTTTTGTAATAGTTCAACTTGCCATTCTCACGCTTGAATCGTTCGATTTGCTGTGCTGACAGTTTATTAATTTGTAATAGACTGTCGAGAGAAGCACTTTTGTTAGTTAATTCAATGTTAGCGGCGTCAACTAAACTGTCGAGTTGTGCATTTTTGCCTTTAAAGAGGTTAAGTTCTCCTACTGCCTTTTGGAATTCAACTTCTTTTTGAAGCAAAAGACGTTGTGATTCTTCTTTCAGGACCCTGTTGGTATTCCAAACGTAAATAAAAACGCCATTCAACAGAATGAGCAGAATGATTACAATGATGAGGGCGAGCCTCTTGGAATTCGGTTTTTTCTCCTCAGTCATATTTTTTGTTGCTTTGTGGCTATTTGGATGCAAAAATAAGCGAAAGGTTTGGATGACAAACTTATTATCGTGCTTTTCCTAAATCATAACTGCTTTTGACAGAAAAGCGTATCTTTTTTAATTAATTAATGTGCTCTTATTTTAACGACTTTCGATTTTCACCAATTTTTATAATTCCCTAAAAATTTAAGATCCATTTTACGTCTACTGCCATAAAAGCTGTTATTTT